>ERZ842401.2638-NODE-2638-length-23641-cov-6.416094_pt1 | contig 23641 bp, 25 predicted proteins | sample MGYA00521270_ERZ842401 | MGnify/ENA primary metagenome ERZ842401 (study PRJEB31892, sample SAMEA3878208) | bioreactor metagenome | biome: Moose rumen | place: Sweden | collected 2011-10 | study: EMG produced TPA metagenomics assembly of the PRJEB12797 data set...
TGTCGTGATTATAATATCATAAAATTATGTATTTGACAAAACTTAGATAAACATAAAAAAAGCCTATAATAACTAGGCTATTTTAATTCATCAATTGAAAACTCAAAGTAATAGTAATCATCTTCTTCTCCGTTTTCAGCTGCATTTTTATCTCTCATATAATTATTATAATAAGCATCATAGTATTTTGATCCTTTTTCTAGAGTCGATGATAATACATACATTTTATCTCCACCCAAGCAAAAATCAGTGTGCCCTTCTTTATCTTCTTTATCATATGTAGTATAACATTTTTCGATGTTAGCATCTGGATATTGTTCTATTTTTTCCTTAGCTGATTGTTTACAAATTTCTCTTGCCTCTTCTTTCTCCTTTGCAGCACACCCACATAGAGAAAAAGCCATTAATCCCAATACTAATAAAACACTTATTTTTTTCATATCTATCACCATAATAATTATATATTAATTGAAAATACTTTTCAACAAAAAAGAATTAGTATTTACTAATCCTTAATTATTTCATATGTTGTTCCTTCTCTAGTATCTATTAATTTTATTCCTTCATTAAGTAATTCATCACGTATTTTATCTGCTGTTGCAAAGTCTTTATTCTTTTTAGCTTCTTTTCTTTCATCTATTTTTTCTAAGATTTTCTTTTCTAATTCCTTATCAATTTCTTTTTCTTCATGTACAGTTAAATCAAGTGATAAAACTTTATCAAATTCTTCAATTAGAGAGTATTTAGTACCATCATTTAATTCATCATCTTTAAGAACACTATATACCAAAGTTAACATATTAGAAGTATTTAAATCATCTTCAATAGCTTTCTTAAATTGCTCTATATATACATTTTTCTTAACTTCATCCACTTCATCATGTTTTAACTTAGCGACCCTACTCTTTAGTTTTAAATATGCATTCTGAGCTCCATCTAATATTTCATAAGTAAATGTTAATTGACTATGATAGTAAGAATTCAAGCACATATAACGATAACTTAGTGGATTATAACCTTTCTTTTCTAATAAAGAAACAGTTAAAAATTCACCACTAGATTTACTCATCTTACCAGTTTCATCATTTAAAAATCCTAAATGAACCCAATAATTACACCATTTATGTCCTAAATATGCTTCACTTTGAGCAATTTCATTAGTATGATGTGGAAATATAGCATCTTCTGCTCCACAGTGAATATCTAAGTTTTCTCCTAAATACTTAATAGAAATTCCTGAACACTCTATATGCCATCCAGGATAACCCCTTCCCCAAGGAGAATCCCACTGTAATTCTTGATTATTAAATTTTGAATTTGTAAACCATAATCCAAAATCAAAAGGATTCTTTTTAGCACTATCTTCATCAATATCTTCCCTAACTGCAACCATTAAATCATCCATATTTCTCCCAGATAATTTATAATAATCAGCAAACTTTGAAGTGTCAAAGTAAACATTTCCATCTGAAAGATATGCATAGTCATCCTTAATAAGTTTCTCAATCATTTTAATATACATTTCAATGTTATCAGTCGCATTTGAAACAACGTCAGGTTTTCTAATATTTAGTTTCTCACAATCATTAAAGAAACACTCAGTATAATATGTAGCAATCTCTTTTGAACTCTTGTGTTCACGCTTTGAAGCAACAAGCATTTTATCTTCACCGGTATCACCATCACCAACTAAGTGACCAACATCGGTAATATTCATTACTCTATCTACTTTATATCCTAAAAATTTAAAACCTTTTTCCATAATGTCTTCAGAAATATAGGTACGTAAATTACCAATATGAGCATAGTGATATACAGTAGGCCCACAAGTATAGATTTTAACTTCCCCTGGTACATTTGGAATAAATTCCTCAACCTTTTTATTTAATGTGTTATATAACTTCATAAAATCACCTACCACTGTTATTATAGCAAAAACATATGAATTAATTAAGTATTATTTGAACATTTACTATAATTAGTGTTTTCCCTATAATACTCATTAATAAACTTTTCTAATAGCGCTCCGTTATCTATTTGTAAAGTCCATAATATTCGATTGGCCACTCCATCACCTTCTTGAAGCAAAGCCATTATTAATCCAATTACAGTAATCTTATTTTCCTTGTCATAGTATTCAGCATTAGTAATTATCCTCTTCAACATTGGAGTGAATAAAAACCATTGATTTGATACTTTCCCTATTCCTACTGAATTAATTAATTCTTTATAAACTTTTTCATAAGTTATACCATAGAAATTTAATTTTTTTGTTTCTTCCAAATCTGTGTTTTTTAAAATAGCTAATAGTAGATGTTCACTGCCAACATAAGGATGTTTAAGCCTAAGCATCTCTTTTTTAGCAGCAACAATCAATCCATGAGATTCTTCATCAAATAATAAATTCATCTAGTCACCTCAATATAATTTTATATAGATTAACTTCCTAATATCAACAAAAGATAAACTAAAAAATCAGACATTTTTTGCAAAAAAAAGAAGTCATAAGACTTCTTTATCTAACTATACTAAAGCTAAAATAATGAAAACAACCAACAAAATTACGAATAATTCTACTAGTAATTTCCATACTGCTTTTAACCAATCTTTATATGAAACTTTTAAGTAAGCTAAAGTTCCCATTAATACTAAACTAGTTGGTGCAACTAATGCAGTTAAACCATACATAGAAGTAAATATAATTCCTACAATTGAGAAATCTTTAAGATTAGTTACTTTAGTAACATAATATGGCAATACACTTTGGAATGTATATGCAACATCAGAGTTAAAGAAACTTGCTAAAATTGCAATAACTGTAGTAGTTAATACATTAAATCCTTTGTTTAGACTTAATAGTGCATTATATACTACTAATTGGAATGGATGATATGTTACTAATACTAAAACACCATATACCAAAATAGATACTACTGCTGGTGCTAAAGCTTTTTTAGCTCCACTTATAAATCCATCTAAAATATCTTCAAATTTTACTTTGTAAATTATTGCAAGTAGAAGAACGATTAAAGCAAGTGGTACAAACATATCAGTAATTGTCCAAGCTCCAAATGCATTTACTGTTCCTAAAAGCTTTGCAAAAATTGGGAATTTAAACATTTCATATCCTGTTACAGATTGAGTTAAATCTGCGAAGAATTTAACACCAATTGCTTCCCATGAAATGAAGGCTAAAACTACTAAAATAAATAGTAATGCAAATAATAAAGTAAATGGCCATACACTATGGTTTGCTTTTGCTTCTTTTGGAACAAAATTTGAAGCTGATTCTAAAGTTTCATTCTCAGTAAGAACAATAACCTTTCCATCTTTTAAAGCTGCCTTATTATTATTTTTCTTCTTTGTAGATTTTCCAGATTTTTTAGAAGTATTTTTCTTAGAAGTATTCTTTGAAGATTTAGTAGTAGATATTTTCTTAACTTCAACTACTTTTTCTTTCTTTTCTTCTTTCTTTTCTTCTTTCTTAATTACTTTTACATTGCTTACATTTCTTTTAACATAAACAATTACATTAAAGATTACAACTGCGATAGCAGCAAGTAAAATAACTAATCTTACCCAAATATTATAGTCAATTTTTAAGGCTAAAGTTTGAGTTAATATACTAATATTGCTATCAGCAAAAGTAGTACCAATTAGTCCTGCTGAAATACCTCCAACTGTAACTAATGCTGCAGTAACTTTGTCATATCCCATCATTAAAATAAGAGATACCATAAATGGAACAAATAATGCTATTCCAATATGTAATCCGCAGAAAGAAACTAATAAAGCAGTTACTACTACCATAATTGATAATAATAGTAATCCTTTGTTGCGGAAAGTATCAACTATCTTATCTAAAAATGAACGATATGCAGGAATTTTATATAAAATCCCATAAAAACCTCCAACTAAGATTATAAATAATGTTATATACCCAAAATATGATACTGCAGTTAATGGATAATTAAACATATCAAATAATCCCATTTGAGCGCGTCCTTGATCAACGTAATCGCCAGAAAAATATGCAGCAGGTATTATCCAGCTAAGTAACATCAATCCGATAAATGCAATTAAGATCACTTTAGTAGCATTATTTTTTTCATTTACACCAAATGCTAAAATTCCCATCATAGCTAGGGCTAATACTAATTCAACCAAATATGCCCAAGATGCCTTTGGAAAAATAATAGCTAAAAGTAATACTAAAAGTACACATACACAAAGAACGACTTTTAATGTTTTCTTTTTCATAATTCTCCTCCCATAATAATTATAACTTTTTACATTTAAATTTACAAGTGTTTACACTTTTTTTTCAAAAAAAAAGAACTAAAGTTCTTTATTTTTTTCTTTCATAGTTGGGAATAATAAAACATCACGAATAGATTCTTGCTCAGTAAACAGCATCATTAATCTATCAATTCCATAACCAATTCCACCAGCAGGAGGCATTCCATATTCTAATGCTTCTACAAAGTCCATATCAATATCGTTTGCTTCTTCATTACCTAAATCTCTTTCAGCTATTTGGGCTTCAAATCTTTCTAATTGATCAATAGGATCATTTAACTCAGTGTATGCATTAGCGAATTCTTTTCCACCCATAAACAATTCAAAACGATCAACAAATCTAGGATCTTCTAGATTCTTTTTAGTTAATGGGGAAATTTCTAATGGATGTCCATATAAGAAAGTTGGTTGAATTAATGTTTCTTCAACATATTTTTCAAAGAACTTATTAATTATATGTCCATATGCTTTTTCATGTTCTTCTAATTCAATATGATGTTCCTCTGATAGTTTTAAACATTCATCCAAATCAGTAATAGATTTGAAATCAATACCTGTTTGTTCTTTAATTGCATCTGTCATAGAAATCCTCTTCCATGGACCTTCTAAATTGATTTCATTTCCATCAAAATTATATATCATTTTACCACATACTTCTTTAGCTATTGTAGTAAACATGCCTTCAGTTAAATCCATCATTCCTTCTAAATCACTATAAGCTAAATAAGCTTCCATAAGAGTAAACTCCGGATTATGTTTTGGATCCATTCCTTCATTTCTAAATACTCTACCAATTTCATAAACTGCTTCCATACCACCTACTAATAATCTTTTTAATGGTAATTCTAGCGCAATTCTCAAATACATATCCATATCTTGAGTATTATGATGAGTTATAAATGGACGAGCACTGGCACCTGTAAGTAATGTAGTAAGTACAGGAGTTTCTACCTCAGTAAACCCAACTCCATCCATATACTTTTGAATACAACGAATAATTCTAGGTCTTAAAAAAGCAACTTTTCTAGATTCCTCACTCATCATTAAATCTACATATCTACGTCTATATCTCTCTTCCTTATCTGTTAAACCATGGAATTTTTCTGGTAATGGACGAAGTGCTTTAACTAAATGAGTATATTCTAAACATTTAATTGTAACTTCTCCGGTCTTAGTCTTCATTACTTTTCCATATACACCTACAATATCACCGATATCAGCACTTTTAAATAAAGTATATGCTTCTTCTCCAATATCATTAATTGATATATAGATTTGAATAGATCCTGTTTTATCTTGAATAGTAAAGAATGAAGCTTTACCCATTTTTCTTATAAACATAATTCTTCCTGCTACCTTTGCAGTATCATCCATATTTTCAAAAGCATCATGCTCTACATCTTGATATTTTTCTTTAATATCTTTAGCATAGTCTTCTCTATCATATCTATGTCCAAATGGATCTAATCCTAATTCTTTTAATTTTTCTGCTTTCTCTCTTCTAACTAATTCCTGTTCTGTAAAATTTCTTTCCATTTTATCCCTCCTAAATTAAATTCTTACTACTCTAGTACGAACTAATCTATCATGAATAGCTCTACCATCTTTGCTCATTAATACCATAAAAATCGAAATAATTGTTATTGTATATTGAATAGTACTAAAAACAGCTACTCCTGAAAAATATACCATTCTAGAGTTTGCCAACATAAACATAAATGTAACAATATCTAATAATATAGAATTAGCAAGAAATGCTCTGAATATCATTTGATTCATTGTTAATTCCTTGGTATCTGAAATAACTCTTATTTTCATTAATTCTTTACCAACCGTTTGTCCTTTGTTATATAATTGAAAGACTACAAAGTATAATATATTCACAACAATTATAATTAATGATACAAATCCATTTTTTCTAGCAATTTTATAAGTTAAATCTATATTTTCATCAGCAAAATCTGTACTAGTAATTTCCCCATTAGTAAATTTTTCTAATAATTGATTGGCTTCATCATTTAACTTTTTTACTTCTTTATTGTTAGTAAATGGGGTCGCAACTAAAGAAGCTACTATATAAACTAACAACACATCTATAATGAAAGCTATTAATCTTTGAGTGAAATAAGCCTTTTTATTATTATCTTTCTTTTTCATGATAGTCCTCCCTAAATTTATTCAATAAAAGAATTATATCATGAATATTACTAGTTTGATAGATTTTATTTTTTAATTCATTAGCAGACTTTATTCCTTTAAAATACCATCCAATATGATTCCTAATTTCTAAACATGCTCTTTTTTCATCTTTTAAATTCTTAAGCATATTTAAGTGCTTTAAGCACATATCTACTCTATCATCTAAAGTAACATCAATTATTTCTCTTCCTTCCAGATAATTTATTGTATTTTTTATTAACCATGGATTACCTAAAACACCACGCCCAATCATAACAGCATCACAACCAGTTTCATCTATCATTCTCTTAGCATCTTCTGGTGTTTTTATATCTCCATTACCAATTACTGGAATTGAAACAGCATCTTTCACATCTTTAATAATACTCCAATCAGCTTTTCCACTATAACCCTGACTTCTTGTTCGAGGATGAACACAAATAGCTGAAGCACCGGCTTTTTCAATTACTTTTGCTACTTCAACAGCATTTATACTTTTATTATCCCAACCACTTCTCATTTTAACTGTAACTGGAATTGGAACTGATTTAACTACTGCTTTTACTATTTCATATATTTTTTCTGGATTCTTTAACAAAGCTGAACCAGCTTGAGATCTTACCGCTACTTTTGGAACTGGACAACCCATATTAATATCAATTATATCTGGTTTCATAGTTTCATAAATATATTTAGCTGCGATTACAAATGATTCTTTATCACTACCAAATATTTGCTGAACTATAGGTCTTTCTTCTTCTGTCATATATAGCATATCTAAAGTCTTTTTATTTTGGTAAGTAATTGCTTTATCACTAACCATTTCAGCATAAATAAGACCACAGCCCATTTCTTTACAAATCCTTCTAAATGCTGAATTGCAAACACCAGCCATAGGTGCTAAGACCACTTGATTCTTAATTGTTAAATTTCCTATTTTCCATTCCATATATATCCCCTTAATCCATGCATAGTATATAATAAATAAACTAATTAAACAAGAAAAAAGATTCCTTCAGGAATCTTATATTACTTTCTTTTCTTTAATAAATCTCTGATTTCTTCAAGTAAAATTGCTTCATCAGTCTTAGGTGCAACTGCTTCTTCTTCTTTTTTACCTAAAGATGCAAGTTTATTAAATGACTTAAGTATTAAGAATAATACTAGAGCCATAATTAAGAAATTAATTACTGCAGTAATAAAATCTCCATATTTAATAACTTGTCCACCATAGATTTTTAAAGTTCCACCAACTTCTGCTCCACCAATACCATTAATTAATGGATTAATGAAATCATCAGTTAATGCTGTAACGATTCCTGAAAATGCACCACCGATAATAACACCGACAGCCATATCCATTACATTTCCACGCATAATGAATTCTTTGAATTCACCCATGAAACCTTTCCCTTTTTTGGTTACCTTAGCTAACTTTTCTTTATCAACTACTTTTTTAGCCATACATTTCACTCCTTTGCCTTATATTATAACCATTTATAGTTATTTTGCAAGAAAAAAGAATTAGTTTGTTTCATCTAATTCTTTTAATAATTCTGCTTTGTTCATTTTAGAATATCCTTCAATGCCTTTTTCTTTAGCTAATTCTTTTAATTTAGTAATTGATAATGACTCTAAATTATCTTCATCTTCTTTAGGCATTTTACCATGTTCTACTAAATAATCAATTTGTTCTTTAGTCAATGTTTCATACTCTAATAATGTTTCAGCAATTAATTTTAATAAATCTTTATTCTTTTTAATAATTTCAGTTGCTTTCTTATGACAATCATCAATTATTTTACGCATTTCCATATCGATTTCATTAGCAACTTCATTAGAGAAATGTTGAGGCTTATTATAATCTCTTCCTAAGAATACACTACCTGATTGTTGTTCAAATTGAAGAGGTCCTAAATCACTCATACCATATTCTGTCACCATAGCACGTGCTATTTTTGTAGCCTTTTCAAAGTCATTATGTGCACCTGTAGTAATTTCTCCAAATGTTATTTCTTCAGCTGTTCTACCACCAAGTAACCCTGTAATTTGTTCTAATAAATCAGTCTTAGTTGAGCACAATTTTTCCTCACTTGGAACCATCATATTATAACCACCAGCTGATCCACGTGGTATAATTGTTACTTTTTGAACATCACTAGCATTAGCAAGTTTTATTCCTATAACAGCATGTCCAGCTTCATGATAAGCAACTAATTTACGATCATTCTCACTATATTTATGACTAATCTTAGCAGGGCCCATAAGAACTCTATCTGTTGCTTCATCAACTTCACTCATTCCAATTTCTTCTTTATTTCTTCTAACAGCTAGTAAAGCTGCTTCATTAAGTAAGTTTTCAAGGTCTGCCCCACTAAATCCTGGAGTTCTCTTAGCTAAATTCTTTAAGGTAACGCCTTCTGCTAAAATCTTATTCTTAGCATGAACTCCTAATATTTCCTCACGACCTTTTACATCAGGTAAATTAACTGTAACTTGTCTATCAAATCTTCCTGGACGAAGTAATGCTGGATCTAACACATCTGGCCTATTAGTAGCAGCAATTATAATAATTCCTTCATTTTGACCAAATCCATCCATTTCAGTAAGTAATTGATTTAGGGTTTGTTCTCTTTCATCATGTCCTCCACCTAAACCAGTACCTCTTTGACGACCTACAGCATCAATTTCATCAATAAAAATTAAACAAGGTGCATTTCTTTTTGCTTGTTGAAACATATCACGTACACGACTAGCACCAACTCCAACAAACAATTCAACGAAGTCAGAACCACTTATAAAATAGAATGGTACGTTTGCTTCACCAGCTACTGCTTTAGCAAGTAATGTTTTACCTGTTCCTGGAGGACCCATTAATAAAACTCCTTTAGGAATTCTTGCCCCTAGTTTTTGGAATTTTTTTGGATCTTTCAAGAAATCTATTAACTCTCTTACTTCTTCTTTTTCTTCTTTCAATCCAGCCACATCTTTAAATGTAACTTGATTATCATCACTCACAAGCTTAGCTCTACTTTTTCCAAAGTCTAAAGAATTTCTATTTCCAGCTAATTGCTTATTAAAAATCCAAAATACTATACCTATAAATATTAATATTGGTACTACATTTACTAAAATAATTAGTAATGATGATGCATCTGGATCTGGCTTAACAGTTAACTTAAACTCTTGTTCATCACTAGCTGCAACTATTTTTTTCATTACTTCTTCACTTAATGGCAATCTAGCATAGAATGTCTCATTCTCTTTATAATTCTTTAAAGTTCCACGAGCCTCATATGTATAACCACCACCTCTGGCAATTAATTCTAACTTAGTAATTTTATTTTTATCTAATTGTTCAACGAACTCATCATATGACAATTCATGTATATTCTTATTTAAAACATTAAATGTATATAAAACTCCTAACATTATAATAAATAAGAATAAATACGGTAATAAACCTTTTTTTATCGTTCTTTTATCAATCTTTTTGTTCACACACATTCCTCCTTATTTGTATTTCAATATTATATCATATCTTTCAGTCTTTTTTTTGTCAAATATTGATTTTTTTAATCCTGGAATCCAAACTATTTTTCCAGTTGCATCAACTACAATTGGCCAAATATCTCGACTAGCTAATGGAATTTTTGAATTAATGAAAATATCTTTTACCTTCTTCTTACCACCTAGTCCTTTAACACTTATTTTATCACCAAATCTTCTGGTTCTAATTGTCAAAGGCAAAGAAATTTCTTGACTATTTAAATAACAAACATAATTACTGGTATCATCAGTTGAATCTATTTTTTCAATAATATGCTTATTAGGTAAAGTAACATAATTATCAAATTCAATCTCATAACCAGTAATAGCTTCTGTTTCACGTACTATTTCAAAGCAATTATAGTTCTTTTTAGCTAATACTTCATTTGGTAAATTAACAAAGCTATTAACTTTTTTACTTTTAATTAATTTGAATATTAAATCAATATGTTTGTCATTAATTAATATCAAATCATCTTGGTAGAAATCATTCAGTAAATAATATAAGATTTCTTTCTGAAGATAACTATCTTCAAGTAAAAATTTATCTATTTGCAATTTACCATTATCAAGTACTCTATTTAAAGCTTTATCTCTAGATTTATTAATAAATTTGCTTGCTTCATCGAGTGATCTACTAAACTTTAAAAATTTTAAATGAACATTAGAATCTTCTTTTTTTAGAAAAGGCAACACATACTTACGATATCTATTACGTGTATATGTATCTTTACTATTCGAAGCATCAACAAAAAATGGTACATTGTTTTCTTTATCATATTGTTCTAATTCTTCTTTAGTATAATTAATCAATGGTCTAACAATAGTATAATCATCCATCTCAATAACATTCCTAAAACCTGCATAACCAAACAGATTTGATCCTCTAACAATCCTCATTAAAATAGTCTCCATCAAGTCATCACCATGATGTGCTGTCATTAAATAATTAGCCTCATATTTATGAACAATCGTTTCAAAGAAATTATATCTAATAAAACGGGCTTCATTATGAAAATTATCATCACCATAATTTTCAATGGTCATTGTTTCAAAAATCAAATTATTTTTATTACAATATTCCTCTAAAAATTTTGCTTCTTCATAGCTTTCTTTTCGAACATTATGATTTACATGGGCTACGATAATAGATAACTCATATTTTTCTCTAACTTTAAGTAACATATCTAATAATGCCATAGAATCAGGTCCTGTTGAACAGCCAATGACTATTTTATCAAATTTGTGAAAAGAAAAATGGTTTTCTAAATTCATTGTCTAAACACCACCTAATCAAGTAATATTATATCATATCTATTAAAAAAAGAAGAATAATATCTAATTATTCTTCTGGAATTTGTAAAATATATTCTCCATCTTTTGAATATAAATATTTTTCTCTAGCATATCTAGCAATATAATCAGGATTTTGTAATTTATCTGCATCTACTTTTAATTCTTCTTCTTTTTCTTTCATACTTGTTAATTCACGATCTAATACTTTTTTTTCTTTATACTTATCAAATATCTCTATCCAATATTTACCAATAGTGAATGTTACAGCACAAATAATAAATATAGATGTCATTCCTAATACAAAAAATCTAGTTCTAACTTTTCTTTTTCTTTTTGCCATCACATTCACCTACCTTTTCACTTTATATTATAAGACCTTATTTCTTGTTGAGACAATAAATCCTACAAAAAAAGATATTATTTGACATTATTTTGTCAGTTGATATGTTACTAATAATCCTAAGCTAATTGCCAATAAATAATATAAGTGTAAAGATCCAGAATTAAGAAAATACATAATTAGAAAATATATACTGGAAATTAAAATGCTGAACGCAAAACTATAGATTGTTTTTTTTAATCTGTTTTTTATTACCAATTTTTTATTAAATCTTTTGATTAATAAGAATAAAATAATTCCATAAACAAAAGAAAAGAATAAGCAAGTAATTTGTAATTTTATTGTCATTATTTGAACAACCTAGAAAACATAGTTTCCTCTTTTTTTGATTTATCAGCATCTTGCATATAATTCATACTAACAATATTACCTTTTATTGTTACATTTCCAGACAGAGTATCTAATTTAATAAGTTCTAAAGAATCACCTTTTACCATTAGATGGCCCATTGTTGTTTCTAATAAAAAATGTAAGTTGTCAAAATTTTCTATTTTTTTAATTCCTGTTATTACCAATGTCTTTCTTTCAAGTAAACTAATACTGTGGTTATAAGTACTAATATTTGTATTATCTCTATCCATATATTCCTCCTAATAAATAATATGTATAGATAGTATAAATATGCAAAAAAAAGATGCTTTAGCATCTATTCTTCTGTTTGAACATCTTCTGCTTCTTCATAAGCAGTTAAAATTGCTTTTTCAAACATAGCACGAACCTCTGGATTAATTGGATGAGCTATATCACGGTATCCACCAGTAGCTGTTTTTCGGCTTGGCATAGCTATAAATAGACCGTTGTCTCCTTCAATTATTCTGATATCGTGTACAGCAAAACTATCATCTAACAAAATTGAAGCAATTCCCTTCATACGAGAACCTTCTTTTTCAATTTTGCGTACATTTACAGATGTAATTTCCATATGAATATTCCTCCCTCATAAAGTGCAATTTAACTTTATAAAGCTATTTTATACTATTATTTATGAAAATGCAACAAAATTTAACTATGTTAATATTTTTAAATTATTAGTAGCAAAATCACTATAACAAAATGTTTTTTTTATTCCTTTGTTTGTTTCAATAACAAATATAGATTGATATAAGTCTACTATTCTTCCATCAAATTCTTCAATTTGATTACGACTACCAATATATATATAATGGCAATCCTTGTTAAGATATTTGGCTACCTCTTTTTTTACTTTTTCTAAATTCATCTAGGATACCCCACATACATAGTTCCGTTTGTTATAATCCCACCAATACCAGCACTGCCATATTTTGTTTTTTCTAATGTTTTTATTAAATCTATACTTTGGTTTTTATCAGATAAAGCTATTGAGGAAGCTACTATAGCTGGATCAAGAGCATGAATGTTAATTCGCTTAGGACTAGAAGCAAAATTAGCACCTGCCTTAATAAGTTCCTCATAATTAGACTGACAAGCACCAGCTATAATTATCAATTTATCTTGTGCTTTTTCGTATTTTCTAATCTCTTTTATAGCAGAAATAAAATATGCCGTATTCTCATAATTAGCTAAATCACTTTTATCTTTGCTTTTGGAAACATATGAATCATGACCTGTTATTACAATAATATCTGGCCGATACTTTTCCATTAAACTATATATCTGTGTTGAAATATCTTTTTCTGGTAGAACAAGTCCATTAGCCTTAATATCTAACTTTTTATAAAAATTCATGCAACGCTTTAAATAAGTTTCATCGCTATCTATGTGCAAAATTTTACCTGGTATATAAAAATAACTTTCTCTATCCATTTTTAAATCTTTCAAGTTATTATTTATTATATCTCCATCATCATTTTCAATGTTCTGAGTCTTTACTATATCTGTAATATCTGCATCGGCACATAATCTAACATTAACACCTACTAGATATACTTTAGTTCCATCTATTTTATCAATTCTAAAGACAATATCATTATTATGGGAATTTCTACTAACAAAATCTCCTATTTTTAAATTCAAAATTCATCACCTAATCAATTTTATGCAAAAAAAAAGAAAGTAGAATTATCTACTTCTTATTTTAAATTTTCCATAATCTCTTCAAACTTTTCTTCTAATTGAGGTAATAATTCTTCACTAACCGGCAAAAGATCATTATCAAGTTCTTCTCCAACATAGATATCATTACTACTTATATTTTCGTTTTTATCGCTATAAAACAAATATTTTTTACCATCTAGTTCAACTTGAAATATAGGATATATTTTTTCACCATTAACCATTTCGTAATTATCCATCTTATTTTCCTCCATATTTTGCTTGATATTCTTCTTCTGTTTTTTTCTGAGCAACCAAATCAACTGTTTGATAATGTTTCTTTCCATCCCAATTGTTTATAACATTCTTATACTCAAGAGATAATTCAACATGTTCATTTTTTATAAGCCCTAATTCATATAGCTCATAAAAGACACTAGACTCTTTAAAAAGACATATTCCTGTTCTTTTAGAATTTATATCTTCTTTCGTTAATAAATCATGCTTTCTATCATCACTATCAACTAAATGTACAGATCCATCTTCATATGAAATTATATATAAAGATTCCCCTGAATAAGAATTACCATTATATGAATATGTCACATTATCATATATTTGTCCAAACTTAGAATCATAATCACTAGGATCTGTCTTTCCTAAATTATCTAAATAATGTGTACTATAAAAACCATATTCTTCACTATCCAATATTTCAGAATCAGCTGAATTTAATGCTAAAACTGTGGTTGCAAGAGAGAAAACAATTATTCCTCCTGCTATTGCCTTTTTAAAATTAGCATTTCTATTAACAATTTTCTTTTTTTCATCAGTATTTTTTAAATTCATAACAAACCTCCTAATTTAACACATAATCCATATAGTCATATAGTGTTTCATATTTTTTACCATGAACTTCTATATCTATTTCAACCTGCTTTAATTTATCCGGTTTATGGTAATAGTATTCTGTTGAATCGGCAAACAACTCTGCTTTATTTTTAACCGAATATTCTCGCAAAACTTCTTTGTTAATTTCCTCACTACTTACTTGATTATAAATGCTTGTCCAAGCTTTATTATTATCTCTATCATCTAGTATCAATCTATTATTTGCATAGGCATGTCCATTTTCATGAGTATATGCCCTAACCATGCAATCGTATCTCTTTTGTGTATTATGAATATCATTAGGGTTTTCTAAATTAATAAATTGATCAGAAAACATAACAATGTCAGAATGATTACTGTATTTTCCTTTGCTAGCACAATATGCTGCATTTCCGTTTGAAACCTGTATTTTTTCCTTCGAATTTGGATCTATATAAACCATAGATAGTGTGTCAACTCTTTTTCCCAATTCTTTTTTTAATTTATCAGAGTAAACATCTGTGCTTTTCATAATGTCATTATAATAATGCGTTATTTTATTAATATAAGCTGTTTCTTGATCTTTTGTCATAGGAACATATACTATTTTTCCATTTTCATATTTTGCGATTGCCAATGGTGCTATTACTTTGATACCATCCTCATTATAGTATTCAATATATCGTCCTTCATACTTTACATTATCATCATAATCTTTTCGATCATTATTCTTTAGCTTTGTATCAATAGTACCTTCTTTAATCTCAGGGGTATATTTTAAAGTTTTCTTATAAGCTAAGTATTTTTCATACATAGCATCTAAATATTCTTGATAAGTAGCATATCCTGCAGGCCTTTCTTTCATAAATTCTTCTGGGGTTAAGATGTTATTAAATCCAGCCATATATGCATCTATATAGCTTTTCCATCCTTCTTTAGTTTCCTCTTCCGTTTTAGGAATATCCTTGGCCTTTGTTGTTTCTAAATAACCCCACATAGATTTATATTTGTATGCATTTGTTGGAGCCGGATACATTTTTTCAACTCTATTTAGCGCTTCCTTAACTGCATTATAATAAGCTGATTCAGAGCTTAACGTTCCAGAAATAATTACCTTTTCATAATTGCCATCTTCACCATTTATTAACTCTATTTTTGATAATTCTTTTGTTTCCATATTACCATTAGAATCTTTAGAACCAGTCTGAATAGTACGATGGGTATTATAATTATTTACTGCCTTTCTCAAAGGGATTTTTCTCTTATCATACTCTTTAATTGTTTCATCAAAATAAGTATGAACTTCTTGCATGGTATGTTCATTTCCATCTGATATAGCACTCTCTCCTATCATGTAAAAATCTTCAATTGTAACCTTTAATTTTTCAATGATTTCCAAAGCTATATCATTTAAAGGAGAACGACCATCAATACTTAAAGCTTCTGGTGATAAACCTTTTTCTAATTCTGCAGCAATTTTATCAATGATTTCATCTGTTTGACTACTTAATTTGCCACTAGTAAAATCTTGGGATAAATCTTTAGTTTCTTCAGGATTTAAAAATTTCTGAGGATTGGTCTCCCAATTTATATCATTAATTTTTGCCATTTTTCCACCTCGCTTTACATATCAACAAACAAATTATTGAGCATCATATAATTCATTAGCTAAATCTACAAATACTTCTATAGGAAAGGTTTCAGCTCTTGAATTTAAGTCAAAATTATGCTTTGCAAGAACTTCTTCAACTATACTTAAATTATATTTTTTTAAATTGTTTCGTATATTTTTACGTTTATATTGAAAAGAATCTTTTAATAATCTTTCAAAAAAAGAAAAATCTTTAAGATATGGTTTTTCTTTTCTCTCAGTAAAAGAAATTACAACACTATCAACCTTTGGAACTGGAACAAATTCTTTTTTTGAGACAAAGAACTCTTTTTTTACCTCATAAAAATAATTTAAAAGCACAGTAATTGATCCATACTCTCTAGATCCTGGTTTAGTAGAAAACCTATCTCCAACTTCTTTTTGAACCATCATTACTATTTTATCAAAATGTAATCCAGATTTTATTAGTTTCATAAGAATTGGAGTTGTTATATAATATGGAACATTACTTATAAAAAAAAGATTGTCATATTCATATTTTTCAATGTCTTTATCTATATCAGTGCTTAGAAAGTCTCTAAATAAAACTTCAACATTTTTATATGAACTTAATTTAATGGCAAGTTCATTTTCCAAATCTTTGTCTATTTCATAAGCTAAGACATTTTTAGATCTTTCTGCTAATTCTTTAGTCAGAATTGCTCCTCCTGGACCAACTTCTAATACTAATGCTTCGTTATTTAAATTACTTACATCTACTATTTTTTTAACAATATTAGGATCTTTTAAAAAGTTCTGACCAAATTTTTTCTTAAATTGTATATTGTATTTTTCCATTGTATCACCATCAAATATATTATAGATTAAAGTATAAAAAAAAGAAAGTTTATATCTTTCTTTTTGACATCATTACAAATATCCTAGTCATATCATAGATAATTAATAAGATGGTAGGAATTAACAAGCTTATAAAGAAATTGGCTGGACTAGAAGCTATTACACTCAACTTTCCAACTGCAGGAATTTTAAAAATAACTTTTCCATAGATAGCATCTGTTTTTACACGGCTAGCATCAATAACTTTATTATTATCTCCTTTTGTAGTATAAAGAGATTCTTTACTTGTATACTGCTTTTTATCAACTATTCTATGTGTAACAGTTTTGCCATTATAATTAATATCTTTTGATTCAAAAGTAATAACATCACCTATTTTGTATTTATCATCACTAACTCTTTTAACAATAATAGCATCATTTATTTTTATAGTAGGAACCATACTAGGAGATACAATAACATAGGCAGCAAATAATGGATTTTTATAAGTACCTTTATTTGTTGATAATAACAAATCTCCAAAATATAATAAAAATATAAAACAGATTAAAGACATAAAGCAAAAAATAGTAATCAATAATGAGCGCATTACAAAATATACAATATATTTTGCTTGTTTAGCTTTACTACGAAAACTATTCATTGTATCCCTCCAATCTTATATTTATTATAATACTCAGTTAAACAAAAAAGCTATATTTCTAAAAAAAAAGAAGTGTACTTTACACTCCTATTTTGCGTTTCCATTAACCACTACTTCGACACTATAGTTACCATTTTTAGTTAAGCTTTTATTGGAAAGCCACATTCTTAATCGATAATTATCTTTTAAAGAATTTTTTGTTTTATCTTTAATAAGAACCATACTTCCCTCTGGTGATCCTAAATCTGAATCTTTTTCTAATGGTTTATATTCTTGTGGACCAAAAACTTTACTATATGTTCCACTTTCTTCTTTTTCTAGATATATTCTAATATCTTCATCATTAATTGTTGATGCTGTTTCATTCTTGATTGCAGCTATCTCATATTCTATTACTGATGCTTCATCAACTTCTATATCAAGCGAAAAATCAAAATATTGTCCTTCTTTATCACTTTTCATACCAACTGCATCAGTTATTGGAGCAGCTTTAACAATACTTAGTCCTGTAATATTATTAGTATAGTTTAATTGAATATTTCCACCATTTAATTCCTTTTCTATTACTTCTTCTTTTCTATTGGCAAACATAAAAAACATCACACCAACGAAAATAACTAAAACTAAACATATTGCTAAAATAATATACCAAAATGTTCGCGATAATTCCCCATTATTTTTATTCTTCATATATCCTCCTATTTTGTTTTGACAACAACATCAAAAGTAAAATTGTATTTTTCATTAGAAACAGTATAACTATCTGATAACCATGATCGTAAAACTAATGTTCTTTTTTCTTTTTTTGATAAAGTGCCTTCATGCAATAAGACTAAATCTGATGAATCATCTAAAGGAAGTAAGTCACTATAAGTAGGAATTGCATTTTGTTTAAATTCCTCCATAGGCTTATCAGCTTCATCAGTTAAATATAATTTTATATAATTTTCTCTTATTTCTTGCTCTACTTCTTTTTTACTAAGGCATACTTGGTAATCAACCTCTGCATTAGTATTATTTGTAATATTAAATATCGTATATCCTTGAATTCCATCTTCTGTACCTTTACCATCAAGTTTTTTTCCTAATTCATCAGAAATTGGTAAAGTACTACTAAGAGTAATTGTTTTTGGATTATCAAAATCAGTTGAAATTGATTGATTCTTATTTTCTAAATTTTGGTTTTTACTATAAATAAAAATACATATTGCACACAAAAGCAAGAACAAAACAAAAAACAAAATATAACTTTTCTCTTTTTGAACTGTTTTTTGCATATTGTTCCTCCAACCCTATTATTAATAATAAGATACCATAAAAACTATTTCAAGTCAAACAAAGAGATAGCGTTATGCGTAGTTATTTTTGCTATTTCTTCGACAGGTAAATTTACTATTTCAGATATTTTTTCTGCTATGTACGGGATATATTTAGAGGAATTCTTTTTACCCCGTACTGGAACAGGCGCTAGGTATGGTGCATCTGTTTCCAAAATAATATTTTCAATCCCAATTTCTTCAACAACCTTATATAAATTACTATTTTTAAAAGTTACAACTCCTCCTATTCCTAATTTATATCCCATAGAAATATATATTTTAGCAGTTTCAGTACTACCACTAAAGCAATGAATATCCCCAATTACTTGTGGAAACTCCTTTAATATATTAATTGTATCAAGTGTAGCATCTCTACTATGAATGACTACCGGTAAATTTAATTTTTCTGCTAAAGCCAGTTGTTTTCTAAATAGCTTTTTTTGAATTTCAATATCTTCTTTACCATAATGATAATCCAATCCTATCTCTCCTATCCCTACTATTTTAGAATTAGATTTTATTTGTTCTTCTAGTATTTCTATGTCATTATCAGTCACTTTGCCAGCTTCACTAGGATGGTATCCTATAGTTAAATATATACCTTCATATTTATCAATTAAACCAATTGATTCAATAATACTATCTCTAGTACAACCAGAAATAATAATTCTGTTTACTTTGTTTTCTTTGTTTTCTTTTATTACTAAATCTATATCATCATAATCTTCTTTAGATAAATGACAATGAGTATCAATATACATATAATCACCTAGAAATATTATAGTACAAAAAAAAGAAGATTGGAATCTTCTTATTTATTTTGATCAATTCTTAAAAATATTGGTTTAGGATCATTTAATTCATATTTATTATCTTCTATAAACTTAAATTCTTTATTAGTAATATTAATTTGTCTTAATATTTCTTCACTAGTATCTGGTAAGAATGGTTCTAAGAGACTGGCACATACCCTAATAGATTCTAGTAGATTATAAAGAACTGTTTCTAGATTCTCTCTCTCTTTTTCATTTTTTGCTAAAATCCAAGGAGCTGTTTCATCAATATATTTATTACTAGCTCTTAGTACTTCAAATATTTCACTAATTGCATCACTTATTTGTAATCTATCCATTTTCTTTGTTACTTTTTCATCTAGATTATTAACATTTAATATGAATTTTTTAGATAAATCATTACTAATTTTCTTATTGGTTATTTTTCCATCGAAATATTTCTTTCCCATTGAGATAGTCCTTTGTACTAAATTACCTAAAACATTTGCTAAATCACCATTAATTCTTTCTATTAATAAATCTCTTGTAAAGACTCCATCATTAGCAAATGGAATTTCATGCAAGAAATAATATCTTACTGCATCTACTCCAAATTCTTCTACTAAATCATCAGCATAAACTACATTACCTATTGATTTAGACATTTTACCATCAGCCATAATTAACCAAGGATGACCAAATACTTGCTTTGGTAGAGGTACATCTAAACTCATTAAGAAGCATGGCCAATAAATAGTATGGAATCTAATAATATCTTTTCCAATTAAATGCAAATCAACTGGCCATTTATACTTAAACTCTTCATTTCCTCCATCAGTATCATAACCAATAAAAGTAATATAATTAGTTAAAGCATCTAACCAAACATAGACAACGTGTTTATCATCAAAATCTACAGGAATTCCCCATTTAAATGAAGTACGTGACACACATAAATCTTGTAAACCTGGCTTAATGAAATTATTCATCATCTCATTCTTACGAGATTCTGGTTGAATAAAATCTGGATGGGATTCAATATAATCTTCTAATTGCTTTTGATACTTACTTAATTTAAAGAAATAAGCTTCCTCACTTTTCTTTTCAACTTCTCTTCCACAATCAGGACATACTATTTTACCTTCTTCACTTTTAATTACTTGACTATCTGTCCAAAAAGATTCATCTGGGGTACAATACCACCCCTCATATTTTCCTAAATAAATATCTCCTTTATCATACATATATTTAAAGATGTGTTGAACTACCTCTTCATGTCTTTTATCAGTTGTTCTAACAAAACGGTCATAGCTAGTATTCATAATATCCCAAATACGTTTAATTTCGCCAGCAACTTCATCCACAAATTCCTGTGGAGTTTTACCCGCTTCTTTTGCTTTTAATTCGATTTTTTCCCCATGTTCATCTGTACCAGTTTGAAAATAAACATCATATCCTTTTAATCTTTTAAATCTAGCTATTGCGTCAGCTAAAACAATCTCATAGGTATTTCCTATATGAGGTTTTCCTGAAGTATAAGCAATTGCAGTTGAAATGTAGTATTTTTCTTTTTCCATTTTTATCCCTCCTAAAATAAAAAAGCTATTATAAACATAAGGACGAGTATTACCCGCGGTTCCACCTTATTTTATAATAACTTTGCATTATACACTTGAATAGTTAACGCCTATCTACGTCTATACCTACATATCGATATAGAAGTTCAGAAGCCATACTTACATGTTAATTTAATACTCTTTTCCACCAACCGAGTTCTCTAAAATCAAATTTCTTACATGAAAGCTCTTCATCAACACATTTCAAATATGCCTTATTGTAACACAATTTATAATTATGAACAAGTCTATTCGAATTCATTTAATAAACGAGAATTATTTAAAGTAAAGACATATCTTTCAGCTTGCTCTTTTGTACTATTTATTAAAGTTGTATCTTTAACTAAAATTTTAATATCAATATTTTCTAATAATTGACTAAGATAATTTTTCTTTAGATACTTTGTTATATCCTTAATAAATTTTTCTTTTACTTCTTTTTCTATATCCTTTGAAAATATAGAATCTATTTTATCAATTATTCTTTTATCAATTGAAGTATTTACTTGTTCTTTTATTTTTTTTCTTATCTCTTTATTAATCGTAGTAAAATCCTTTTTATTAATTTTTATCGTTTCATTATCTTTAAGTTTAACTGAGTTTACCTTTTTTGATAATTCATTAATTCTGATTTGTTTTATTTTATCACCTAAAGATAAAATCTCATTTCTATATTTATCAATCATGATATTTAATTGATCACTTTGCAAAATAATCTTATATTTTTTTGCCATTGATAGAAATTTGCTTTGAATTAAATCCATTGAATCCAATGGAGGTTTCCTAATTAAAAACATAATATCATCATCAACTAAAGAGTTAGTATTATTCTTTATAGTCTCAATTATTGCATTCTTATAACTGGCAATATGTTGTTTTTTTATTTCTTCTTTATTATTTGTTTCCATTGCATCAAACTCCTAGCATATTAACTATATCAATTTGATTAATTTTTAGCAATATTTTTCCCAAATTTGACATCAATTTTATTTAATAATTCTACCAAATATAATATAGGGTGTTTTTCTAATTTTATAATATCTAGTATTATTATCAAATTGCTTCCTTTACTTTTAAATCTAAACATGTTAGATACCTCAAAAGCATCCATAAACACTTCTTCAGTATCTAGTTGTTGAACTATTTCTTCTGGGAAAACTAATTCAATAGAATTTTTATTTTGATGAATATTACTAATCTTCAATTTTTCAGCTAGTTTTTCAAACCATTCTTCATACATATAAATTATCAAATCTTCTGATAATTTTCCAAAACGATCTTCTAATTCATTTTTTACTTCTTTAAACTTGATTTCACTATCAATTGAATTAATTTTTTTATGAATTTCAATCTTTAACTCTTCATCAGAAACATAGTTATCCTCAATATGCGTAGCAACTTCTATCAAAGGTTTAAATGTATCTGATTCTTCTTCTAAGTTTTCTTCACCAGTGTTTATTCTATTTACTTCTTCATTCAATATTTTTAAGTACAAATCTATTCCGACGCTATCAATAAAACCAGCTTGCTCACTTCCTAAAATATCTCCAGCACCACGGATAGATAAATCACGTGTTGCGATTGAGAAACCACTTCCTAATTCAGTGAATTCTTTAATAACATTTAATCTTTTAACAGCTGTTTCAGTAAGACTTTTAAATGGTTGATACATGAGATATGCATAAGCAAATTTATCACTTCGACCAACTCTACCTCTAATTTGATATAACTGGCTAAGGCCAAATCTATCAGCATCCATAATAATCAAAGTGTTAACATTAGGTATATCAATACCAGTTTCAATAATTGTTGTGCAAATTAAAATATCATATTCATAATTAACAAAATTATAAATAGTATCTTCAAGGTCCGTCTTATTCATTTGACCATGAGCTATACAAATTCTAGCATCTGGGACTATGTCCTTGATTCTACTAGCAAATTCATTAATTGTTTGAACTCGATTATATAAAATAAATACTTGTCCATTTCTTGAAAGTTCTTTGTAAATTGCTTCTCTTAAAATTTGCTTATTTTCTTCTATAACATAAGTTTGAACAGGATAACGATTAACTGGTGGTGTTTCAATTAAAGATAGACTTCTTATTCCAACTAAAGACATTTGGAGAGTTCTAGGAATTGGAGTAGCTGTTAAAGTTAAAACATCTACATTAGTTTTATATTCCTTTATTTTTTCTTTATGGGCAACACCAAATCGTTGTTCTTCATCAATAAT
>ERZ842401.2639-NODE-2639-length-23638-cov-6.530891_pt1 | contig 23638 bp, 15 predicted proteins | sample MGYA00521270_ERZ842401 | MGnify/ENA primary metagenome ERZ842401 (study PRJEB31892, sample SAMEA3878208) | bioreactor metagenome | biome: Moose rumen | place: Sweden | collected 2011-10 | study: EMG produced TPA metagenomics assembly of the PRJEB12797 data set...
CCCTCAACAACCAAAATCACAGCGAGAATTGCCATTGCCGCCGCAAAGAAGAGCTGGAACCAGTTGCCCCAGTGGAATGCGTTCTCTGCTCCTGCCGCCATTGCACTGCATTTTGCGATAACAGTGCGGACGAGCTGAGTGAGCGTTGCCGCAAGCATGAACACGGTCGGAATGCAGAACATTTTGTTGTTCTTTCCGACTTCGCCGAGCCAAGCCGCAACTGCCATGAGCGCAATACCTGCCAAAAGCTGGTTTGCTGAGCCGAACAAAGCCCAAATCTGAGAGAGCGAGAGACCGCCGAGCGTACAACCGATTACGACCATCAAGAGCGTACCGAAGAGCGGATGAGCCAAGCACTTGCGTGCACCAGAAGCGTCTTTGTATGACTCTTCGCCGTCTTTCAAGAACAATTCGCTGAACATAAAGCGGCTCAATCGGGTCGCTGAGTCCAAAGAAGTGAGCGCGAAGACAGAAACTGCCAAAGTCAAGAGCGCGTAGATTGCGTTGTTGTTGTCGATATAGCCGAACATTTTTGCGATACCAGAGGCGAAAGCAACCGGCGGCGCACCTTTGAACGCTCCGTCAACGATGAAGTTCTTTGAGACCATACCGACCGCAATCAAAGAGATGACAGCCAATGCAGATTCGATGAGCATTGAGCCGTAGCCGATAGCCTTTGCGTTCTTTTCGTTGTCGAGCTGTTTTGAAGTCGTTCCCGTTGCGATGAGCGAGTGGAAGCCAGAAACCGCACCACAGGCAACCGTGATGAACAAAGCCGGGAACATCGGACCGATTTTTGTTGACCAGCCCGTGAAAGCCGGAAGGTCGAATTCAGCGTTTCCCGTGATTGCAGAAACCACGATACCAACAAGGGCGAGTGCCATCATGCCGTAGAGCAAGAATGAAGAGAGATAATCGCGCGGCTGGAGCAAGCACCAGACTGGAATCAAAGAAGCGACCGCGATATATGCACCGATAAAGACAATCCAAGCGTTTCGGCTCATTGCGAAACCGAAGTTCAAGCCGATGACGATTGAAAGCACGATTCCCACGAGACCGATAATCGTTGCAGGGAGCGTTTTGATTCCACAGCGGTTTGTAAGGATTCCGTAGATGACCGCAAGCACGATGAAGAGGAGAGAAATCATTGCCGTTGTCTGCGGGCCAGTCGGATTTGAGACGATGCCGAACGCGACTTTTCCCGCTTCGTTTGCCGCCGTTGCAAAAGTTCCCGCGACGACATTGACGAATGACGCGATAACCAAAATCAAAACGAGCAGAGCGAAAATGATGAACAATTTCTTTGACGCTTTTCCCATTGAGTCTTTGATGATTTCGCCGACTGATTTTCCGTCATGGCGGCTAGACGCAAACAAAGAACCGAAGTCCTGCAAGCCGCCGAAGAAAATACCGCCGATAACACACCACAAGAAGACCGGAACCCAACCGAACACAGCCGCCTGAATCGGGCCGTTAATCGGGCCAGCACCCGCGATTGATGAGAAGTGATGCCCCATCAAGACTGCCGGTTTTGCGGCAACATAGTCCACGCCGTCTGCCTTTTCCTGTGCAGGCGTCTTTTTTGCGGGGTCGATTCCCCACTGCTTTGCAAGCCATGAGCCATAGAAAACATAGCCGATGAAAAGCAGAGCGATTGCAGCAAGAATGATAAGTAATGCTGTCATTTTGCTTTCTCCTCCTATTCTAGAAAGACTTTTTTTATAGCGAGCCGACGAGTTCCTTCAAGTCTGAGCCACGGCGATTTGTGACCGCCCGCCCCGTTGAAGTCTCGTAAGCCAATGCCCGAAACGCACTCCAGCCAAAAAGACCGAATTTATATGATTTGTAGAATTTGAGTTTTTTGACGAGCTTGAACGATTCTTCGGAAAATCGCTCGGAAAGGAGAATGAGCGTGATGTCCGTGTTTCTGTGCCCGTAGTACGGCGTGATTCGCTCCAATCCCCTCGCCCACGCCGCTTGCGCGACTTCCGAAATGACAGCACTTATGTCACCCTGAGCATGGTCGAAGGGTCTATCAGTTATATAGAAGAAAACGAACTCGTTTGAATCGATGTCCGCGATTTTTGCGGCTTTGACAAGCATGTACTGTTCGCTGTGGGATTTAAAAACGGCTTCGGCGGCAAAGGGAGCGGCGACATTTTCTGTGGAGACAGAATAATACCGCTCAAATGAATGTAACAATTTTTCCAATGCGCCGTTGCTTTCCATAGTAGCAAATTGTAAGATGATTTAAAGTTTCGGTCAATAGAAACAATTTCTACCGTCCGAAAATCATCGTTTTATCTTACTTTTTCGCGAATTCCACAAGCTCTGGGTAGAACCAAGTCAAGTTTCTTCTATTAAAATAACCGTGTCGCTCCCCTTTTTCACCGCTCGGATATGTGACCATGTTATCCCACAGAATGACGGGAATGTGCGCGGATTTTGCTTTTGCGGTGTATGAATCCATCCATTTGATTCGGTCTTCGAGGTTGCCCTTGTCGCTCGCGCTCATCTCCCCAATGATGACAGGATAGCCTTTCGAGGTGAATTTTTCCGTGAGCGAAGTGAACAGCCACGAGACCGAACCTTCAACATTTTTCGTGAAAGCCTTTTCGCTGTCTTCGTTCATGCAGAATTCGTAGGGCGTGTACGCGTGAACCGACACGATGAGCCTTCCCGAAGCGGAATCTTCGGGCATCGCCCAGCCTTCGGTGAGGTCGGGATTTGCCGCATAGGTCGGAATCATCACATAGCGCGTCGCGTTTTTTCCGCCCGCCGCTCGGATTGCTTCGAGGCACGCTTTTTCGTAGTCGCAAATCACTTTGTTCGCGTCGCTGATATTTTTTCCCTGCCCGTACCATTCGTAAGGCGTTCCCACACAACGCGGCTCGTTCAGCACTTCAAAAATCAGGCGTTCGTCATAATTCTTGAATTCTTTCGCCACCTGCGCCCACACGGAAGTGAGGTAATTTTTTGAAAGCACTTTGACATTCGGATTCTGAGAAACGCAAAATCCGTAGCACGAATTCATCTGCGCTTCGGTGAGATTGTCGTGATGAATGTTGAGAATCACATGCAATCCCGCCCCAAGCGACCAGTCCACCACGGTTTTCACGCGCTTCAGCCAGCTAGAATCAATCGTATAATCGCGGTTTTTCTGCTTTGAGATGTGGTTGTGCCATGAAACAGGAATCCGAATCGTCTTGAAGCCCTGCGCGGCAATCGCCTCAATCATTTCTTTCGTGGTCTCGGGCATTCCCCAGCTCGTTTCGGTGGAGTTTCCCTTGTTCTCGCGGTCGGTGTACGAGCACGCGTCAAAGGTGTTTCCGAGATTCCAGCCGTTTCCGAGCGAAGTGATAAACGCCGAGTTTTCGGCAGAAAGATTTGTCTCCTCTTCACCGAGAGCCTCTTCACTGCACGCGAATAAAAAGATGAACGAGAATGCGAAAAACAAATTCCTGAACATGGCTTTTTTCATAGTGGTTTCCTTATTTCTTTTTCTGAACTTCGACGACTGAAATTGAATCAATCGTGACGGTGTGGGTCTGTGAAATCGGTTTTCCAGAGACCGCACCCATCGAAATCGTGAAAATTACATTTGGGTCGGTTTCCATGCCCATCGTGAACTGCCAGCTGTATTCTTTGAATTCTTTTCCGACAGTGAATTTGAGCGTGTTTGAATACGGATACCAGTTGTCGTCCTTTGAGCCATCGCTCTGCAAGGCGAGCATAATCGTGCGGTCGAGGTCGGACTTTGCCTTTAGGCTGATTTTGTAGATTTTGCCTTTTTCGAGCAAGCAGCCGTTTTGCTTCAACTGAATCATCCAGTCCAAGTTACCCGTGTTGTCGATTTTGACCTGTGCCGCTCCGTCAGCGACTTCGCATTTTGCCGTAGCATTCTGGTGCGCGTAGAGTTCCCAGCCCGACAGTTCCTGCTCAAACTCGCCGTTAATTACGACGCAATTTTCCTTCACAAACACATTGTCCACACAGACCGTGTCGCCGTCCGTGCCCAAGAAGAGCGCGAAATCGATTTCTCTGTCGTCTTTTGGTGTGTACACCCATTCATAGTGGGCGGGAATCAGAGCCTTTGTTTTCGCATCGGTTTTTGCCGCCATCACGCGGATTTTTTGCTCGACTTCGCCGTATTTCACGAGAATGTTCGTCGTTTTTGAAGAATAGGCATCGAATTTGACAATGTAATCTTTGCCCGTCTCCAGTTTGATTCCTGTCTGTTTGACGATGACATCTTCATTTTTCGCTTTTTTGGGAGAGGCGACTTTGAGCATTCTCGCTCGGTCGCGCGTCACGCTGATTTCCGCGTTCGCCTTGTTTTCGATTTCCCAACTTCCGAGCCGCCCTTTTCCCTCTTGGAAAGCCCCGTTGAAAATGTAGTTTCCGTCGGGCAGGCATTTTTTGCCGTTCGACAAATCGACCTCGCCGATTTTTTCAAGGCGAATGTTTGAGATGTAAATCGTCGCCGTTGAATCCTGTGCGCCCAAGTTGTATTCAAGGCGACATTCTGGGTCAGACTCGGCGGTCATATTGAATTCATACGAAAAATGCTGCTTTTCCGTAGTGAGGTCGACTTTCACATCACCGAATCGGCGCGCGTAGCTGTTGTTTGGCGCAGAAATGCCCGTAATCATCGTGCGTTTTTCGTCAGCGTAGGCATCGAACGAGTAGCGGTAGCGGAATCCCTGATTGAGCGGAACTTTTGCCTGAACGAACTGAACCGAATATTCAAGCGTTCCCGCATTCGTGCTTTTAATCGTGTGCGTTTTCCCGTCAGTGTCAACAGAGCCAACTCCGCCGCCCGCCGTAAGGAATTCCCATGCAGATTCTTGAGTTGAAATCATGTTGCCCGAAGAATCCGTTTTTGCCACGACGGGGGCTTTTGCGGGCTTCTCCACATTTTCGTTGTATTCTTTTTTCTGATAGACCTTCACATAATCGACGAACATTTTAGCATCGTCTTTTTTGGGGTCAAAATCGGTCGTTTCATCGGGATAGCCGACCCAGCTTCCGCCCACAGCCACATTGAAAATCACATAGAAAGGCTGGTCGAACGGCGCGGGGAAGGTCTGCTCGCCGAAGCCCGGCTTTTTGGTGTACCAGTCATTCGCCGTCTTGAAATTCACGCCGTCGCAGTACCAACGGATTTCGCCCGGCTCCCACTCGACCGCGAAAATGTGGAATTCGTCAGCGAAATTGCCGTTTTCGAGAATCTGCGTTCCCTGCACCATTCCGTGCGGCTCGCCATAGTGAATCGTGCCGTAGAGTTTGTTTGTCTCCTGCCCCATGACTTCCATAATGTCGATTTCACCGCATTTCGGCCACTGACCGTAATAGCTTTCGTCATCGGGCATCATCCAAAACGCGGGCAAAAATCCCTGCCCTTTCGGAACTTTAAGCCGCGCCTCGAAGCGACCGTAAGTGAACGCGTGTTTTCCCTGCGTGTTGATTCTTCCTGAAGTGTAGGCGGAAGTGCCGTCTTTCTTTTCGGTTTTGAGTGCCTGAATCACAAGGCAGCCGTCTTTGAGGTAAGTGTTCTTTTTTGAGTCGTCGTAACTCTGCAATTCCGCGTTGACCCAGCCCGGCTCGTGGAATTCAAAATTCCAGTCCTTCATGTTGAGTTTTTTGCCGTTGAAGTCGTCCTGCCACACCAAGTCCTTTTCGGTGTACTGGGAAGGTTTTCCCTGCGCAAAAACCGTGCCACAAGCCGCCAAAGCCGCCGAAGTCAATAAAACTTTTGCCATTTTCATAGTATTCTCCTTTTTCTCTTCAATTCTAAGTCCATTTCGTGAGAAAAATATCGAATTTTTGAGGGAAATGTCAAATTTGAGCAAAAATCATTCATTTTCACAAAAAACAGCCCGAAGAGTTGTCGGAACTAAAATTCTAGAGTATTCTGATAGTGGTAGGAGGAACAGGCATGGCACAAGTGCTTGCTATGGAAGACACGGTTCTTTCGGTGCAAAAACGAACAAAAATGCTCATTGAGCATGTCACAAGCGGGCTAAAGGAACGCAATGAAATCATGAGTCTCGCATTGCTCGCGTGTATTTCTGGCGAAAATTTCAGTTTGTACGGTCCGCAAGGCACGGGCAAAAACACAATGCTCAAAAAAGTAAAATCCGCTTTCAGCGCGCGTTTTCCTGCAAAATCAAAAATTTTTGAAACGCCGTCTGATTCCGCCGAGCTTGCGCCAACATGGGAAGATTTTATGTTCCACTTGGCGGTCAATCCTATCCAAAATGAACAGGCATTCCTCAAACTAATCACTTCAAAAAAATCAGATTCTGAAATAGTCAAATCAGAACAGGCACTTTCAGCCCAAGACCTCAAAAAATGGGACTCCCAAATCGAGGAAATCCAAATTCCGCATGAAATTCAAAGCGTCCTTTCAACCGTCAGAAATAAACTGCTTGAAAAAAACTATGAAAGCGAAGAATCCGAAGAATCTGAAACTTTCTACATTTCCGACAGCCGCTGGATAAAAATCGCGCGGATTCTCAAAACATCCGCATTTCTGAACGGACGAAAAGCCGTTGATTTTATGGATGCAGAACTGATTTCTCATTTTATTTGGAAAATCAAAAAACATCGTCCCGAAACTGAAACCACTATCGACGAAGCAAAAAAACTCGTGCAGGAGAGCATTCTCAGCTGCAAAACAAATTTTGACAGTGAAATTTCCCACATTGAGGCACTCATAAACGAGTACAAGAATTTCGTAGAATCAGCATTTTATATAGAAGAAAACGGCGCAAAAATCAAATCTCCTGCCCTCTTCGGCTACACAAAGCCCGCCGAACCGAACACATTCAAAATGAACGACGGCACAATCGCCTTCAGAATCATGCATCCAAGCGAAATCCGTTCATACGACTACATTACACCGCATTATGTCTCAAAAGATTTTTATCTCTACGAAGAAGGAAAAGGGGCATACTTTGACCAGAACAAAGAGCGAATCGCAAAAAATGACCACTACCGCGACAAATATTTCGTAAAAAATCTTACTCTTGTTGACGGAAATGCCGTTTGGACAGACGGTGACTTTAAGCAGGAATATTCAATGCGCGTTCAGATGATTCCCGAGAATTTCGTAAAAGGCGATGAAGAAAAACTCGCCGCACTCAAAGCGCAAGCCGAAGAAAAATACACGCGCGCCGCTTGTGCCATCGAAAAAGCAGGCGGAAAAATCCAAAAATTCATACGGCGCACGGAACGGCAGTACAAGGCGAATTTCTTTTCTCCAAAAGCGACAATGGCTGAACTTCTCGCGAATTTCAACCATGCCGCCGAGAGAGTCTTCAAACTCTCAAAAAATTTGGAAGAAATAAAATTGTAAGAATTTATAGGAGAACAAAGTTTCTCGGATTATTCTTTACTCGCAAAAATTGCCTTATAATTGTCATCATCACCGACAAACATGTTGTAATGCGAATTGTCCTGCAAGCAATAGATTATTGAATCAGCCTTGTCCTTGTTGTTCACCGTTGCTTTCACAACTTTGAACTGAACAGTCGTTCCACTTGCCACAGTGCCTGTAACACCGTCAAGAACGAAGCGGCAGTCTGTTTTATCATATTCCGGACTTGCCCACTGATTTGGAATCAAGTTAATTGCTTCTTTTGTAATAGTGATTGGCTCATTCTCACCAATTTTTAGCCAGAGTTCAAAATCCGTCACATCAACTTTAAGACCATCAGCATCTTTCGAGCCGTCATTGTCAAGTTGCAAGACCATTGCGAAATTTTCCGCCTCAACATCTGCTGTCGTAGTAACGGTATAGGTTTTGCACTCACCGTAGACTTTGTTTTGAGAAGGCGTAGTTGGTTCACTCGGCGTTGTCGGCGTGTTGTTTCCGTTGTTGCCAGAATCCGCAGCCGTAGTGCTTTCCAAAATCTTGAATGTCATTTTGTTAATGACGATGTTTCCGTGAATTGCGAACCCTGCTTTGAGTTTTTCGATATTTTCAGAAGTCACCTCAAAATAGTAGACTCCGCCTTCACCTTCCATGTTCCAAACGCCAGGATTTTCTGAATCTTCTTCGACTTTAGAAACGACCGTGCCGTCCTCATTGTAATATGTTGTGACACCGCATGCATTCCAAGTTCCGTTGTCAACATGGAATTTAAGATAGTCGCCATTCTTTGATGCATCAATATAGATTTTTGAGCCGGCCGTAAGTTGTGAAGTATAATCCGCCCCGACTTTCAAATCATCCGTGTCGCCCCATTCAGTCGTCACGCCAGTCATTTCCGTTACTTCGATGGTTTTATAAGTCTTTTCACACTGATTTGCATTTCCCCCAGTCGATGCGGGTGTATTTCCCGAGTTTCCGCTCTTTGTTCCTGAATTTGGAGCGGCAACAAAGGGGTCTTCTTCGTCTGAAGCAGCGCACGAAGCGAGAGAGCCAAGCAATGCGGCAGCAGCAAGAGCCGCGAACAAGTTTCTTACCAATTTTTTCATAGTGTGTCTCCTTTTTTTCTTCTATCTATTATTGTTTAGAAATTCTTTACTTTTACCGTGAACGGAATTGAAATTCCGTAGGCAAAATCCGTTTTATCCCGTGCGTATTTTGAGCGTTCTTCATACTGAAAACCAAAATCAACTTCCGCACCCGAAATGTTGCAACTGATACCGGCCTTATATGTCAAGTTGAGCGAATTCTTAAAATGTTTTCCGAAAAGCCATGCACGATATTCAATGACATAGCCTTCATTTTGGCTTGAGCAAAGCTGAATGTACGGCTTCACATCGTCCAAATTTCCGTGAGAGCCGGTGTTGTATTCTGCCTTGAAATTCATTTCCATGTAGTTCATGTCATCGTCGTCGCCCGTTCTTCGGAATGTAACGGGAGCATGAAGATAGAATTTAAATGCAGAAACAGTGTAGTCAGTGTACATATCAAGACACCAGCCATTTGCCTTCCATTTTTCATTCTCAACATCGTAGTCGTAGCCAATAATCGGCTGTACGAATGTGAAAAGGCTGTCGTCTTTGTAGCCCGCACCGAAGCGCAAGACGCGCCATGTTCCGTTTCGTTTTGAGTCTTGCCCACCGTCGCGGAACGAAGCCTGAAGTTCAAGATTTTCGCCCAAGAAGTAGCGCGCGCCCACTCCCCACGGAGCGATTTTGCTTTTTGTGTAGCCCGTTTCGTCTTTGTTGTAGATTGAAGATTTGTCTTCACGAGTAGCCGCAGAGCCGTCATATTTATCGTTGTCATAGCCGCCTTTTTTTCCAGGCGTGATTCCCGCGTTCAAAAGAAGCTGCTCAATCGGGCGGATTTCCGTGCCGAAACCCCAGCCTTCGACATCGTTGCAGTTGATGTACGCGGGGTGTTTGCTCCAATCGCGCTCAGAAAGCTTGAACGGGCTTCCAACTTTCCATTCGTCAATCTGCTCTTTAAAGTGTCCGTCATAGCCGACATAGCCGACCTGCACTTTCACCGCATCAATCGGTTTGAACCATACATAAGTTCTTCTGAAATAGGCAAGCCAGTCATCCGTTTCGTTGCCGTCCGCGCCGTTGTTCGCCGCACTTCTGTACCACATCGCCAAGTGTGCGCCCGCGTTCCCGTTGTCCATTTCAAGAATGAGCCCGTCATCATCTTTTTGATTCACTGGCTCGTTTGAAAGCCATGACCATTCTTTGTCACCGCTTGATTTTTGTTTTTCAACACGCATGACATCGCCACTCATTTTGATATTCGCCTTAATGTCCACTGCAAACGCTGTGCCTGCGCCCAACCCTGCAAGCAAACAAGCAGCTGAAACTTGTTTTACAATTCCTTTAGTAGTCATAGTGTTCCTCCTTCTTATGGTCACAGTTTCCACTTGAAAAGCGCAGAAAAATATCAATTTTTTTGCGCAAATAGCACTTTTTTATCCAAAAAGAATAATTTTTTGAAAAAAAGAGAATTTTATTTCAGCCGAAAAATCGGCGAACTGACATAAAACGACAATCTTGATAGAAAAAGTAATTTTTTGATATTTTTTTCGAACTTCCGTGGCAATAATCTTTGTGAGAATAGAAAAAATGCAGAGATTCTGAGACAGGCTCAGAATGACAAGCGATTGGGAGCAGCTTATGAAAAAAACGGTAGCGGGAAACATGGTCTTTTTGGACGGCGAAGAATTCTACAAAATCGAAAATTTCGACATGATGGACGATTTTTTTATGACGATTACAAGCTCCAGTGATGTCTGGAATTTCTGCTGGGCGCAGGGCGGAATCACGGCGGGGCGAAAAAATGAGTCGTTTTCGATTTTCCCCTATTATACTTGCGACAAAATCCAAGACATGAAAAGCGTCACAGGGCCGCTCACGATTATCAAAATCAAAAATGAAGGGAAAAAAGGCATTCTCTGGCAGCCGTTTGAAAGCCTATACAGCACGGGCGCGGCTCGTTATAAAGAAGAAATCGGAATTCAGCGAAACATCTACAAAAATCTGAACGGAAGCAAAATCTGGTTCGAGGAAATCAACTTGCTTGCGGGTATTTCCTACCGCTACGGCTGGACGGCTAGCGCGAAATTCGGGCTAGTGCGATTGTGCCGCGTGGAAAACCTCACCGACAAAAAAGTGCGCCTCACGATTCTTGACGGAAGCCGAAACATTCTCCCCTCTTCGTGCGACGCGAGTATTCAGAACACAAAGAGCGTTCTTTTGGACGCGTACAAAAAAACTGAGGTCGAAGCGGAAGGCAACATCGCGCTCTTCACGCTTTCTTCTATTGTAACGGACAAAGCCGAGCCGAGCGAATCGCTCAAAACGAACATTTCATGGTTCACCACCAAAGATTCGGTGATTCTCTCTGAAAACGCGGTGGAATATTTTCTTGACGGCAAACTCGACTTCCTTCAGGCGCAGAAAAAAGAACTGAACGGAAAGCGCGGGCAGTGCTTCATCATTCACGAAAGCGAACTCGTGGGAAAAAGCGCGGAGTGTTGGGAACAAGTGTACGATGTCGATTTTGACGCGAGCCGACTTGCCGCCCTCAAAAGCGAAATTTCCGACCGCGACACGGCGTGGAAATTGCTTGAAGCGGACATAAAAGCCACAAACGACGCGCTCACCGAAAAAATCGCGCAGGCAGACGGAATCCAAACTTCTGGGAACGAAATCACCGACTTGCACCACCGCACGAATGTGATGTTCAACATCATGCGCGGCGGTTTGTTCAAAGACGGCGGAAAAATCCACACGAGCGACTTTGTTTCGTTCGCAAAAATGAGAAATCACAAACTCGGCGAAGAAATTGAAAAGGGAACGGTGGCGGAAAACGACCCGCAAGTGCGGCGGCTCTTCCTCGAATATCTGCCGCTCACCTTCTCGCGCCGCCACGGAGACCCAAGCCGACCGTGGAACAAATTCAACATCGACCTAAAAAGCGCAGACGGCTCGGAAAAAATCAACTATGAGGGGAACTGGCGCGACATCTTCCAAAACTGGGAGGCTCTTTTGTGGTCATACCCCGACTATGCCGAGCATGTGTGCGCCGTGTTCGTGAACGCAATGACGGCGGAAGGCTACAATCCTTACCGAATCAGCCGCGACGGGCTTGACTGGGAAGTTCCCGAAGAAGGAAATCCCTGGGCACAGTTCGGATTTTGGGGCGACCATCAGGTCATCTACTTGCAGAAAATTCTCGAATTCTTGTGGAAATACCAAGGAAAGGGCTTGCTCTCGCTCATGAACGAAGAAATCTTCTCCACGGCGAACATTCCCTACCGAATCAAAACCTACGCCGAAATCTTAAAAGACCCGCGCAACTCGATTCGATTTGACTACGCGCTTGACTCAGAACTCCGCGCAAAAGAAGCAAAATTCGGAAAGGACGCGCGGTGCATCCTCGAAAACGGTTCGCTCCAACTCACCACGCTCGCGACAAAACTCATGCAGCTCGTCCTCGCAAAAATGCTGAACCACATTCCAGAGGCGGGCATTTGGATGAACATGCAACGCCCCGAATGGAACGACGCGAACAATGCGCTTGCAGGCTACGGCACTTCTGTAGTCACAATGTGCTATTTGGAGCGAATGCTTTCCTTCCTCATAAAAATCGCCGAAACGAGCGACAAAAATTTCTCTGTGAACGCGACCGTTGCCGAAACGCTCCGAAGCGCATGCGACATCTACCGCGATTTTGCCACACAAACGGCGGGAGGGATTTCAAACGAAGCGCGAAAATCCTTCACCGACAAAATCGGGCTTTTGTTTGAAAAAGAACGCGAAACGCTCTACAAAACGGGATTTTCGGGCGCGGACGAAGAGATTCCCGCAAAGGAATTCGCCGCGCTCCTCAAAATTTTCCTTTCCGCTCTCAGAAAATCAATCGAAGCGAACCGCCGAAGCGATAATTTGTTCCATTCGTACAATTCGGTCATCATCGGCGAAAAAGAAATTCAAGTCGTCAATTTGAAGCTCATGCTTGAAGGACAGGTCGCCGTGTTGAGCAGCAATCTCCTCGAAAAAAAGGAAAAAAAGAATCTGCTCGAAGCATTGCGCGAAAGCGATTTGTTTGAGGAAAATCAGCACTCTTATCTTCTCTACCCGAATGCGATTCTTCCCGATTTTATGGAAAAAAATTGCCTCACAAGCGAAGACTTGCGCGCCCTTGAAGATTTTGCCGCTCGAACTAAAAACGCGATTTTCATAAAAGATGTGAACGGAATTTTTCACTTCAATTCAGAATTCCGAAACGCCGACTGCCTTGCGAACACGCTCGCTTCTCTTCCCGCTGAAAAACAGCCGAACACACAGGAAAAAGAATTGCTTTTCGCGCTCTACGAAAAGACCTTCCATCATCAGACTTTCACGGGTCGCTCAGGCACTTTCTACGCCTACGAGGGTTTGGGAAGCATTTACTGGCACATGGTTTCAAAATTGCTCCTCGCCGTGCAGGAAAACATCTCAGACGCAAAAGACGCGCTCCTTCCCTTCTACAAGGACATCAAAGAAGGCTTGGGGTCAAGCAAAACGCCCGTCGAATACGGCGCATTCCCCTTCGACCCCTATTCGCACACGCCATTCAAACAGGGAGCGAGGCAGCCGGGCATGACAGGTCAGGTCAAAGAAGAGATTTTGGGTCGCTGGCTTGAACTAGGGCTTGATATTGATGGCGGAAAAGCGGTCTTCAATCCGACCTACCTCGAAAAAAAGGACTTCACCGAAAACGGCGAAATTCGCTTCACTTGGTGCGGCACGCACATCGTCTACACGCTGAACCAAAATGAATCCGCTCCGCTCACCGTCACGCTCAAAAACGGCGAAACGCGCACATTCAGCACAAACAAGCTCGGCGAAGCAGAAAGCCGAATGCTTTTCACGCGAAGCGGCGAAATTGCGGAAATCAAAGTTGCGGTGTGAGAAATTCGGGTGTAAAATAAAATGAAAAACGGAAGAGATAATGAAAAAAATTGCACTGCTCGTTCAGGATTTGGACTCGGATTATTTTACTTTCATGGTGGAAGGCGCAAAACGCTACTGCGCTGAACACGGGCACAGGCTCTTTGTTTTCATCATTCGCGGCAAAAATTGGAGCCACGGCTCGTTTGATTACCAGTTTTACGCCGCCTGCAAACTGCTCACCAAAGAAAACATCGACGGCATTTTGCTCGCCACAAACACCTACTGCCAGAATGCGCCCGAATCAAAGCGCGTGGAACTCGTCAAAGAGTTTTCGTATGTGCCGCTCGTGAGCATTGGCGCGCAGATTCCCGATGTGTTCAGCGTGGTTTCCGACAACAAAACCGCCTTCAAACAACTGCTCAACCATTTGGCAGACGAGCATCACAAAAAGAATATCGTGCTTATGCTCCCCCTTTCCACTTCGGTTGATATTATCGTGCGGCGGCAGGCGTATGAAGAATTTTTGCAAGAACGGAATATTCCGCTCGATAATTCAAAATTTATTTACGCAGATTACACTTACGAAGATTCAAAAGAGCGGCTTTTAAGCATTTGCCCGACCAAAAAAGATGTGTACTTCGACGCGATTGTCACTTGCAGCGACGACCTCGCTTTCGGGTGTATTGCCTATCTTCGTGAAATCGGCGTGTCCGTGCCTGATGAAGTTGCCGTCACGGGCTTTGACAATCAAAAACGCTGCTTGTATTCAAATCCCGAACTTTCAAGCATCGACCAGCAGATTTCTTTGCAAGCCTACCAAGCGGGAAAATTCCTTGAAACACAGTTTGAAAATCCCAACGCGAAGCCAGAAAATTGTGCAATTCCGTCGATTCCTTTTTACAGAGAATCGTGCGGCTGTCCGAAATGCCAAACACAGGAAGAAATCAAAAATAAATTCGACACGGAAGAACTTATTTTGCACCGCAAAGAAGTCATCGCGCATTTTCACTTTTTCTTACAGGAAATGCAGGCTTCCCTTTCGCTCACCGAATTCAAACTGCTTTTGATTCGGAATTTGCGCGATTACGGCATAAAATCCTGCGTCATCTGCCTCTACGATGACCCGATTTATTACAGCAAAAACGATGATTTTGCCCTCCCCGACTCCGCCAAAGTGCTGATTGCATTCTCCGAGCACAATTATTACGAGAATTTAGATTCAGCGGTCACAAATCCGCGTGAAAACATGATTCCCGAAGGATTTTCGTTTGAAGAAGGAAAGCCCGTTGTGGTTTCGAGCCTGTTCAACACTTCGTTTCAGTATGGCTATGTCGCCTACACGCCGGGCGCGATTGAGCCGCGCATGTACGAACTTATTTTTAGCGCGACAGTAATTGCGCTCGCTTCAAACCGCCTGCTTTCGCTCAAAGATGAAGAAACAAAAAAGCTCGCAAGCGCAAACGAAAATCTCAAAACCGCTTCCATTACCGACTCGCTTACGGGCGTTTTAAATCGCGGCGGTTTTATGAAATACGCCGAACGCCTCATCAAAAAGATTGTTTCGCACGGTGGTGTGGGAGCCGTCATCTACGGTGACATGGATCACCTCAAAAAAATCAATGACGAACTCGGTCACGACATCGGCGACATCGCAATTCAAGCAGAAGTTTCCGTGCTCAAAAATGTGCTCCGCGATTCCGACCTGATTGGGCGCATGGGTGGCGACGAATTTGCCATCATCGCACCCGGTCTCACCGAATCAGGATTCCGCCATCTCTGTGCTCGCCTCGAAGCCGAAAGTGCCGCCTACAACAAAACAAGCGGTCAGCCCTTCACGCTTTCAATCAGCCTCGGCATGGTTCATTTTGACGCAAGCGATTCTGACCTCACCGCGCTCCTCAAAAAAGCCGACGAACGCCAGTACGAACAAAAACGCGCGCACCACAGGGCACGCGCGTAATAATCTTTTATAGCACCTACATCACTAACTTGATTTCCGTGTCCGCGGTGAGTTTGCTTTCTGGAACATAGTTATCGCTCATCTTTTCGCCGTTCACATAGAATTCGGTGAATCCGCTTTCCTTTCCGTTCGGGTTTTCCACGGTGATGTGGAGTTTCTTTCCTCGGAAAGTCTTTTCGACCGTAAAGCCCTTCCACTCGCTCGGAATTGAAGGCGCGATTTTCAAACCACCAAAGTCGGGTCGCATTCCCAAAATGCCCTCGACACAGCCGACCATCACCGTTGAAGCCGTGCCTGTGAGCCAGTGGACATGAGAGCGACCAAAGTGCGGGCTTGCTTTTCCCTCCGTGAATTGACCGTAGCAGTACGGCTCCAGTTTTCGGATTTCAGCCTTGTCGTTCTGAGCCGACGGCGCGTTTTCCATAAAATATTGGAACGCTCGGTTTCCGTGCCCGCTCAAAGATTCCGCAAGAATAATCCAGCCCTGGCTCTGCGAGAAAATGCCCGAATTCTCTTTGACGCCCGCATTGTAAATCACGGCAAGCGCACCCTCGAATGCATGAGAATGATACGGCGGGTCCATGAGGACGGCTCCATATTCGGTGTTGAGCTGCTTGTTCACGCTGTCCAAAGCCTTTTCCGCCTGTTCAGCTGTGGCAAGCCCTGAAATAACCGACCAACTCTGCGGATTCAGCCACATATTCGCCTCAATGTCGCCTTTTTTGCCGATTGTTTCGCCAGCCTCGGTGAAACCTCGTATAAAGCGGTCTTCATTCCAACACAATTTGTTGAGCAATTTTTTGAACGCGTCCTGCGTTCGCTCGATAAACGCGATGTAATCCGTGTCGCCCTTGTATTTCGCAAAATGCTTGATGACACTCATCGCGTAGTAATATTGGAAGGCAACAAAAGTCGATTCGCCGTTTTTGCCGAGCCGCAAGCAATCATTCCAGTCAGCATAAAGACCAGCCGGGAGCCCGTGAGGTCCGAGCCGCTCCATTGAAAAATTGATTGCCCGCTTCAAATGCTCGTAGACCGTGCCAGAATCCTTGTTCGCAAATGGAATCACCTCGTCAATGAAGGCAAGATTTCCCGTTTCGGCGATATACTTGAACACCGTCGGGAAGAGCCAGAGCGCATCGTCGGCGCGGTAGGCGGGATGCCCTGTTTCTTTGACATAGCTTGCGTCATCGGGTGTGTCCTCGTGACCCGCGTTGTGCGTGAATTTTACGAGCGGAAGACCGCCGCCATTATCGACCTGAGCCGAAAGCATAAATCGGATTTTTTCGACCGCCATTTCGGGAGCAAGGTGAATCACGCCCTGAATATCCTGCACGGTGTCGCGGTAGCCGTAGCCGTTACGCAATCCGCAGTAAATAAACGAAGCCGCGCGAGACCAAATGAAGGTCATAAAGCAGTTGTAGGCGTTCCAAGTGTTAATCATCGTGTTGAATTCTGCGCTTGGCGTGTCCACTTGGAAATTCTCGAATTTGCCGTGCCACCAATTTTTGAGTTCGGAAAGTTCTTTTTCGCAACTTGAAGCGACATCTTTGTATTTCGCGATGATTTTTTCCGCCTCGTCAGAATATTTCATTCCCACAATGAAAGCGACGGATTTTTCTTCGTTCGGCGCAAGCTCGACAATCGTTGAAATCGCACCGCATGAGTTTTCGTTGTAGGAAAGCGCGTTTCCCAAATCGCCCTGCTCCACTCCCACGGGATTTGCGTAGGTGTGATAGAGACCTAAAAATTCTTCCTTGTCGCCGCAATATGACGCAACTTCGCTTCCCGCCAATCCTAAAAATCGCTCCGTGACGATTTTGTTGTCTACGGGCTTTGATTTTTCGACATCAGCCAAATTTCCGTGCACCTGCTGAACAACGCGATTCTTCTCAAAATAAGTGCGCCCGATGAAAAGCGAATACTGCAAATTCACTTGGTCTTGCTCGTAGTTCGAGTTGTTCGTAAATTCAGCGTAGCCCGTGAGCGTGAGCGAGCGTTTTTTTGAAGAGGTATTTTTGACTTTCAAGTTCCACACTTCATACGAAGCGTTCAGCGGCACATAGTACAACGCCTCGCTGTGGATTCCCGCGTAGTCGGCGAGCATTTTTGTGTACGCCGTTCCGTGACGGCACTCGCTCTTGTATTCCACCAAATCTTTTCCGACGGGCTGCCATGAAGCCGACCAAAAATCTTTTGATTCATTGTCACGAATGTACATATAGCGGCCGGGCTGGTCAAAATTGTTGAACACATAGCGCAAAAGCCTGCCGTTCGCGCCTGATTTTGCAAAGCTGTAGCCGCCCGCGTTGTTTGAAATCAACGCACCATATTCCGGCGAACCGAGATAATTTGCCCAAGGAGCGGGCGTGTCTGGGCGGGTAATCACATATTCTCTGTTTTTGTCATCAAAAAATCCATAGTTCATAGTTACTCCTTAAACTCCGCGTTAGCGGCGTTGCAGGAGGCAGCATAATAAAAAGTACACGGATATACTTTTTATTATGCTGCCTCCTCTTTTTGTTACTGATTGTATTGTAGGAGAGGTATTTGCGCATTTCATATTAAATTTTTATTATTTATAGCGAATTTCTATACTATCTTGATTCTTCCCTATGCGGCAGATTTGAGCGGTAGTGAACTTCGCGGTATTTTTTGGGCGTAAGACCACAGAATTTTCGGAACACGCTGATAAAATAGCTTTCGGTGCTGAACTGCAAATAATTCGAGATGTCGCTGATTGAATAATCGGTAATAGATAGAAGATTTTTTGCCGCTTCCACCCGCTTTTTCTGAATGTACTGCGCAATCGGAATCCCAACCTCAGAGTGGAAAATTTTTGAAATGTAAGAAGTACTCATGTTCGCCGCATCAGCCAAATCTTCAAGCGTGATTTTTTCGTGAAGATTGTTGTAAATGAAATCGATACACTGCGAGACGGGCTTTGAATAGAGCTTGCGCTTTTTGTGCTCCTGCATTCGCCGAACATACGCCTCGCATAATTCCTTATGAATTTTTCTGACTTCTTCGGGATTGTTGCACACATCGATTTTCTGAATGTAAATGTCGCTCAGATTGTAGGCGGCTTCCATTTCAAGCCCCGCCTCAATCACATAGCGCGTAATCATGGCGACCGTTATAATAAGATGATATTTGAGATTCCGAAGCGGATTGTCGCTCAGTTTTCCAAAGCCTTCAACCGTAAAAGGCATATACAGCCGTTTCATTTCTTCCATATTGCCACTGCCGATGCTCTGGTAGAACGCCATTTCACGGTCATAAGAAATGTGATTTACGAGATATTCCCGATTTTTAAATTCAACTTTCGCAAGTTCGTCTTGTATTTGCATTTTTTTTTTGACATCCATAAAAAGTCGTTATATTATTATATTATAAGATTTCTTAATTGAATACTAAAAAATCCCAAACCATTGATATTTATTTCAATTTTTTGATATTTTCCGACGGTATTCAATCTTAGACTTGTTTACGAAAAGGTTGTAGTAAACAATTTTAAGTTTTTAAGACTTCTTAAACATACCTAAAAAAAGCTTTCATACAAAAAAAGGAGGAAAGTATGAAAAAAATCGTTGCTTTCGCAGTAGCCGGCCTTGCGGCATTGCTCGCACTCACAGGATGTAATGACAAAAAAAACACATCCGAGAAATCAGGAAAAGTGCTGAACATCTATGTATGGAACACCGAATTCCAGGAGAGATTCAACACCTATTATGCTTCAAAACTTCCCGCTGATGTCACCGTAAACTGGGTCATCACGCCAAACCAGGACAACGCATATCAGAACAAACTCGACGAAGCCCTCATGCGACAGGATTCTGCCCCCGCAGACGAAAAAATCGACTTGTTCCTTGTCGAAGCAGACTACGCGCTCAAATATGTCGACACCGATTTCACGCTCGATGTCATCAAAGACATTGGAATCACACAAGACGACATCAAAAATCAGTACAAATACACACAGGACATCATGACTTCTAAGAGCGGCAACCTCAAAGGCCTCACTTGGCAGGCTTGCCCGGGCGGATTCATCTATCGCCGCTCAATCGCAAAAGATGTTCTCGGCACAGACGACCCGGCAGAAGTCGGAAAGGCTCTCGCTGACTGGGAAAAATTCAATGCAGTCGCAAAAGATGCAAAGAAAAAGGGCTATTTCATGCTCTCAGGCTACGATGACGCATTCCGCGCATTCAGCGACAACATGAAGACTCCGTGGGTTGTAAATGACAAAATCACGATTGACCCGCAGATTGAGGCTTGGATTGCCCAAACAAAAGAATTCACCGAAAACGGCTACAACAACAAGGCTTCGCTCTGGTCACCAGAAAGCACACAGGGTATGGGCGCAAAAGGAAAAGTCTTCGGTTACTTCGGTCCGGCATGGTTCATCGACTTCGTTATGGCTCCTGGCTCTTTGAACGACCAGAACGCAGAGAAAAAACTCGGAAACGGCTCTTATGGCGACTGGGCATTCTGCAAAGGTCCGCAGGGCTTCTCATGGGGCGGCACTTGGATTTGTGGCGCGAAAGGAAGCGACAACATCGACATTATCCGCGATGTCCTCAAAACGCTCACTTGTGACGCTGCTGTCATGACAGAAATTGCTAAAAAATCAGGCGATTTCACGAACAATATTCCGGCTATGGAAGCAGTTGCGAACAGCGACTATCAGAACCCATTCCTCGGCGGACAGAACCACATCAAATTCTTCCTCGACTCAGCGACCAGCATCGACAAGAGCTGCATCACTCAGTACGACCAGGGTATGTCTGAAAAAATTCAGTCTGCTATGAAGGATTACTTCGATGGAAAAGTTTCACTTGACCAGGCATGGGCAAACTTCTATACCTCAATTCAGGAACTCTACCCGAAATTGAAGAAATAAACCGCTTGCCCCCGAACGGTCGCTTCGGGGGCAAAATCAGAGAGATAAAGAGGATTTACTATGAACGATGCAAAAGAAACAAAAGCCAAGAAAAAAACAAAGGCTTTCGACTACAACCGATGGGGATATTTTTTCATTGCGCCATTTTTTATCGTATTCACGATATTCTCGCTTATCCCTCTGATTTCAACTTTCGCAAACAGTTTGTTTGAAAACTACCGCGACGGTTTGCAGCAGATTGGTCCGAATTTCGTCGGGCTGGCAAATTTCGTGGCGGTCTTCAAGAGCGATATTTTGCGCTACATCGGAAACACCTTCATTATATGGATGGCGGGCTTCATTCCGCAAATCGCGCTTTCGCTCCTGCTTTCCGTGTGGTTCACGAGCAGTGATTTGCGAATCAAAGGCCAGCAGTTCTTCAAAACGGTCATTTACATGCCGAACTTGATTATGGCTTCTGCTTTCGCAATGCTCTTCTTCACGATTTTTTCTGACAACGGCCCTGCAAACAGCATTTTGCTCAGGCTCGGCTTTGCCGATGAGGCAGTCCGCTTCTTGAGTTCAGAAAAATGGACGCGTGGGCTTATCGCAACCATGAACTTCCTTATGTGGTACGGAAACACGACGATTTTGCTCATGGCAGGAATCATGGGAATCGACGAAAGCATTTTTGAGGCGGCAAAAATCGACGGCGCGAATCCGTTCCAAGTCTTCTTCCGAATCACCATGCCAATGCTCATGCCGATTTTCATCTATGTGTTGATTACGAGCCTTATCGGCGGTATTCAGATGTTCGATGTTCCGCAGATTTTGACAAACGGCGACGGAAACCCGAACCGCACGAGCATGACGCTCATCATGTACTTGAACAAACACCTTGCGAGCAAGAACTACGGTATGGCGGGCGCAGTCTCTGTCATCACCTTCATTATCACGAGCGTGTTCAGCTTCGCCATTTACTCAATGACCATGAAAAAATATCAGAATATGACCGGAGGACGAAAATAAATGATTGGTACACGATTTGCATTCTTCAAACGAAATTTTGTTTACATTTGCCTTGTAGTGTTGACTATCGCATCTTTGTTCCCGTTCTTCATTCTCATCGTCAACTCAACGCGAAACCATGCGCAGATTCAACGCGGATTCTCGGCATTCTTTGGCGTTTCATTCTTCGACAACTTGAAAAAGCTCGTCACAGACCCGAACATGCCTGTGCTCCGTGCGCTCTTCAACAGCGTATTCGTCTCGTTCATGTCGGCATTGCTCACCACTTATTTCTCTGCAATGACCGCCTACGGAATCTACATGTACCACTTCAAGGGCAGAGCGTCCGCATTTAAGCTTATTCTTGCCATCATGATGATTCCGACTCAGGTTTCGTCGCTCGGCTTCATTCAGTTGCTCATTAAGATTAAATTGATTGATTCTCTTGCAGCCCTATACATTCCTGCAATCGCTTCGCCTGTTGTATTCTTCTATATGTACCAGGCAATGACGGCAAGTCTCCCCTACTCCATCGTTGAGGCGGCTCGAATTGACGGATGCCCGGAATTCAAGACTTTCAACAAAATCGTCATTCCGCTCATGAAACCGGCAATCGCGGTTCAGGCAATTTTCGCCTTCGTCAGCTCATGGAACAACTACTTCATTCCGGCTCTCGTCATCAACAGCAAATTCAAAAAGACGATTCCGATTTTGATTGCACAGCTCCGTAGCGCGGACTACCAAAAATTCGACATGGGGCAGGTATACATGATTATCTGTCTTGCAATCATTCCGCTTGTTATCGTATACTTATTCTTGTCACGAAATATCATCAGCGGCGTATCTGTTGGTGCTGTAAAGGAATAAGCTATGGCAAAGAAAGTGCAAGATTTTTTGAAGGAACATGGATTCTACTCGGATTTAGACTTAAAAAAACTCGCGGCAGAAATTCAAAATGATATGATTTTCGGTCTTTCAGGCAAAAAATCATATCAGGACATGATTCCCACCTATTTCGATCCATCTACCATTCGAATTCAGGAAAAATCAGTCATCGTAATCGACGCAGGCGGCACTAATTTCCGTTCATCACTCGTCACCTTCAAAAAAGACGGCACTTCTGTCATTTCAGATTTTGAAAAAACAAAAATGCCCGCCACTGACTGCGAGCTTTGCAAAAATGATTTTTTCAATCAAATTGCGAAAAACATCGACCGATTCAAAGACAAATGCGATGAAATCTGCTTCTGCTTTTCGTACGCTATGGCAATCACCGATGACCATGACGGCATTCTCATCAATTTTTCAAAAGAAGTGAAAGCTCCCGAAGTTGTCGGTTGCAAAATCGGCGAAGAACTCAAAAATGCGCTCGGCAATGCCGGTTGGGCTAAAATTCCACGCGTCATCTTGCTTAACGATACGGTGTCGGCGCTTTTGGCAGGAGCCGGCAAAAAAAATTATTCGTCATACATCGGCTTTATTCTCGGAACGGGCATGAACTGTGCCTATGTACAACCGAAAACAAACGAATATGAACTGGAACGGCAGATTATTGTCTGCGAAAGCGCAAAATTCGGTGGCTTTAAAAATTCAGATTTTGATATTATTCTCGACGAAAAAAGCGTCCACCCTGGCACAGCTCCGCTCGAAAAGCTCTGCTCAGGCGCATATCTCGGGCCTCTTGCGCTTGAAATTCTCCAAATGGGTGCAAAAGAATCCCTTTTTTCCTCCGAATTCAACGCGGCAATCGGAAATCGGGAAGCACTTTCTTTAATCGAAGTCAGCACTTTCTTGGAAGATAGCGATAATAAAAAAGGTGATTTTTCTGACCTTTTTGAAAATGAAAAGGCAAATCAAGAAGATTGCTCAAAAATTTTTGTCATTTTCGACGCACTTGTAAACCGAATGGCACAAATTTCCGCGAGCGTTATTTTTGCCGCACTTCTACAGTGCAATGAAGGCAAAACAAAAGAAGAACCTATCTGTATTTCTTGCAACGGAAGCTCTTTCTTCAAGACATATAAAGTTATGGAACGAACAAAGAGCTATCTTAAAAAACTCACGGAAACAACGGGCATTTATTATGACCTATTGCCAAATGAGGCTGATAATACAATTGGAACGGCAAAAGCCGCTTTTCTTATTCTCTCATAAGATTCGCTAAAATAAAAACGCTCACTTTTTAAGGTATACTTCAAAAAAATCCCCGCACGAGGCGGGGTAAAAGCAAAGAGAGAAAATTCAAGCGGCAAAGTCAACGAGATTTGCCGCGTTTGCCTTTAGGTGAACAGAATTTTCTCGTTGGAACTGAAATTACACGGATGTAATTTCAGTTCCTAGAATACCACTACGACTTCGCCGTTCGGATATTTCTCTGAGATGAATTTCTTTACTTTTTCGCTCTTAATGGCTTCAATCAA
>ERZ842401.2640-NODE-2640-length-23637-cov-9.052964_pt1 | contig 23637 bp, 20 predicted proteins | sample MGYA00521270_ERZ842401 | MGnify/ENA primary metagenome ERZ842401 (study PRJEB31892, sample SAMEA3878208) | bioreactor metagenome | biome: Moose rumen | place: Sweden | collected 2011-10 | study: EMG produced TPA metagenomics assembly of the PRJEB12797 data set...
GGAGGTTATCGGAAGGTTGAAAGGCCGGATTAATTCGTCTTAAGAGTTCTAGGGCAGGCTCATCTGAAGGGTCTTGCGGCACCAATTTACCATGTATTGCGAGGTCAAGAATCTTTGATTTTGCAGCAGTAATATCGTCTCCTAAATGTTTCGCTTCAAACTCCACCCCATCAATAACGCACATCCACTTTCGAACCTCCTTGGCAATTCTCTTTTGTTCAGCAACTGGAGGCAGAGGGATTCTTAGTCTTCCAAGCGATGTACCGTTAACATTCGGCTGTCCCACGCCTACTGAACTGTTTGAAATCTGTTCCCAATAGTATCCGGAATCAAAGAAATACTTGATATACTGAGGATTGATGGATTGGCTATACTGAATCCTAATCAAATAAGACGCGAAGATTGTATTCGCAGGAGCAGATTCCACCAAATATGATTTGCCAACAGTTGCTCCAGTTCTTGCAAAAAGGATATCACCGTCAGAGAGTTCAAAAGCTTGCGCCTTCTCCTCTGGATAGTCAGTAAATGGGACAGATTCCCAAGCTACTTTCCCGTCTTGGATATCTGTAATCCTAAGCAGCCGATATTTGCCAATAGGCTTTGCAGATTCACTTACCCCGTAATTAATTGTGGATGCAATTTCATATATTTCAGTCCACACCCACCCCTCTGGCACCTCAAAAGGCACATCCTTCTGATAATGGGACGTATCACCAGCAGATTTGGACTTCTTGGGGGGCTTGATTTTGCCTTCCTTGATAAGCTTTTCCTTTTCGGCGCGGATGCGTTCGAGGAGCACGGACGCGGGCTCGTCATTCGGGTCCTGGGGAACCAATTTCCCGTGAATGGCGAGATCGAGAATCTTCTGACGCAGTTTCTTTGTATCCATTATTCCTCGATTCCAGCTATGAGTTCTTTCAACTTGGCAACCGCCTCGGCTATCTTGTTGCTTTTGTCCTCAATCGATGATACAAGCTCGGCAAGCGTATAGTCAGTATCGTCCTGAAACTTAATCCAGGTGATATCCAAGCTGGTCTTATCCCTCTCCAGAATGTCCTTTACGGGATACTTGCGCCAGCGGCCGTTGGGATTGGTCTCTGCATTCCAGGTCTCCTTGCGGGCATTGATATTGTCGGCATTGTAGCAGGCTACGAAGTCATCCAGATGATGGCGCTCCATCGTATTATTGGCCAGCGTATGCTTGATGCCGGTGCGGTAATCGTAGAACCAGATATCCTTGGTCTTTTCGCCCTTCTTGAAGAAAAGCACATTCGCCTTGACGCCCTGGGCATAGAAGATGCCGGTGGGCAATCTCAGAATCGTGTGCAGGTTGAAGTCGGACAGGAGCTTCTTGCGTATAACCTCGCCGGCGCCACCTTCAAACAGGACGTTGTCCGGGAGCACCACGGCGGCACGGCCACCGTTTTTTAGCATAATCATCATATGCTGCAGGAAGTTCAGCTGGTTGTTCTTGGTCTCCACGTAGAAATCCGGGCGGTTGATGTCCACGGACCCGGCAGGACGGGTGCCGAACGGAGGATTTGCCAGGATAACATCTACCAAGGTCGTGGGTTCGCTTTCCAGAGAGTCCCGGCACTCAATCGGACTGCGGTCTGTTCCGATGCCGTGGAGATAAAGATTCATGGAAGCCAACGTGACCACAAGAGGCGTGTTGTCAATGCCGTGGAGCGCCTCTTCGCGGAGGAAACGGCGTTTCTCCTTATCGGCAGACTGACCCTTCATGAAGTCGTAGGCGGTGAGAAGAAAGCCACCGGTTCCGCAGGCGGGATCCGCGACGGTTTCCCCAATTTGCGGGCGGGTCACATCGACCATCGCCTTGATAAGTGAGCGGGGCGTGAAATACTGTCCGGCGCCGCTCTTCTTATCCTTACCGTTCTTTTCCAGAATATTCTCATAAATGGCACCCTTTACGTCGCCGTCCATCACCAGCCAGGTTTCCTCGTTGATGAGGGTAATGACCTTCTGGAGATAAACCGGCTTGTCAATTTTGTTCTGCGCCTTGGTGTAAATGGTGCCGATGAGGTTCTCCTGTTCGCTGAGCACCTTCAAGGTCTTCTCATACTGGTTAATCAGGTCCAGACCATCCAGATTAATCAGATCCTCCCAACGGTAGCCCTCCGGAATGGCTGACTTCTCTCCGAACATTTTCACATTCTCGTCATCCATTTTCAGGAAGAGGAGGTAGGTAAGCTGGGTTATGTAATCCGTGAATCCTACGCCTTGCCCGGCAAGGACATCGGCTACTTTCCACACTTTATTGATTAATGTCTGTTCTGTAGACTGCTTAGCCATAATGAACTATGCTGTTTTTCTGTAAATCATGAATTGTGACAAGGAAGCCAGGGCGACATTCGCTGCCTCGATTCCTCCAAATGCCATCACAAGCTGCCCGGCCTGTGTTTTGTCCTCCTCCTTGATATCCTCGATGGTGCAAGCTCCATTGGAAACGATGTAATTGACCACCTGCCCCAGAAGCTCGTTTTGCTTTTCAGAGATGCCACGCCAGCCCTGGCCACACCACAAGTTGAAATACTTGGCCGTCTCGCCCTTGAGGCTTTCCAGCTTCGGGATATGTTTGAAAGCAAAGCGAACCAGTTGAATGATATTGGTAAGCGCTTCTTTTTCATCCTTCGTGGTGAACTTGACCACATCGGCGGGCCGCACGATGGCATAGGTATTCCATAGGAGGGCCGGATTGAACTTCGCATTCACGTAGCGAAGCTGCGTGTCCAACTCCTTCAACAAGGAGTATGTCAGCGGTTCTCCCTGGTTGTTGTAAATGATGCGGAGTGCTTCTATCTCATCCTTATGGGCCGTGACGTACTGCTCAAAGGCAGCCGTCGTTGCGGTGGCCTCCTCTATGGAGAATCCCTTGGAAATCAATTCATCTTCGCCAGGTTGCAGGATGTCCACAAAACCGGCATTGAGGATCAGCAGGTACTTCCTCGCATCGGGATGGTTCGCAAGCGGCGCAACCAAACCGCGGCGCTCATTGTTCGGCTCATTGACATCCTCGAAGGGCGGTAATTGGGCGCTGCCCAGCGCATCGTAGATGCGTGTTGCAAGATCCTTCATTCCGATACCGGCCAGCCGCTCAAACTCTCCACGCTGCTCATCGTTGGACTTGGTGTTGATTCTGGACAATCGGCCAGCGAGAACCTTCAGATACTCATCATCCACATAGCCGTGCGTGATGCGCTCAAGCAGTTCCTTGAGGGAAATCGTGCCTGGCTTGGGGTCTGTGGCCGGTCGCGTTACTTTCATCTCATGCTCCGTAACCCCAACGGCATCGACCAGATAGAAAAGGTCTTTGCTATGGGCGTTGGGCGTTACGATGCGAAGCTGCTCGTCTCCGATGGTGCGCACACCGCGTCCTTTCATCTGGGTATAGAGCGATTCGGATTCGATGTCACGCATAAACATCACCACCTCAATGGGTTTGACATCCGTTCCGGTGGCCACCAGCGTTACGGTGACGGCGATACGGAATTCCTTGTCATTGCGGAAATGGCGGATGAGTTCGTTGCTGTTCCCAGCCGAGTAGGTTATCTTTTGGACAAACTGATTATCACTCTCCGGCCTGCCGAATACCTCCTTTGCAATCTGGACGATATTGCTGGCGTGATTGTCATTGAGGGCGAATATCAGCGTCTTGGGCAGATAGTCAAAATTGGTGGTATCGGCATCCTCACGGGGCGGATCATTGAACATTTCGCGATAGACTGCATCGCGGTAAGTTTCCAGCACGAGCTTTATCTGCGAAGGATTTACTATACTCCTGTTGAGTTCATTCCCGGTATAGGTCTTTTCGCCGCTGTTCTTGACATCCTTTACAGTGCCGGTATAGCGCGTTATCTGCTTCACTTTCTCACCGTCCCGAATGGCGCCGCCGTCCTCAGTTGCCCTGGTTTTGATACGGAATACGCGGTAGTCTACGTTTACACCGTCGGCGATGGAGTGCTCCAGCGTGTAGTTGATAACGCGGTTGTAGTTGAAGAATGCCTCGGTTTCTGGCGCAGGGGTGGCCGTAAGGCCGATAATGCGTGCGGAAGAGAAATACTCCAGCACGGAGCGCCAGGAGCCGTAGATGGATCGATGGCACTCATCCACGATGATGAGGTCAAAGTAGTCTCTCGGCAGGGTCGGATTCTCAGGAAGAGTTATAGCGGGTCCGGGAGTATCATCGCCGTCGTAATTCTCATCATCATCCGTTTCAACGATGTCTTCACCCTTCAGGAGAGAGAACAAGCGTTGAATGGTTGAGATAACAACATTCGTCCCTTGCGGTATAGTCTTGGTTTTCAGGCGTTCGACCGAAAAAATCGTATTGAAAGCATCTCCGTTCTCCGTCAGGCGGAACTTGCCGAACTCGTCTTCCGCCTGCTTTCCCAGATTGTTTCGGTCCACAAGGAACAGTACCCGCCTCATGGGGGTATAGGAGAGGAAACGGTATGACGCCATGCAGGCTGTATATGTCTTTCCGGCACCTGTCGCCAACACCATATAAGCACGATTCTGCCCGCCCTTGAAGCTCTTCTCCAATTCTGAGATAGCTTCAAACTGGCAATCACGAAGTCCCTTCTTTTTTAACGTCGGAAGACCGGCAAACTCGTCTTCGATGCCCAGTATCTGGCAAATCTCCTTCGGCGTATGGATTCGCTTCATTGGAATATAACCGCCATCTGGATCCCTGTGGTCACGGAACAATACCATGTGGCCGTTGGAGGTATAAACAAGAGGAAGGGGCTTGGACCAGGTTTTATAGAACGGGAGCAGGAGACGCGTATAATTCTCTGCTTGAGAAGTCACCTTGTCAGATGAGACATCGGTCGTTTCCTTCTTCGCCTCAAGGACGCCAACAGCCATGCCGTTGATGAAGAGAAGATAATCGGCCTCCTTCCCACCTTGGAGGATGCCTTCTTCTATGGCTGCCGCAGATGTATCGGCAGAGTATTCGTCGCGTGAGACGACTTTCCAGCCAGCGTCAACAAACATCTGGTCTATGAGTACACGCGCTTTTTCCTCTGGCGTCATGATTCGTATAATGTTGAATTATCGGAATGTTGCAAAGTACAAATTTAACATTTTTTCGCCGCTTAACCTTAAAAAACGTTGGTTATTTCTGTAACTCCCGATTAATCAGGTCACAATCAGCTGGATTTTCGTCCATTATCCAATACTTCCAGCCATCCAAAAAGAAGTAGTGATACGTCTTCCCGTAAAACTGCCCCGGAACGCTGTTTGCAGTAAGAAAATGCACGAACCAGTCAAATTCCATCGGGTCTGAACACTTCTTTTTCAGGCAATAGAAATGCGGGATATCCGCCATAGTCTTGGCAAATATCCACTCCTGAGCGCCTACAAATGCACGAGCTCTTTCTTCCATACAAATATCTTGGGTTGTGCGCGACAAAGTTACAACCCAAAAGTGACAGGTTTTGTCACTTGATTATTTTTCTTTGAAAAAGGTGTGCTATTTCCGAAACTTTTTCTGGATATAAGCACCCTCAGAAGAGGCCCAGGCCTTCAACTGTTTCCCTACCAGTATGGTCACCTCGCGAGCCAGGCCCAGCACAAAGCGGCCGATGCCCTCGATGGCATTGATGTCACCCTCCCAGAACCAAGTCCGCTTGACCTGATAGACTTCGGTTTCAGTGACGGGATACTCTTCAATCAGCAAATCCTTGGCCCGAAGCGTCAATTTCAGCTTGACATGCTCCAGCGGATGACCGTCACCGCTCATTCTGAATGAATCTATCGGCTTACGTTCATGCTTGTCCTCCATCTGCCAGTCACCCAGCATCTTTACTTCGCCGATGCGGGAAATCTTGAACATCTTGTTGTGGCCGGAAGCCGTATCACAGGCCCAGATGTCCACGTATTCCTTCGTAAAGGCATAGGGCTCAACCACATAGTTCTTGGTTTTGTTTGAGACGGCAGACGCATAACCGATTAACTCAACCTGCTTCTTGTTTTGAATGGCCTTGGCCAGAAGATCAATCTCGTCGGACTTACCCTTCTTTTCCCGGTAGTCGCCGATGGAAGTGGAATCATACACGGCCATCAGCTTCTGCTTGAGCCCGGCCTTCATGGCATTGGTGCTGCTGAGATTCTCAATCAAGCGGCTGACGACGATGGCTTCTTCCTGTGAGAAATACACCAACTGCGACAGGTCTGAGTATTCCTTGTTGTAGGTGGTCATATTATACACGCCCTCGTCGATACGCTGGACCACGAATCCGGCGTTCTTAAAGGTATCAATATATCGAAAAAGGGAGCGTTTGGAGAGTCCGAGCTTATCGGTCAACTCGTCCAGTGTGTACTTTGTGTTGCTGGAAAGGAACTGCATAAAACGAAGCATCCTCTCAATCTTAGGCTGATCCATTGTGGTTTATTCTTTTTAGCCAAGACAAATTTAACAAGATTTTTTTACCTGACAATTTTGGGGTTAGGTGACACATTCTGTCATTATTTTTGTATATTTGCATAAACGCTAATAAATGACAAAAACTGACAGTTATATGAAAACGTCGGGTTTCACATTCACCAATATTCTCAAATGGATATTCTTCTTCCCGTTAATGATTGTATTAGGCGCTCAAGATCAGATTTTGCGCATGTAGTTTGATGAAAAAGAGTTATCTTTGTGCTATGACAGATTTTGAGACATATATTCTTGATCTCTGCAGCAGGAAAGAAAGCTGCGACATCGAATTCAAATCGGCCAAGGGCGGGTTCCCTCAGAGTTTCTGGGAGAGTTATTCCGCATTCGGCAACACCGACGGAGGCATCATCGTGCTTGGTGTCAAAGAGAAGAATCATCAATTCTTTCCGGACGGCCTTGATGAGAAGACAGTCGCAGACTATAAGAAGGCATTCTGGGATTTGTCCCACAACAAGAACAAGGTAAGTGTCTCCCTTCTTTCCGAGTCTGATGTTTTTGATGGCGTCATAGACGGAAAATCCATTATCGTCTTCAGCATACCCCGTGCCCCTTACTCCAGCCGACCGGTATATCTGACCCTTAATCCTTTTGGTGGCAATACCTACAAGAGGAATCATGAGGGTGACTACCAATGCTCGGACGAAGAAGTCAGGCAAATGTTTATAGATGCCCAGATAGAGACTTCCCCCTATGATGGCCACGTGATTGACTACTTCAGCATAGAGGATAATCTCAGCGCTGATACTGTTTCCCGCTACCGGTCCATGTTCGAGGAACGCCATCCCAACCATCCCTGGCTAAAACTTGACAATGAAGGCTTCCTGACAAAGATTGGTGCCATAGACATAGATCCGTCCACAAAGAAAAAGGGAATCACTTTTGCGGGCGTCATGGTTTTCGGTACGGAGCAATCCATCTTGCATGTGGCCCCCTATTATTTTGTTGACTACAGGGAGAAGATGTTCCCTGGGAAAAGGTGGACTGACCGCGTTTGGCCGGATGGGAATTGGGACTCCAATCTGTTTGAGTTCTACTATCGTGTTTATCCCAAACTTGCCCAGGCCCTTCCCGTCCCGTTCAAGCTTGAAGGAGATGCCCGGGTAGATGAGACACCTGCTCACGAATCCCTTCGCGAGGCCCTTTGCAATACACTGGTCCACGCTGCCCTATATAAAAATGAGAGCATAGTAATCGAGCGTTACCCTGAGAAGATAAAATTTACCAACCCGGGGTCAATGCTGATTTCCGTGGATGAATACTTCGCCGGTGGCCGCAGCGTGTGCCGCAATCCTAAGATTCAAAGGATATTTGCGCTGATTGGCCGTGGTGAAAGGGCAGGAAGCGGAGCTGACACCATTGCATATGGCTGGAATGAGAATCACTGGCCTAAGCCTCAAATCAAAGAACTTGTTCAACCGGACAGAGTAGAATTGACCCTTCTCCTCACAAGTGTGGAGAAACGTGTGGAGACAGGTGAGGAGACAAGTGCGAAGAGAGGTGCGGAGAAGACATCCGAGAAAATCTTGAAAGTGCTGAAGAACAACAAATTTGCGACCGCGAAAGAAGTCGCAGCCCAAATTGGAATTTCAGAAAGTGGTGTGGAGAAGCAATTCGCTCGATTAAAGAAATCAGGTAAAATAAAGAGAGAGGGTGGAGATTTTGGTGGATATTGGGAAGTAATCTCGGAATAATATTATAAACTGCGATAAACTACCATTTTAGGCACTACCAAACTGCGATAAATCAAATTTAGACAAAAATATTTTGCGTATTGTAAAATATTTGTTTACATTTGCATCGCAAGTGATAGTGTTATGCTCGTAGTCTCATTCTTTTCCGCCAAGGGCGGTACCGGTAAAACGACGTTCAATATGTCGATGGCCTCCTTCCTCAAGTACCAATTGGGAAAGGAAGTCATCGTGCTGGATGCCGACACCCCGGAATACAACCTTTACAACAGCCGCGTGCGGGAACTGGACTACAAACGCGCGAACGGTGGCATCGACGAATCGGCGCTGTACCCTGTATGGAAAGTGCTGGACGTTACTCCGGAAGGAATAGAATCCCTGGCAGGAAAACTGGATGCATTGCGTGGCAGCGTGGATTATGTCCTGATAGACTTCCCGGGTTCCTGCGTGAAGGATGATGCTATCTGGACTTTCGCCCGGAGGGGCGTGCTGGATCTGGTGGTCATCCCCGTGGACATGGACCCCATGGTGTTGGCGTCGGCCCTACAGCTGGCCGAAATATTCACGCACACCGGCCAGAAGGTGCTCTTATTCTTCAACAAGGTGCACGGCAAGATTCCCTCCGAGAAATACGATGCCGTGGCGGAACTCTTCCGTTCACGCGGATTCCGGATGTCGGAGTGCCGCATCAAAAACGCCCTGGCAATGAGCCGCGACGCGGAGAGCGGGAGCAACTACCTTCGCAGCACAATCTGTTTCCCGGAAAAGACCGTGCGGGATCTGAACCCGCAACTGATAGACCTGTTCAAAGAGGTGATTGGATATGAGGAGAGAGAAAAGACACAGGCAGAAGGTACCGTTCCGGTCTGAACCTTCCGAGCCTGACATATCGGATATCATTCCCGTCGTCGAGTACACGCCCATCGTAGTGCCCGAGCGACTGCGGGTGGAAACCCCTTTCGAGGCCGATGACGAAGCGGCGGCGACGGAGGAACTCATCAATGAGCAGCGGCTCAATGATGACGCGAAAGCATTCAACCAAATACTAAACGCATAAGTGATGAAGAATTGTGGAGAGAGATATGCGGCGTGTGGCGTCCTGGGCCTTGCCGTGAGCATCTCGGCATCGGCACAGGATGCCATTTCGTTTTTGAACGAGGCGAACTCGCAGATCCGTTCGGCGGGTTCCATTATCTACCAGGTAGTTATAGCAGTGCTCGCCATCGTGGCCATCGTGTCGCTGATTACGGTGGGCATTAAGATGTACTCCGGTGACCAGGAGAGCGCCCAAAAGGCCCTCGGATGGTGCGGAGGTATGGTTTTCTGCATCATCGCGGCCCTCGTGCTGAAAAACTTCATCGGGCTATGAGGTGCAGGGTGTATCGCAATCTGGACCGGCCTTTCACCTTCCTGGGTGTCAAGGGCCGATACATTCCGGTGGCCCTGGTGGGGCTGCTTGGAATCGTGGTCACGGCGGTCGTGGTGGGCGCCGCGCTGGGGACCTTCGCCGGTCTGGCATCGGCCGTGGTGCTCATTGTGGGCGGCTATCTGGCCCTGCTGGAGATTCAGCAGCGCTATGGTGAGAAGGGCGTTTCCCGCTTCATCGCCGGGAAACGCCTTCCGAAATTCATTTTAATCCGGTCGAAGGTATGGAGCAGGTAGACATCAGAGACAACTTCCCCGTGATGAACGGCGGGGACGGCGTTATCCTCTCGAAGAGGGGTGACATCTGCGTGGGCTGGGAAGTGCAGCTGCCTCCTGCATTCCGCTGCAACGAGGAGAAATATGACTCCCTGATTGCCTCGATGGCCGGAGCCATTGCGCTCTTGCCAGACTATACCATTGTCCACAAGCAGGACATTTTTATGCGGAAGCATTACGCTGCCGCACCTGCGAAGGGCTTTCTGGAGAAGGCCTATGAGGAGCACTTCGATGGGCGGGAATACATGGACCATAGGTGCCTGCTATGGCTTTCTTTCTCATCGAAAAAGAACGTCCGGGGCGGTTCCAGCGGCCTTTTGGGCCTATCCGGTGCGGGTCTTCCCAAGCCTGCCGAGATTGCCCGGCTGCTCTCTTCGGCCGACCAGTTCGGGACGATGCTCGCGGGCAATAGCCTGCTTTCGCTGCGGCGCCTGACCGAAGATGACATTTTCGGTGGCGAGCGTCCCGGCATCCTGCAGGACTACCTGAACTTCACCGATGAAGGGGCAGACGTGCTTAGCGATATGCAAGTGGCCCCGGATAGTATCCGCGTGGGCGACAAAACCATTGCCTGCCACTTGTTTGCCGACCTGGACCAGCTTCCCGGCGAGGTGGCTTCCTGCCGCCGGGACAGGGACCTCAGCACGGAAAACTCCGTCGTTTCCCTGTCATACTTGCACGAGATTGGTCAGTCGCTGGACTGCGAGCACGTGGTGAACTGGTACTGCGTAAAGGAGCCGCTGAAAGACATTCACGGCAGTCTGGATAGCAAGCGCCGGCAGATGCAGTCCATGAGCGCACGGAACGCAGAAAACCGCAAATACGCCGAGGAAATCAACGAGTATCTGGAGACGGCGGCCGTCCAGCAGATGAGCACCGCCAGATGCCATCTGAACGTGCTTTCCGCCGGAGATCCCGACCTGGTGACTTCTGCCATATCCAAGCTGGGTGTTACCCCGGTGCGGGACATCGCTAATGCGCCAGCGCAGTTCTGGACTTCTATCCCGGGCAATGAAAGCGGACTGGCATTCAGCGAGTACATGACGATGGAGCTGAACAGCGCCCTGTGCCTGAACATCTATGACGGATTCGACACTGGCATTGCCGACGGCGTGCTCAAAATGAGCGACCGCATCCGGCTAGTCCCGCAGCGATTCGACATTCAGGAAAAGGCCCTGGATGCAGGGTTGATTGAGAACTACAACGTATTCTTGCTGGGGCCGTCCGGCTCCGGCAAGTCCTTCTTTATGAACAAGTACCTGCGCAGCTGCTACGTAGCCGGGCAGCACTGTTTCCTAATTGACGTGGGCGATTCTTATCGCGCCCTCTGCCATATCATCAAGGAGGAATCCGGCGGAAAGGATGGCACGTATTACACCTTCGAGAAGGGAAAACCGATATCGTTCAATCCGTTCCGAAACGTGAAGCGATTCAGCCAGGCGGACAGCGAGGCCATGAACTTCCTCTTCACCTTGATGGTGACGCTCTGGAAGAACGGCAGAGTGGAGATTTCCAGCTCGGCCGAGAAGTATGTCCGGGAAAGTATCAGCCAGTTCCTGCGCCAATGGCCGGAGGGCGCCGACCCCGTTTTCAACGACTATTTTGAGTACGTCCGCGACGTGTTCGGGGACCTGCTCAAAGCCGAGGAGGCCGGGAAGGAATACTTCGACCTGAAGGATTACCTCATCTCCCTGGAGCAGTTCTACAAGGGCGGTCCTTACGACTACCTACTGAACTCCCGCGAGAGCGTGAACATTCTGGAAGATCGCTTCGTGGTGTTCGAAATCGACCATATCAAGGGCGACCCTGTCATCTATCCCATCACCACGCTGGTCATCATGGACGCCTTTATGGAAAAGATGTCCAGCAACAATGACTTCAAGGTGATGTGTATCGAGGAGGCCTGGAAGGCCATCATGGGCACCCAGATGGCCACCTATATGCTGGAACTCTGGAAGACGGCCCGTAAGCATCGCACAGCAGCCATGGTTGTTACCCAGGAACTCAAGGACATCATTTCATCGCCCATCATCAAGGATTCCATAGTGGAAAATTCGGGCGTGAAGATTCTGTTGGACCAGACCAAGTATATCAACAAGTTCGATGAGCTGGCGGCGCAACTGTCCCTGTCCGAAGATGACAAAGGAATGGTGCTTAGCCTGAACCGGCTCCGTGTACCTGGAGCTGCCGGACGTGAGGTATTCTTCAACCTCGGCAACAAGAAGTCCTTCGTGATGCGTCTGGAGGTTTCTCCAGAGGAGCAGATTGCTTTTTCATCGGCCAAGAAAGATAAGATTCGCCTTGCAGCTGCCGTGGAGAAATCCGGCGGCAGCTATATCAAAGCCATCAAGAAACTTGTAAAGAAGGAGGAGATATGAAGCGATTGATTTACGCCTTGGGGCTATGCGTCGCCTTTTTTTTCGGCTCGCAGCAGCGGGCCTCGGCCCAGTTTGCCACCTTCGACGCATCGAACCTGGCACAGTCCATCCTGGGCTTCCTGCAGGACGGTGACAATATGGTCATCAACACGGAACAGTTTCTCCAGAATCTCGGCGTGGCCAAGGAGCAGCTGGAGTTCCTGAAGGAGATGAACAAGCGTTACAAGGAGGTCCGGGGCGACATCTACAAGGCCCAGTCGGTCATCCAGATGGCCAAGAATTACGAGCAGATGGCCTCTATGTTCGTCAAATATGTGGACCGTGTAAGGGACCTGAACGGGAAGCAGATTTCCTATGCCCAGGGGCGTTCGCTGGTAAACGAGGGCTTCCAGTACCTGCTCTATGCCTCCCGGGAGGTCAAACGTGCCCGGGAATACCTGGACAGCAAGTCCCAGGTGAGCGAGGAGGAGCGTATGGCCCAGCTGGCCGAGTGCAACCGGCAGATCAGCAAGGCCAACGCCGCCATGTACAACCATATCCGGGATTCCTACGAGGATATTGACCGCGGAATGCGGCTGGCCGAAGCCTACGATTCCTTGGAGGACGCCTTCAAAATCAACTGGTAGCGCCATGGCATCGATTAAACTGAACTATCCGGACATGCTGCAGCAGATTAAGCTGAGCATCTTTACCGGCGACCACAGCGCTATCTACAGCATGGCCTGCGCCGTGGCGTGCATCGCCGCGAGCTTTTCCCTGATTACCTGGTACAACAAGATGCTGAACGACCCGTACGGACGCCTGGACATGCGGGCGGTGGTGCGGACGCTCATCGTCCTGTTCCTGACCTGCAACTTCTACTCGTTCGTTCTGGTGCCCTTCGACAGCATCACCCACACCGTCACCAAGGCCATATCGGCCAGCGTCGATAAGGACCCTTCCGGCCTCTGGGGTAAGGTGAATGACGTTTATTCCTCCATCGAGGATAAGACCAAGGAGGAAACGCTGGTAGGCCAGTTCGATGCGGAGATGGAAAACAACAAGTCCAACACCACCGTGGACGCCCTTTCCTATGAGACGTCGGCCGTGGCTGAGTCCCTGGCCGAAGCCACCATTCAGGAGGGAAAGAAGCCGGGATTCTTCAAGCGGCTCTGGGCCGGCGTGAAGGGCTTCGTGAGCGGCAAGGTGGGGATGGTGATGAACAATGTGGGGAATATCATTTCCGCACTGATTTCCGTCATCGTCAAGCTGGTGCAGTACATCCTGCTGGCGGTGAGCAGCATCTACCTCATCATCCTGGGGCTTATCGGCCCGTTCGTCTTTGCCCTGTCGCTGATGCCGGGCTTCCAGAACAACATCAGCGTATGGATTGCCCGCTACATCCAGATTTCCTTCTGGTGCCCGATGGCGGCGCTCATCGACTTCGTGAACTTCAAGCTCAAGGATGCCATGCTTACGGCCTTTTGGAGTGCACCGAACCTCTCGCAGCTGGGATTCCCGCTGCACCTTATCGTGATGGACCTGGTGACGCTGATTTGCCTGCTTGCCGTGCCGCAGATGGCCTCCTGGATTATCTCCGGAAGCGGTGCCTCCGACGTAAACCGCGGCATTGCCACCACCGCGCAGAAGGGCGCGATGCTTCTTGGAAAATTCAAATAAAACGCATTGACTATGAATAAGATTCTATCCATGACGAAGGACATCGAGAAGTCCTTCAAAAGCCAGAACCGCCTGACAGTCGTGGCGGTTGCGGGCTCCCTACTCTTCGCCCTTGTAGTGGGCGTGTATGCCCTGACTTTCGCCGAAAAGCAGCGCGAGAAAATCTATGTGCTGGACCAGGGCAAAAGCCTCCTTCTGGCGCTTCAGACGGATGCCATCCTTTCGAAGGATGTGGAGATTCGTGACCATGTGACCCGCTTCCACGAACTGATGTTCACCCTGTCTCCACAGAAGCAAACCATCCAGGAGAATCTGGACCGGGCTTTCAATCTGGCCGACCGGAGTGCCTATGAGTATTCGCAGGACCTGGCCGAAAAGGGATACTATTCGCGCCTGGTATCGGCCAATATCTCCCAGCAGATGATTGTTGACTCGGTGAAGTTCGTCTCGACGGCATACCCTTATCAGGTGCGCACTTACGCGAGGCAGTATGTGGTGCGCGAGAGCACCGTCAGCCAGTATTCGTTTGTGAGTACCTGCCAGCTGATTAACGCCGGGCGCTCGGACGTGAACCCCCACGGGCTCATCATCGAGAAGTTCAAAGTCGTCGAGAATAACCTTGTAGAGACCCGTAAGCGATGAAAGAGCTGAGGAATGACTCGCGCATCGTGCGCATCGGCGCCTACGTGTGCATCACCCTTTCCGTCGTGGGGGCCATCTGGTATATCTATCGTGCAATCTCTTTAATCCATTGACGTTATGCAACTTGACAAAAAGAAACAGGCCTTGCTCTTTGGCGCCATCTGCGTGCTGGTGATAGGCTTTCTGATATTTGTTTTTATCTCCCAGTTCGGAGGCGGCAGCAAGGCTTCGGCCGAGGAAAGCGTGACTGCCACCATCCCGGACGGCGAGGTCCAGAAGATGTCGGACTCCAAATCTGAGGCGTTCCGAGGACGCGTTTCCACGGAGGATTATTTCGCAGAGCTGGGAATGCTGAGCGATGAAGAAGAAATCTCGCTGGTCTCTTCAGAAGGTAGGCCCGCGGCCCAGGCAGGAACCGCACCGACCATGACGCAGGAGCAAAGCGACGAAGCGGCTGTAGCCCGGACTTTCGGTACTCCGCCACCGTCTTCTGCTGCTCCGGCTACCTCCGGCCGTTCTTCCGGAGGCGGAGGCTCCGCTTCCCGGCCGATGACCGAGCAGGAACGCCTGGACTATGACCGCCGCCGGGCGGAGATGGTGAGGGATGTGTTGGTGGGAAGCTCAGAAGAGGCCACTGCTGAGACACCTGCTCCAGAGCCACAGTCCATCGACCTGTCGGCCGTGGGTTCATCGGACGGTATTATCTCCTCACTGGACGATGACTTCGAGGACGCAGCCGTGCAATATGAGGGCGCCAAACGGCCTTTCAAATGCATGTTCGTCCGGGACCAGAAGATTACCTCCGGCCAGCGTGTGACGCTGCGCCTCTTGGAAGATTACAACCAGGACGGCGTGCGCATCCCGGCCAACACCCACCTTGCCGCCATCTGCAAAATCGGCGACCGGCTGGAGCTCCAGGTCCGTTCCCTGGAGATGAACGGCCGCATCATTCCGCTGGCGCTGGATGCCTACGACACCGACGGCCTGCAGGGCATCTACTGCCCGGAGACGTCATCCCAAAAGAACAGCCGCACCGCCACCAATGACGCCATCTCCACCGCCGGGACCACCTTCGGCGGACTGGTCGGCGACATCGCTTCCACGGTCATCCGTACCGGTGCCACCATCGCAAAGAGCGCATCCGGAGAGGTCTCCGTCTCGGTCGTGAGCGGCTATGAGTTTTACCTTGTAAAAGCAGAAAGACGATGAAAACAAAACTCCTGATTGCCATCCTCGCGCTTGGGTGGCTATGCTCCGAAATCGCCCTTGCACAGGCCCCGGACACGCTTTTTATCTCCACCGCGCAGGTGGTCCACATCCGCTTCGGCTCCGAGCTCAAGTACGTCAACCTGGGCAATAAAGCCATTGTCGCCAAAATTGTCGATGGCAGTAAAGACTACGTCGCCGTCAAGGCCCGCGAGCCCTTCGACATCTGCACCTCGATGAGTTGCCTTGAGAACACCGGCGCCATGCACACCTTCCTGGTCGCGTACCGCGAACACCCGCAGCGGCTGGACGTCGATACGCGCATCCCTGTCCGTCCCGCCGGAACTGCCGGTCCCTCGGAGGCACGCCCTTCCACGCCAGCGGACACCTCTTTTTCTTTTTCAGCGCATTCCTTTCAAACCATTTCCGAAATGCCCAAAGAACTCTACCATATCGGCGCAAAAGACTACGGAATCGAGGTCTTCTGCGATAATTTGCTGGTGAGGGACGATGTCCTTTTCATTGTCTTCTCCATCAAGAACGGCTCTTCCGTGAGCTACGACCTCTCCGATCCGCGCTTTGCCATAGAGAGCAAGCGAAAGACCAAACGTGGCCTGCAATATGAGAAAGCCATCTTCCCCAGACAGTCCTACGGTCTGGGTGTAACGGCCCCCGACGGCACTTCCCGGCCTGTTTTCACCTTCGATAAGGTGACGCTCACTCGCGGCCAGGTCCTCCGCGTCTATTTCTATGAACGCGGCGGCTCCCGCAACTTCTGCATAACCCTTTCCCAAAACGACATCAATAAAGCACGCCGGCTATGAACCATGTCTTAGATATGCTGGAGGAGTTGATGGTGAAGGTTGAACAACACGAGATTACCTTCATCATCTTCTCCGTCATAGCCTTGCTCTACCTCGAAGCCATCCTATACCTGATCTGCTGCGTACATATCACCCGTCATGACCTCCGCGCTGCAGAGGAACGCCTCACCAATGGGCACAATAAACTGGCCGTTCGCCTCCAGGAACTGGAACAGGCCCAGAAAAAACTCCGCCGTACCGCGCATCAACAACTTCCGCCTTACCTGCAAGGTGGGCATTGAAGCCGGCGTACTACCGGAGAACGCCGTCAAAGAGGCGCTGAAGGGGGTGGAAGAATGAATCCTAATTTGTTTATGCGATTCATTACAAGGTAAAAACATTTCGCTGTATCATTGAAAAGCGGTATCTTTGTAAAGTTGTTTGCAATAAACCTTATGAGGAAACCATCTATATTCATATCGCTGTCCCTTTTATGCACTGTTTTTTCTTGTGTCAACCATCACATCAATGCTGTTTTGGATGACATTGAAAAGTATATCCAGGAACGACCAGATAGCGCATTGGTGGTTCTCGAATCTATTTCGCGTGAATCATTAGAATCCGGGAAATCACAAGCTCAGTATTCTCTCTTGTATGCAACTGCGCTTGACAAGAACTGTATCGATACGACAGATTTAGGCATCATCGGTCCGGCATCTGATTATTATTCAAAGCGTGGTCCTTCCTCCTCAAAAATGAGGACCTTCTTTTATCAGGGGTGTATTCATGCGAATCGCGGCGAGGATGACAGGGCTATGCATGATTATCTCTTAGCACTTGAAGATTCTGCAAAAGTCTCTGATAATCACTATAAAGAACTCATTAATTCTGCCATTTCCGACATCTTCTCAAGAAACAACAATGAAGAACAGGAATTGTATTATGTGAAAGAAGCTCTGAAATATGGCCACCTAGCCGGAGACAGTATCGGTGTCTGGGCCATAACCGGGCATTTGGCTTCATGCTATGCCAATAGCAGGCAATGGGATAATGCTGTCAAAGCGTATGATTCTTTCTTTGCGATGCCAGTATATGATTTAAATACATATTATCGACGTCGTATAAGTTATGCGAAGGATCTTATCAGGATGCCGGAACCAAATCCTTCGAAGTGTATCGATATTATTGAAGAGATAGCAATAAACCATCCGGACCTGATGTCTGTAGAGGCCTATTGTATATATGCATATGCTCATCAGTTGGAGGGGGATCGTTCGGTCGCCGATGAGGTTATCAGACAACTGACAGAAATAAAGAAGCAACAGGATGTCGTACAGTTATGGCGTTATCGAATATATCGGGAACAAGGACGATATAGGCAAGCCCTTGAAGACCTTGAGCAATCTGTTCTTGTACAGGACTCGATAGTGTTAACTGCTCTTAGTCAATCGTTAATACGGTCACAACGAGATTATCTCCAAGCCGAGACTACAGTCCTAAAGAAAGAGAATGAGATTGAGAAACAGAGAATAGCGGTTATGATTCTCCTTTCCATTATTCTTTTGGGCGTTCTTATTATGCTATACCTCAAGAGGATGGCTGTGTATGATAAAAGAATTGAGGAATTATCGGCGCTGCAACACGAATCTCAGCAAATGCTTGACCTCCATAATGCACAGGCAGCTTCAATGAATGCCCAATTGGCTGAAAAAGAAATGGCACTTTTACAACTTCGAAAACAGTTTGCCACTATATATAAAGCTCAATACAAGACGTTGAACAATCTTTGTGCCGCATATTTGTCTCCGATTAAAAAGGACAGGAAGGATGTTTTGTACGATGAAGCGATGCGGCAGCTGGATGTGATTGTAAACGATAAAGAATCCCAGAATAGGTTTATGTCGCTGGTAAACGGATCGCTCGACAATATCATTGATAAACTTAGAAAGGATCTGCCAAACCATAAAGAACAAGATTTCCGGTTTTTGATGTATGTCATTGCTGGTTTTGATGCAACCACAATCTCAAATCTCACTGGTTATTCTGTCGGGACCGTATATACTAAGAAGAACCGTCTCAAAGTCGAAATATCACAACTATCTTCCCCTTATAAGAATTTTTATTTGGATTTCATTGAATAACTATCTGATAATCAATGAGTAATAGTGCGGTTTAAACACGGGGGGGGGGTATAAGTATTTGATAATCAAGCAGTTATATCGGATGTTTAGATTTCTCTTCTTAACGGCAGGATAACTTGGTGTAAATCAAGGAATTATGCAACCCGCTGTTAAGACCGGAGGCGATCCAATTTAGCACATTTGAAGCGTAACTTTGCAACGACAACCAAATTGCAAAGCGTATGAAAAAAATTGTGCTTCTTCTATCAATCATCTGTCTTGCGGCGACTGCTTCCTGGTCGGCCGAGGACGAACATCAGTTCATACCCATCCGTGTCTTGGACAATACTATTGAGACAGGAAGGACGCATCGCTCATCTACAGACATCCCGATTGTAGCATATTATGATGATTTCATATCATCTATATGCCTTCAATTTCTTCAGAATATCGGAGATGTTGATGTCATTATTACAAATGCTTTCACTGGGGATTATATCGAGTATGAAGTGGGCTCCAGTTTGGGTTCCGTTATGCTGCCCATAAATGGGGATATCGGTATTTATAACATCACAATTCTACTGTCCGATGGGTCAGGATTTGAGGGAGAATTCGAAATTGGCCTAAACTAGCTGACCCTATTTTTTGTTACCTTCCGAATAACTGTAAAACTATTATTTTTATGAAATCTTTTTTTCGAATTGCACTGGTCCTCTGGTGCGTACTTCTTCTCTGTTACGGCTGCCAATCTCTAATTGAGAATCCTGAAGCGGAGATGAACAATATATCCATAATCCAATCCAATGATGCACTCGGAGGCATTTTAAACTACCAAGGGAAAGTATTCTATTCCGGAGGGGTAGATGCTTCGCAAATACTGACTACCACCAAGACCCGTTCAGAGTCAGATTACGTACTGACTCGGTCCTTCAATATACAAGTTGCGTCAGATGGCGATTACTACTTGAACACACATATTATGGCTGCTATAGAGAACGAGGGCAATTCATATCAGAATATTCAGGTATGGGTAAACGAATCGGTGGCAGGAGAGCTTGATATACTCACAGATGCATGGAGTTTTGTATCGTTAAAAAACGATCGTACCATTCATTTGAAAGCGGGCCTGAATAAAATAACGTTTTCATCACGCCCCCCTTATTTCCCGGAGATTGATGTCATTCAAGTTGATACCAATAAGGAAGCCCTTCTGAAAGAGGATTCTTTGTATCAAGATTATATCTCGCAACTTAGTCAGCAAAAAAACACATCCACGACGAAATTGAGTCAGGATGAGATTGATAGCTTTGCCAAGGCCTATGCAAATCCAGCCACTAAATCAGCTTATGATGATAGTTATAGTTGGCAAGTTACACCAAGGACATTAGACAATCCCGATGGAAACTACCAGCATATGGTATGTGTCCCTATAACATATACATATCATAGAAAACTTTCCTTATCTCAAGGTACATACACGTTCAAGACAGGCCCTATAGATGGCGATGATTATTACACTGTCGACCCTGTAATGTATCTCTATAAAATCGATGACCCACATAACTATTCTTACTACAATGATGATTATTCAGGGAGCGGATTCCATTCTCAAATAACTGCAACATTACCTACTGGAGAGTATTATTTGGTTATCCGTGCTTACAGTAGTTACTACGCGTCAACAGCGACAGGAAGACAGGGATTAATAAATGTTTATCAGAATGGTACTTTACTAAATACTCAAACCCCCGTTGCCGGTTATAGTGTTGATGTTGACTCGCCTAATACTGGGCTGATTAATTATTTTACCGCATACAGCACAGGAATTCCGGTATTCTTTCTGGAAGAAAAGAGCAGCCACCTAATTAAGTTCTGTGGCGAGTGTTACTTTTATATCTCCCCGATGGAGCAGATGTGGTTTAATGATGCTCGAATGAGGTTGACAAAGAATTCTTCAACTGCAAGATATAAAATGCTTATTAGCTGTGTCGGGGCATTTGGCGCTTACTATGGGAACTGTGATGTGTATGGTTCTTGCCAACAAGTAAAGTCAGGCGATTCAATAGCAAACGCATTCCCTAATTTAATGGTTAATGATGGTATTTATAGTAGTGCGGCGAATACCAATACTTATAATTGTGCATCGTGGGCTGGAGGCGTAACATACGGCTGGACATGGGGAGGCATCTATTCAAGCCAATCTAGTGGATCTTTAGTTGGTCCTTATTATGGCCTTCCTACTGTTTGGAGTAGTTGGGACGCTTTTTTTGCAAATAACCCTCAAAGATATGTCGGTGCGACCGTATATACAAGAGATGATGCTAATGCAAGTAATGGAGAAGTAGCTGTCTGGTCGACTAATGGATCTATCTCTGGAGTAACACATTTTTCATGCAGAGGAACGGCAAACGAACACCCACATGGTTATGCATGGGAAAGTAAGCCGGGTGGTTTAAGAAGAATATTCCACCCTCGAGATGCTTTGCGTGGCAATGGCTATGGTAATATTTTTGCATATTATAGAGATGCAAGCAAGTCTCCTGATGGAATAAACCGGGGAGTAAGCAGTACAAACCTTTCCATGGAGGAATCCATAGAAAGAGGGCTAACCGTGATTGAGAATGTGGAACTTACAAAGGAGGAAGAATCTTTGTTTTTGACATATACGGCTAAATATGTAAGAAACGATTACGAATCTAAAATACAAGAACTGTACAATCAGTGGCGTAAAAGAATCCAATCGGACGAATACTCATTCCTTAGCAATCCCTATACGCTATTATCGATTCCCGAAGGTGATGAAATGATTACATTCTGTAAACTACATAAAGAGGAATCTTTATCATTTTTCCTAAATCTGTTCTTTACAGATAAAGTGATTGATAGTGCAAAAGAGGTTTCCTATTATATGTTTTGTTTGGTCTTTTCGGATTATGCTAACATAATTGAGGAAATAAAAGATACCTGGAGAGAATCTCCATATGATAGCCGGGGAGCTTACATTGCTCCTACTGCAGAAATGTTTGTGAAGAGATACGCCCAAAAACTTATTCCTGTGTTGTTTAAACAGAGATAATAAGTGCCTTTTTGCATCGATAAGATAATTGTCATGGTGAATTCAGTAGTAAAAAATTACTTTTATTCCGTTTTGCTTCTGACACTGATGAGTGGATGTAACGGCGTCGGTAATCCGGAAGGTGACCTGAAGGGCATCAAGTTGGAAGAGTGGCCGCTGACGGATTGCTCCACAAGTACAAAGCCGGCACGGGATATCGTAGCATACAAACTCCTTGGCGTTCCCTACAAGTGGGAAGAGGACTGGTTGGGCGGAAGGGTATATGTTATAAATCCAGATCTATACTCTGAAAAAGTACCATTCTCTCTGAATGATTATCAGAATAAGAATCTCTGCAGCGGTACGCACGGAGCCTATATGAATCTCATCGAGGGCAAGTCGGACGTGATTATCGTGAGCCGTGATATCTCCAGGAACGAGACGGCGTCTGCGGCAGAGCTGGGCGTAGAGTTGGAGACGGCTCCGCTGGCCATAGATGCGCTGGTTTTCATCGTCAACCCCATGAATCCCGTCAAGAACCTTACATCGGACCAAGTGCGGAAGATCTATACCGGTGAGATTACCAACTGGAAGGAGGTCGGCGGGGTGGACCATGCCATTACCCCTTACATCCGCAATGCGGATTCCGGCAGCCAGGAGAAGATGGAGACGCTTGTCATGAATGGATTAACCATGATTGACGGAACCTATATGCCAGAAATCATCGGCTCCCAAATGGCTTCTCCTTATATGCAGATTGAAGCGGATGAGCATGGTATCGGCTACACGCCTTTCTTCTACTGCACGGCGATGGTCCGCGACTTAATGCGAGTTGATATGATTTCCGTCGACGGCGTGGTCCCCAGCAAGGAATCGTTGAGGGCCAACAAATATCCATTCGTATCAAGTATTTACGCGGCGGTCCGTAAGACGGAAGACCATGAGAGTATGGCGTACAAACTCTACCAGTTCCTCTTTACCAATAAGGGTGCGGAAATGATTGACGAGAGCGGGTATATTGCGATCAGATAGAAATAGAACTGACATATCAAGATGGCTATAGCCATCTCGGGCTATAGCCATCTTGATTGAAGCGAACATGACTTAGATTTCCATTATTTGTTTTAGGAAGCCGAATTAATAGTAATAAAGTGTATTTCCCATCCTATCTTCAGCTTGACTCCATGGACTGCGGCCCTACTTGTCTTAGGATGATTGCGAAATTCTATGGCAAGAGCTACAGTCTTCAGGCCCTTCGAGACAAATGTCATATAACGCGAGAAGGTGTGTCTATGCTGGGGATTAGCGATGCGGCAGAATCAATCGGATTTAGAACTACCGGGGTAAAATTGACGTGGAATCAACTAAAGGAGGAAATGCCTCTGCCATGCATAGCCCATTGGAACCAGAAACATTTTGTGGTGGTGTATGCTATTGACAAGAAGGGAACTGTAACGGTTGCCGACCCAGCAGCAGGAATATTGAAGTACTCTGTCAACGACTTCCTGAAATGCTGGCTTCAGTCGGAACCCCGATTCGAATTGACAGTGCAACTTTGTGACGATAGACTGAAGGCACAGACGGAGGCGGTTATCCTCGGCAGGTCGAGGAGAGCCCTTTTCCCGAGCTCCCCGCAGACCTGACGGGAGATAACCGCCGGGCCTCGGAGGGAGGAAGAAAAAGAGCCCGCATTGTCTGCGGACTCTCCGCCAAAGCCCGTACCTTTGCAGTCTAAATCACCACAAATAGATTGCACATGGAAGGATACAAGCATTTGGCCCGAGAGCAAAGGTACGCATTAAAAGTTCTCCTCCAAGCAGGAGACATGAACAAAACACAAATAGCAGCGCATCTTGGCGTTCACAAGAGCACCATCACGCGCGAATTGCAAAGGAACAGCGATGGCCGCGGCCATCACC
>ERZ842401.2641-NODE-2641-length-23637-cov-4.767789_pt1 | contig 23637 bp, 24 predicted proteins | sample MGYA00521270_ERZ842401 | MGnify/ENA primary metagenome ERZ842401 (study PRJEB31892, sample SAMEA3878208) | bioreactor metagenome | biome: Moose rumen | place: Sweden | collected 2011-10 | study: EMG produced TPA metagenomics assembly of the PRJEB12797 data set...
CTAAGGTGGTGATCGAGCCGTGAACTTCCTCGCGATAGACTTTGAGACGACGGGCTATGATTTCGGTTGCGACAACGAGCCGTGGCAGCTTGGATACGCGCGCGTCGAGGACGGCGCGATAGTTGAGACGGGCGAGTGGTTCTTCGATGTCGAAGGGGCGCCGGCGCGCGCACACGAACCAGACGCTCTCGGCACCTTGCAGAGCTCCTTCGAGACATGGGCGCCGAAGCTCATGGGCGTGCGCCTTGTCGCGCACAACATCGCGTGCGAGCGGACGATCCTTACGCGTGTCGCACCGCTTACGAAGTGGGGTCCGTGGGTCGACACGATGAAGCTCGCGAAGGCAAGATATCCGAAGCTTTCGTCGTATAAGCTTGGTGACCTCTGCGAAATGTTCGGCCAGGTGCCGCAGATCGAGGGCCGCACGTGGCACGACGGGCTCTATGACGCCGTCGCCTGCGCGAATCTCGCGCTCCTCCTGGGCATGTAGATTTCCCGCCTCTTGTCGCGGAAGTTGGTGCGTCGCGGAGGGTAAAATGTGGTATAATATCCGCTGTCGTCATGCGTGACGGCAAATTCCATGATAAACTCTACGGAAGAAAGCAGAAAATGAACTACAAATACAACTGCCTCAATCCGATTGCGGATTGCGGGCTAAACAACCTGGGCGAAAACTACGCCCGTACCGAGAAATTCGAAGAGGCAGACGCCGTCTTCGTGAGAAGCGCCAAGATGGACGAACTCGTCCCTGGCCCTAATCTCCTCGCCGTCGCGCGCGCTGGCGCGGGCGTCAACAACATCCCCCACGCCGAATACGCCAAGAAGGGCATCGTCGTGTTCAATACGCCCGGCGCCAACGCCAACGGCGTCAAGGAACTCGTGATCGCCGCGATGCTCCTCGCGAGCCGCGACATCGTGGGCGGCGTCGAGTGGGTCAAGGAGAACGCCGCCGATCCCGCGATCGGCAAGGCCGCCGAGAAGGCCAAGAAGGCGTTTGCGGGAACCGAGATCCAGGGCAAGAAGCTTGGCGTCATCGGGCTTGGCGCAATCGGCCAGAAGGTCGCCAACGCCGCGGTCGAGCTCGGCATGGAGGTCTTCGGCTACGATCCCTACCTTTCCGTCGACGCCGCGTGGCAGCTCGACCACGCCGTGAAGCACTGCAAGAACGTCGAGGCAATCTACCGTTCCTGCGACTTCATCACCATCCACGTCCCCGCGCTCGACTCCACCAAGGGCATGATCAACGCCGACGCGCTCGCAATGATGAAGCGCGGCGTCATTATCATCAACGCGGCGCGCGACGCGCTCGTCAACGAGAAGGACATGCTTGCCGCGATCGAGTCCGGCAAGGTCCGCAAGTACGTCTCCGACTTCCCCAATGCGACGACCGCCGGCCAGAAGGGCTGCATCGTGATCCCGCATCTCGGCGCCTCTACCGAGGAGTCCGAGGACAACTGCGCGGTCATGGCCGTCAAGGAGATGCGCGACTTCCTCGAGAACGGCAACATCGTCAACTCGGTCAACTACCCGGCGTGCTCGCTCGGCATCCCCAACAGGGCCGGACGCGTGGCGATCTGCCACAAGAACGAGGCGAACATGATCGGCACGTTCACGTCGATCCTCGGCAACGCCAAGGTCAACATCGACGCCATCGCAAACAAGAGCCGCGGCGACTTCGCCTACACGCTCATCGACACCGACTCCGCGGTTCCGGCCGACGTCGTGAAGGCCCTTGAGGCGAGCGATGCAGTCATCCGCGTCAGGGTGATAAAGTAACCGCCATGGGCTACGCGAAGAGAAAGACGTCCGGGACTGGCGCGGAAAATGCGCTGGAGAAGGCGTCTTCCTCTCGAGCGGCCCAGCCGTCCAAGCCGTCCCAGTCGATCTGGAACATGCAGCTCGGGGGGTCGAAGCAGAAGACGACGATGAAGTCCGTCGAAGTCCTGCTCTTCACCTCCGAGCTCGCAGACCTGATCGAGGCGGGCATGACGCTCGGACAGGCGCTCCAGGCGCTTGCTAACCAGGGCGAGGAGAACTCGGCGCAGCGCTATGTCTGTCAAGACCTCTGCGACCGCATCGTCCGCGGCGAGACGTTTTCCGACGCGTGCGCCCACCATCCGAAGACGTTCCAGCCGCTCTACTCGAACATGATCCGCGCGGGCGAGGCGTCGGGCGCGCTTGTCGAGGTGCTGCGCCGCCTGACCGACCACTACGAACGCTACGACAACATGCGCGGCAAGATCAAGAGCGCGATGTCGTATCCGGTGATCGTCCTCTGCTTCGGCGTCGCCGCCGTCATAGGCGCGCTCGTCTGGATCATCCCGAAGTTCAAGAAGGTGTTCGACTCGATGGGCGCGGCGCTTCCGCTTCCAACGCGCATTCTCATCGGCATGTCCGAGTTCCTGATACACTACGGCTGGACGCTCGCCATCGCCGCCGTCGTGTTCTTCGTCTGGTTCAGGAAGTGGAAGGACACGCCCGCCGGCCGAGCGAAAATCGACGGCTGGAAGCTAAAGGCCCCGCTTATCAAGGGCATCGTAGCGGCGGGTGCGTATTCGTCGCTCGCATACACCCTCAAGACGCTTCTCTCAAACGGCGTCAACGTCTTGCAGGCGCTCAAGATCTCCGAGGAGACGTGCAACAACGCCGTGATCGCCGAGGCGCTTGCGACGGCCCGCCGCCGCGTCACCGACGGCACTTCCATCTCGGGGCCCCTCGCGTCGTCGGGCGTCTTCCCTCGCATGATGACCGACATGCTTGCCGTTGGCGAGCAGGCCGGCGACATGGTTTCTTCGCTCGAACACATAGGCAAGCGCTACCAGAAGGACATGGACCGCAACATAACGACCTTCACGAACGCGCTTGAGCCGATTCTCATTGTCCTTATCGCCGGCGCCGTCGGCTTTGTCGCGATAGCGATCCTGATGGCGGTGTTCCAGGTCTCCTCGTCGATCGGGTGAAACGCATGGACCGCACCATCGAGGACATCGGCGCGAAGATGGACGCCCTCGGTGCGTGGGAGACGGTTGCGCCCTACAACTGGGCCGTTTGCCCGAAGGGGACCGTGTTCCCCTACTTCTGCACCGTGATGAAGGGCGACGGCAATCCAGTCAATGTGCGCTTCATGATGATCGAGGGCTGGCAGAATTTCCACGACTTCGTGAGGACTCGCATCGACGTGAACTTCGGCTTCTACTCGACCCCGATGGAGATATCCCATTTCGAGCTCGTGTTCGTCTCGGGCGGCGAGGTGCGGCTCTTCAGGCACGACCCGTGCTTCATGCCGCGCCTCGCGAACGACGCCGAGCGCGCTCTTTGCGCGAAGGTCCTCTGGGAGTCGTTTGGCGTCATGATGCGCGTCGAATCCGACGCGGAGCTTCCCATGAAGTTCGCCTCCGAAAAGGCGATGTTCGCGCGCGTGGAGGGCGAGGGCGGAGAATGGTCCGACAAGGCGCTGCCGATTCCCGACCCTCGTCCGCACGTCGAGAGCGTCACTTTCGCCAAAGCCGACCTCGCGAAGGCGAAGGACCTTCCCTTCGCCGCGGAGGAGAAGATCGCCGTAGATTTCTCGCTCGTAGTAGGGCTTTCGACGAAGGAGCCGAGGCCGCGCTGCGTCTATCGACTCTCTGCGCACGACGCCATGACGGGCGAGCAGTTTGTCGCCGACGCTGTTTCTCCAGTGCCAGACGGCGGGCTTCGCGCCATGTGGGAGAACGTAGCGCCGCGGCTCTTGAAGCACCTTCTTGCGCGCGGGCGCATACCTGGCGAGATAATGGTTTGCTCGCAGCGGCTCTTCAGGATGCTGCGCCCGCTTTGCCTCGACATTCCGCTGAAGCTGTCGCTTCATGACAAGCTGCCAGGAGTGAACGCCAATGCTTGAGACTATCGCATCGCATCTCGATTCAATCGCCGCCCTCGCGCCGACGTGGGGGCTCGTGTTCGTGTTCGTATTCATGGCAATCGAGTCGAGTTTCATTCCGTTCCCAAGCGAAGTCGTGATGGTCCCGGCGGGCTTTCTCGCGGCGCGTGGCGAACTCGGTCTCCCCCCGGTTGTCGCGCTTGCCGCCGCCGTCGCCGTAGGCGTCGTCGGCTCGCTTGCGGGCGCGTTTGCAAACTACTATCTTGCGCACTGGCTCGGCAGGCCGTTCCTCGAAAAGTACGGTAAGTATTTCTTCGTAAAGCCAGAGCCCCTTGCTCGCGCCTGCGAGGTGTTCAACAAGTATGGCGCGGCGACGACGTTCGTGTGCCGCCTCGTTCCCGTAATACGACAGCTTATCTCGATTCCGGCCGGTATATCGCGTATGCCCATTTTCTCCTTTGCGCTCTTTACGGGTCTCGGCGCCGGAATATGGACGGCGATTCTCGCGGCTATCGGCTTCGGCATCGGCCGTTCGACAGCGGACATAACTTATCTCGAGCTTTGCGAGAAGGGCAAGGATATGGCCTCCGCCCATCTCCCGCTCGTGATAGGCGGGGCGGTCGCGCTCGTCGCGCTTTACTTCATTGCCTCGAAGCTCGTAATGGGGAAGGGGGCTCGCAAATGACAGAACGGAATCTTAAACCGATTCTCCTCCGCGCTGCAGTTTTCTCGGCGTTGGTTCTATTGGTCGCCGTCTCGGCGACGGTAATCGCCCGGCGCAACGCGGCGACTCCGATCGACACGCGTCAGATCCTGTCTATCACGCGCAACGGCCGCACCGTGACATTCGTGGAATGCCCGGAATGCGAGAAGAGCATGCGCATTGCTTCTGACGGGATGACTGCGACAATCAACCTCTGCCGTCTCAGGGACGGCAATCCAGACGCGCGGGAGTTTGCGCGGCGTCGCGACGCGGCGGTTGAACAGGCGTTTCTGCTCATGGACGAAAAGCACAAAGAGGCATCTCGATCCGGAGAGCCAGACAAAGGGAAGGACAAGTGACATGTTGCTCGAAGTCGAACATCTGCGTGTGGCGTTTCGCATGGAGGGGAAGCTTTCCGTTCCGGTGCGCGACGTATCGTTCACCGTTCCAGAGAACGGGCGCGTTGCGCTCGTCGGCGAGTCTGGCTGCGGCAAGTCTTTGACTTCGCTCGCCGTCGGCGGACTTGTCGATCGTGCAGAGATAACGGGGAAGATCTCTGGCTCGCCGCATATCGCGTACATCTTCCAAAATCCTATGCAGTCGCTCAATCCCGTGATGCACGTCGGCAAGCAGATAGCCGAGGGCCTTCACGCGTCGCGAAAGGCGACTGCGCCGACTGGCAAGGCCGAAGAGGAGCGCGTCGCCTCGCTGCTCGAATCCGTCGGGCTTCCGCGCGCGACGATCCGCAAGTACCCGTGTGAACTCTCCGGCGGGCAGCAGCAGCGTGTGATGATTGCGATGGCGCTTGCACAGGATCCAGACCTCCTCATCGCCGACGAGCCGACGACTGCACTCGACGTGACGACGCAGAAGGAAGTGCTTGACCTCGTGAACCGCGTAGCAGACGAGCACAAGACCGCAGTCCTTCTCATCACGCACAACCTTGGACTCGTTGCGCAGTATTCAAAGTATGTGAACGTGATGTATGCTGGCGAAATCATCGAGAGGGGAACTGTTCCCGAAGTCCTCGGAAGTCCGATACATCCATATACGCAGGGACTTCTCGCCGCTGTGCCGCGTCTCGATCTTCCCAAGGATTCTCCGCTCGTCGGAATTCCAGGAACTGTTCCTCCGCCAACCGACTGGCCGAGTGGATGCGCTTTTCACCCGCGTTGCCCTAAGGCGACGGAGGAATGTTCACGCGTTGTCGCCAAATCTTGTATGGCGGCGCTTCGCTGACATCAACAGGCTGTGGTGTCCATCGCAGATTTCTGCGAAGGGCGCCACAACAGATTGTGGAAGAAAAAATAAAAAAACACAATTCCCCCCTTGCGCTCCACAACAAATATTGGTATATTATGGGTCAAAGCACAAGGGATAGTATCTCGAGTGCATCACTAGTGAAAAAATAAAGGATCAAAAAAATGGCTAAGAAAGTTCCCGCTACCAAGTCCGAGATCATGGCCGCTATCGCTGAGGCCGCTGGCATCAGCAAGAAGCAGGCCGTTGCTGCCTATGAGGAGCTCCTCAAGATCGCCTACGCTGGCGCCAAGGGCCCGAAGGGCATTATGCTCCCCGGCCTCGGCAAGATGCTCAAGGCGAAGAGCAAGGCCCGCCTCGGCCGCAATCCCGCGACTGGCGAGACGATCAAGATCCCTGCCCGCACGAAGGCGAAATTCCGCCTCTGCAAGGCCGCGAAGGACGCTGTCCTCGCCTAAGGCAAGGAGCATCTTCCAATGATGCATCGGACGCGGGTTCCACGGAGCCCGCGTTTGTTTTTGGAATCATGGTGAAGTCCGGCATAACTCAAGACGAGGTGATCTCGTGGGGCGGCGCGGAGGTGTTCAACCAGGCGTTGCCCATCGTGACGTCTGGCGACGTACACGATGTTACTTACAACGACGAGACGCTTGAAATCTGCGGCAAGATCGAGCAGCCGAGCGGATGGGACATGCCGGTTTCGTTTTTCCTGAAGCCCGGCGGCCGCATCGAGTCGCATTGCCCCTGCGACACGAACAGGCGTTTCGGCATGGTGTGTCAGCATGTCGTCGCCGTTGGCTATGCGCTTGTCGTCAGCGAGATGGACGACGTCGAGGAAGAGAAGCCACGCGGCGCGCACGAGGAGGATCCGGACGAGCCGCAGGAGGAAGAGGACTTCATCGAAGTCGAGACGAAGCCGAAGTTCTCCGCGTTCGTCGCCGGCTCGCGCGCTTCGCTCGCGATAGAGATCGACGCGCACTACGGCGAGATTGAGTTTCCGGTCTGTTCGGTGCAGAGCCCGCGGACTGTCTATCTTCCCGATCCCGACGATCCGCTTGTGCGGCGCGTAAGGTCGATGAAGACGGAGCGCGAGGCGGTGAAGGCCGTAGAGAAGTGGGGTTTCTCCCCTGGGTACAACGACGGCGACTTGCGGCTTTACATCACCGACCCGCAGAAGGTGCTCAACTTCCTTGGCGCGGGGCTTCCCGCTCTCAGGCGCAAGGGCTGGCGCATAGACCTCGCCGACAAGCTGATGGAGCTTACGGACGCGATGCCGTCGGTCGTGCCTGTCGTCATGGTACGCGACGCTCCGAACGGCGCGTTCGACGTCTCCTACACGTTCGACGCGATGGGCCACGACGTGTCGCCCGTCGAGATACAGGCCGCGCTGAATCGCGGTGATGGCTACATCATGAAGGACGGGGCGATAGTCCTTCTCGACAACTCCGCGATTGAATCGATGCACGGCGTGTTTCGCGACTGTGCGCCGTCGCAGAACGGCGCGGAGGCTGGGTGGTTCCGCGTCGATTCCGTCCATGCTCCATACGTAAAGGCGTCGCTAGATCTCCTCGACTGCATCGACCTCGACGATTCCGCTGCGAGACGGTGGCGTGAGACTGCGGCAGCAAGGAACCGCGATTCCGGCGCAAAGTTCGAGCCGGTCGCGCTCGGCCCGCTCGACAATGTCTTGAGGCCATACCAGAAGCAGGGCGTATACTGGATGCGTTTTCTCGAGAACGCGGGGCTCTCGGGGCTTCTCGCGGACGAGATGGGCCTCGGCAAGACGCTCCAGACTTTGACTTGGCTCTCGCTGCCGAGGGAATCGGGTAACGGGGAACGGGGAACGGGGAAGATGCCGTCGCTTATTGTATGCCCGACTTCGCTTGTCAGGAATTGGGAAGCGGAGGCGAAGAAGTTTACGCCGTGGCTAAAGGTCCTCGTCGTGTCTGGTCCAGATCGCGCGGACGCCTTTGGGCTTGTCGACTCGTCCGACGTCGTCGTCACATCATACGCGCTTCTCCAGCGTGACTTCGAGGACGCGTATCTCGGACACAAGTTTTCCGCCGTCGTGCTCGACGAGGCGCAGCACATCAAGAATAGGCAGACAAAAAATGCAAAGTCTGTGAAGATGCTCGACGCCGAACGGCGTCTCGTTCTTACCGGCACGCCTGTGGAGAATTCTGTCGCGGATGTTTGGTCGATCTTCGACTTCCTTATGCCAGACTACCTTGGCGACTACGAGACATTCAAGGCGAATTTCGAGGAGCCGATTGCCGATGGCGGCGCGGCGGGAGAGGAAGCGCAGGCACGGCTGAAGCGCAAGCTGCATCCTTTCATCATGCGTCGTCTCAAGAAGACGGTTGCGAAGGACCTTCCCGACAAGATCGTGAAAGTCTCCTATTGCCCGATGTCGGAGGACTCGCAGCGCGAATACAACGAGGCGCTTGCGAAGACGCGGCGTCAGGCGGGCGACGCGATACGCGCGAAGGGCTTTGCAAAGTCGAAGTTCGAGATCCTTGCGATGCTGATGAAGTTGCGGCAGATCGCGTCTCGCGCGAAGCTCGAGGCGTTTTTGGAGCAGTTAGAGAGCGCGATAGAGGGCGGGCACAAGATCCTCGTCTTCTCGCAGTTCGTGAAGATGCTCGGGACGATAGCCGAGGAGCTCAAGGAACGTGGCGTGCCGTTCTGCTATCTCGATGGCTCGACGAAGGACCGCCTTGGCGAGTGCAACCGCTTCAACCGCTCGCCTGATATTCCCGTGTTCCTCATTTCGCTAATGGCTGGCGGAACGGGGCTCAACCTCACTGGCGCCGACATGGTGATGCATTACGACCCGTGGTGGAACCCTGCGGTAGAGGACCAGGCGACGGACCGCGCCCACCGCATCGGGCAGAAGAAGACGGTGTATGTCATGAAGATGATCGCGTCGGGCTCGATCGAGGAGAAGGTGCTCGCGCTTCAGCGTCGCAAGCAGGCGGTAATTTCCGCGACAGTCTCGACGACCGACGAGGCGGTAATGGAACGCCTCACCGCCGATGACCTCGCCTCGCTTCTGTCGTAGCGATGTGATCTTACTGCGATTTGCAGTATCTTTTGCTATAATATCCTTGTGGATAGGAAAGCGCAGGAGATTGGCGTATGAAACACAGTAAACTGTCGTTGATCGCAGCGTTGGTCGCGGTATTTGCGGCGACCCTTGGCGGAAGCGCTCTTGCCGACGTTCCGTTGGCGTCAGATTTCGCGTCGACCAATTCTGTCGCGCCGGCTGCAAATTACACGATAGTGGTGACGAACGTCGTCACTGCGGCGTCGAACGCCGTCGGTCGCGCGCAGATCGTGCGTGACGGCGAGTACACGAGCAAAGAAGACGTCGCTGCATACGTTCGCCAGTTCAAGGGGGCGCTTCCGCGCAACTTCATCACGAAGGGCGCCGCTCGCGCGCTCGGCTGGCAGGGCGGCCCGCTTGAGCCGTATGCGCCTGGCAAGTCGATCGGAGGCGACCGCTTCGGAAACTACGAGCGGAAGCTCCCGTGGCTCAACGGCGGCTACTACAAGGAATGTGACATTGACACTAAGGGTCGGCCGAGGGGCGCAAAGCGCCTGATCTTCACTCAGAAAGGGCAGAAGATCTACTACACTGACGACCACTACAGAACATTCAAGGAGGTCAAATGAAGAAGGGCAATTCGCGTAGGCGACGTTTCATCGTCGATCTCACCGGGATTCGCAGCGCCGCTCGGCTTCATGCTGCGCTTGCGGAGAAGCTTCCACTGCCGGAGCACTACGGGCGCAACCTCGACGCCTTCCACGACGTGCTGACTGAGTTCGGCGCTCGCTGGAGCATCGTGTTCCGCAACGCCGGTGCAGTGACAAAGGGACTTCGCGCCGTCTGCACCGACGCGATGGAAGAAACCCCGGGGCTCGATGTCGTGTTCAAGGACTGAGTCGCAACATGGCGCTTGGAAGCACGATAGCGGGAACATGGTATCCCGGAGCTGAACGCGAAATCCGCGCTCTCGCCAAGAAGTGGGAGGCTGCATGCGGCGAGGCGAAGTCGGGCGAGAAGCCTAATGTCCTCGTCCTGCCGCATGCGGGCTGGGCGTATTCTGGAGAAACGGCATGGACCGCGGTGCGCACGGTGTGTGGTGCGAAGTTCCGCCGTGTTATCGTTCTCGCGCCGAGTCACCGCGCATGGATCGAGAACCGTCTTGTCGCTCCAGAGGCCGACGCTGTTTCGACGCCGCTTGGCGAAATAAAGATCGACCGTGACTGGCTCGACCGCCTCGCGCTCATCGCGCCTGTTGCACGCAACGACCGCGTGCATTCCGCTGAACATTCCGCGCAGATAGAGTATCCGCTTCTTCAGCTTGCGCTTGGCAATGGCTTTACGGTCGTGCCGCTCGTGATGGGTTCCTTTGGCCAGGACCAGATGGGGATGTGCGCTCGCGCGTTGGCTCGACTGATGGACGCGGAGACTTTGCTCGTCATCTCGTCAGACTTTACACACTACGGCGACGACTTTTCATATACTCCATTTGGCAAGAGCGGCGGTGAAGATGTTCGCCGCAAGGTCGCAGCTTCAGACGATGAGGCGTTCCAGCTTATTGCAAAAGGCGATGCTGATTCATTTGCAGCGTTCATAAAGCGCACTGGTGCGACAATCTGCGGGCATGTGCCGATCGAGCTTGCGCTCCGCGCGTTTCCGAAAGGCGCGTCTATCGTTCGTCAGAAGTACGCGACGTCGAGCGACGGTGATGGCGACTATTCGCGTTTTGTTTGCTATGTCGCCGCAATTGGATGCGTGAAGTGGCATGGAGAGACTGGCGCGGTTCTTTCAGCCGATGATAGGGCGTATCTTTTGCGCGTCGCGCGCGCATCGATGGAGAAGGCGGTGAGAGGCGGGTCGCGGCGCAGCGCAGGTATTGACGTATCTGATGCGCCAAAGTCGACGCGTGCCAAGATGGGTGCGTTCGTCACTCTGAACGACAAGGCGACTGGTGCGCTGCGCGGCTGCATAGGCGAGATTATGCCAATGCGTCCGCTCGTCGAGGCGGTGGCGGCGCGCGCCGTAGACTCGGCGCTTGGAGACCCGCGTTTTTCGCCTGTCTCGGAACGCGAGCTTGGTGGAATACGCGTTGAGGTCTCGGCGCTTACGCCACCGAAGCGCGTCGCGTCGTGGCGCGACATAGTGCTGGGCCGAGACGGCATGACGCTTGAGAAGAACGGATGCTTTGCCGTGTTCCTTCCGCAAGTCGCGCCAGAGCAGGGCTGGGATTTGCCGACGACGCTTTCGTATCTCTCGCAGAAGGCGGGGCTTTCGTCTGACGCATGGCGCGAGGGAGCGACGTTCGAGACTTTCCAGGCCGAGGTGTTTCATGAGTGAGGCGGGCGAGGCCGTTTGCAAAACGTGTCCGCGCCATTGTCGCCTCGCAGAAGGCGCGATTGGATTTTGCCGCGCCCGGCGGGCGGAGGGAGGTCGAGTTGTTGCGGCGAACTACGGACAGATTTCGTCGCTCGCGCTTGATCCGATTGAGAAGAAACCGATTGCGTTCTTCCATCCTGGGAGCAACATCCTTTCCATTGGTTCATACGGCTGCAACCTTCGCTGTCCGTTTTGTCAGAACGACGGAATCTCGCAGCATGGAGTGGACGAAGTGCCGTGCAGGACGGTGACGCCTGTCGAGCTTGCGGATCTCGCGGCGCGGCTCAAGGACGATCAGGGCAACATAGGGCTTGCATACACTTACAACGAGCCGCTTGTCGGTTGGGAGTTCGTGCGCGACTGCGCGAAGGAGATCCGCGCACGCGGCATGTTCAATGTCCTTGTCTCGAACGGTTGCGCGAGCGAAGAGGTGGTGTCGGAGCTCGCGCCTCTCATCGACGCGGCGAACATCGACCTCAAGGGTCCGTCGCAGGATTACTATGATTGGGTTGGCGGCGATTTCAATGCCGTATGTCGTACGATTTCTATGCTGCACGAGGCAAGCTGCCATGTCGAGGTGACGACGCTTGTCGTGCCAGGGAGAAACGACTCCGATGCCGACATGGAGGCGGTTGCTTCTTTTGTGGCGTCCGTGTCGCCCGACATCCCGCTTCATGTCGCGCGCTTCTTCCCGCGCTGGCGAATGTTAGACGCATCGCCCACTCCCGTCGCGATCGTCCGCCGTCTCGCAGACATCGCTCACCGCCGTCTCATCCGCGTCCTTGTCGGCAATTGCTGACAGGCGGAGTTATGGTAAAATATACGCATGAGAATCAAGATTGTCAAAGGGGATATCACGACTCTCGCGGTAGACGCCATTGTCAACGCGGCTAACCAGGTGATGCTCGGCGGCGGTGGTGTTGATGGCGCGATCCATCGCGCGGCAGGCCGCGAGCTTTATGACGCTTGCCTAAAAGTGCCAGAGGTGCGTCCAGGCGTTCGCTGCCCGACTGGTGAGGCGCGTATCACGCCTGGTTTCAAGCTGCCCGCGAAGTTCGTCATCCATACCGTCGGCCCGGTCTACCGCGATGGACAACATGGCGAACCAGAGAAACTCGCCGCCTGTTACCGCAACTCTCTCGCCCTCGCCGCGGAGAATGGCTGCAAGTCAATCGCCTTTCCATGCATCTCCACAGGTGTGTATGGTTATCCAATTGAAGATGCGGCGAAGATTGCAGTGCGGGAGGTGGAGGATTTTTTAACGCAGAGGCGCAGAGACGCAGAGTGCGCAGAGACGGTGCAAAACGGTAGGGCGCGGACTCTGGCCGCGCCGCAGATGGAAGTGATCTTCTGCTGTTTTTCGGCGCACGACGCTACGGTGTATGAACGATTACTGAAATGATATATGGAATTGAACAAGAAAGGATTTTGCAATGAAGGCAAACTATGTGATGATAGATTTCGAGAATGTCACCCCTGATAATCTCGACGCGTTGAAGCAGACGGACTTCAAAGTTATGCTTTTTGTCGGCGAAGGCCAAAAGAGCATCCCGAAACAAATTGCAATGGCGATGCAGCGCATCGGAGCAAAAGGGGAATATGTCGAGATTGGAGGGGCTGGGCACAATGCGCTTGACTTCCACATTGCCTATTACATTGGTTGCATTTCAGTAGAGGACAAGGACGCTTATTTTCACATTGTCTCAAAAGACAAAGGTTTCGATCCGCTTGTAAAGCATTTGCATGGTCGTGGCATTTTCATTGATCGTGTTGAGTCAATAGAGGCAATTCCGGCCTTGATGCAGACCAAGTCTTCTAAAATGTCTCTCAGAGATCAGGTTGCACATACGAAAGAGCGATTGTCAAAGCCTGGCGTAACGCTGCCTCGGTCGCGCAAGACGCTGTCCAATCATGTCAATGCCATGTTTGGCAAGTTGTTGCCAGAGGAGCGTGTCGCGGCAATTGTTGATGCATTATTTGCGGAAGGGTTTGCATTTGAGAATGGCAAACGTGTTGAATTCAAATGTGAGCATAAATGACAACCTTCCTCTCCAATCGCGACATTTACGAGTCTGTCATCTGCGGGATTGTGCCGCAGGCGAAGGAGCGGCTGTGGATTGCGACCGCAGATATTAAGGACATGTATGTCGATTCAGGTGGAAGAGATATGGTGCCGTTCTTGGAAGTGCTGGATGGGATGGTGAAGCGAGGGATTGAGGTGCGGCTGATACATGCGAAAGACCCAGGCCCGAACTGGCGAGATGACTTTGACCGCTATCCGACGCTTTGGACGGCGATGGAGAGGATGCTTTGTCCGCGTGTCCATTTCAAGTGTATAATCGTTGATGGCGTGAAGGCATATTTCGGCTCGGCGAATTTCACCGGAGCCGGGATGGGCGCAAAGTCGGAGAAGAAGCGCAATTTCGAGAACGGCGTTCTCACCGACGACCCCGCACTTGTCGAACCTCTCGTCGAGCAGTTCGACTCCGTCTGGCGTGGTGCCTTCTGCCGCGATTGCGGCCGCCGCGACCATTGCGGCGATCCTGTGGTGTGATGACAAGCGCGCAATTGAATTTCAGATGGGCGCTCTCGTCGGGCTTGGGCAGGGCGGCCAGGAATATGGTAAAATACTTTCGAAAGACTCGGTGGCGACATGAGAATACTTTTTCTTAGCGATATACATGGTGTGCCGACGGCGCTTGATGCGGCGCTGGCGGCTGGCGACGCGCTTGGCTACGACAAGATTGCGCTCTTGGGCGATTTGCTGTATCACGGGCCGAGGAACGGCGTTCCGAATTTCTACGACCCGGTGAAGGTCGCGGAGATGCTCAATGCGCACAAGGACGAAATCGTCGCGGTGCGCGGCAATTGCGACGCGGAAGTCGATCAGATGATGGTCAAGTTCCCGATCACCGCCGATTACCAGGTGCTCGACGCGGGAAACAAGAAGTTCTTCCTCACGCACGGCCATTTGTGGAACGAATGGAAGCTTCCCCCAATCGGAATCGCCGACGTTCTCGTTCATGGCCACACACACGTTCCCGAGCTCAAGACGCTCGAGTGCGGTATGACGATCTTCAATCCCGGGTCGGTGTCGCTCCCGAAGGGCGGCTCGTCGCGTTCGTTCGGCTACTATGACGGGGAGAACCTCAAGCACTATGTCATTTGATGCTGTGATACTTGCAAACGGCGACTTCCCTAAGAAGGGGGGAGTTGCGTGGGAAATTCTCGCGGGCGCGAAGCGCGTAGTCGCGTGCGACGGCGCATCTGACGCCTACTGCCGGCGTTGCGGCAAGTCTCCTTTCGCAGTCGTCGGCGACATGGATTCCATCGGCCACCACCCAGAGGGCTCTGAGATCGTGACTGTTCCCGACCAGTCGACGAATGATCTCTCGAAGGCCGTCGGCTGGTGCCGAGCGAAGGGCCTCAAGAAGCTCGTCGTCGTCGGCGCGATGGGAAAGCGCGAAGACCATCTTCTCGGCAACGTCTTCCGCGCGCTCGATCTCGGAGTTGAGATCGTGACGGAATTCGGTCGCTTCGTCCCTGTTGTCGGCAAGGCGTCGTTCCGCGTCTCGAAGGGGACGCCAGTTAGCGTCTTCGCCGTCGATCCCGCGACACGCATGACGTCGAAGGGCCTTGAATGGCCGCTTGACGGCGTGAAGTTCGAGAACCTCTACTGCGCGACGCTGAACCGCGCAATCGCCGCTCGCGTCACACTTGCCGCGACGAAACCTGTCCTCGTCTACATTGGCTCATGAAAATCATACTTGCAAGCGGTAGCCCCAGAAGGGCGAAGATACTGAAAGACCTCGGCGTCGATTTCGAGGTCGTAAAGACGGACGCCCCCGAAGTCTCGTATCCCGCAGACCCCGAGCGGACGGTCAGAGAGAACGCGCTTGCGAAGGGCGCGGCGCTTTTGCCGCGCAAGGGCGTCTTGAGCGCCGACACGATCGTGTGGTTCGCGAATCGCATCTACGGGAAGCCGCGCGATCTCGAAGAGGCGAAGGAGTTTCTGCGCGAGCTCGCTGGCAACGTCCACACAGTCTTCACGGGCGTCGCTTTCGACGGCGAAGTGAAAGTCGTCCGCAGCGACGTCAAGTTTCGCGAACTTTCCGAGGCGACGATAGACGAGTACGTCGCGCGCGTGAGGCCGACCGACCGAGCGGGCGCGTATGACATCGACGAGTCGGGCGACCTGATCGTCGAGTCGTATTCGGGCAGCTACGAGAACATAATGGGGCTCCCCGTCGAGCCGCTCAAGGAATGGGGGATCGCATGAAGGCAGTGGTAGTTCTTTCCGGCGGGCAGGATTCCGCGACCGCGCTTGCGATGGCCGTGAAGAAGCACGGCGCCGAAAACGTCGCTGCGATTACCTATGCCTATGGCCAGCGCCACGCGCTTGAGACGAAGTTCGCGCGCCGTCTCGCCAAGGGAATATTCAAGATCGCCTTATGGAAGCGCGTGCCGCTTTCGTTCTACTCCTCGATCACCGACAACGCGCTTCTCTCGAAGGGTATCGCGATCGAGAAGAAGAAGGGCGCGAAGTGCCCCAACACCGTCGTGGAAGGGCGGAATGCCGTTTTCCTCACGCTTGCGTCCGTTTGGGCGAAGTCGCTTGGCGCGAAAGAGGTGTGGACTGGCGTTTCGGAGGCGGACTTCTCGGGCTATCCCGACTGCCGCGCGGCGTTCATACGCGCACACGAGAAGGCAACGCGCCTTGCGCTCGACTGGCCGGTCAAGTTCGTGACGCCGTTCATCCACAAGACGAAGGCGGAGGAGTGGACCCTTGCGGCTAAGCTCGGCATCCTCGACGTTATCGAAAACAACACCCTCACTTGCTATAACGGCATCCCGGGGCGCGGCTGCGGCAAATGCCCCGCCTGTCGCCTCCGCGCACGCGGATACAAGGAGTTCGGAATGTGGTATAATGTTTCGCATAAAAACTGATGTCTTCGCCTTGTCGGCGCTTAAGGAGGGGAATGAATCTTAAAGTAATGATGTTGCTTGGCGTGGCCGTCGCGGCGGTCGCGGCGGCTGCGGACGAAACCGTGTGGCTTGACGAGCTTTCGATAGAAGGCATGACCTGCGGGTATGGGACCCCAAAGCTGAACAAGTCCGTTGAGGGCAAGGCGCTTCGCATTGGGACGAAGACATTCGAGCGCGGCGTAGGGACTCATTCGACGTCGTATGTGCTGTTCGACGTCGGCGGACAGGCGATTTCGTTCGACGCCGACGTGGGGATTGACGCCGAGGTATTCCCCGGCGGGAAGGACAACGCGAGTATACGGTTTGCGGTGCTTGCGGACGGTCGCGAAGTCGCGTCCTCCGGCGTCCTGAAGGGGCGGCGCGAGAGCGTCCACATTCACGCCGACCTCGCGGGCGCAAAGACGGTGTGGCTCTTCGTCTTCGATGCCGACGATGGCGACAGGTTCGACCATGCGGATTGGGCCAACGCGTTCTTCACGATGAAGGACGGGAAGCGCCCCGTTCCCTGCAAGATGGACGACACGCAGCTCGGCGTACTCACGCCGCCAGCTCCTGCGACGCCACGCATCAACGGTGCGCGCATCTTCGGCGTGAGGCCCGGGCATCCGATAGTATGGCGTCTCCCCGTGACGGGCGAGAGACCTCTTGTGCTTAAGGCGGAGGGCCTTCCCCCAGGTGCGACATTCGACGCGGAGAAGGGCATCCTCGGCGGTGCCGTCGAGAATCCCGGCACATACATAGTCAAGTTTACGGCGAAGAACTCCAAGGGCGAGGACTCTCGTTCGCTCAAGCTCGTCGTTGGCGACAAGATCGCGCTTACTCCGCCGATGGGGTGGAACTCGTGGAACTGCTTCGCTGGCGCGGTCACCGCCAAGAACATCCGTGATACGATCGATGCCTTCGACAAGTCGGGTCTTGCGGACCACGGCTGGGCATACATCAACATCGACGACTATTGGCAGAACAAGCCCTCGGCGAAGAACGACCCCACCCTCCAGGGTCCGAAGCGCAATCCGGACGGGTCTATCGCCGTCAACAAGCGTTTCCCGTCGATGAAGGAACTTGCCGACTACGCCCATTCGAAGGGCCTCAAGATTGGGCTTTATTCCTCGCCTGGTCCCTATACGTGCGGCGGGTGCGTCGGCAGCTGGGGGCATGAATGGCAGGATGCGAAGACCTACGCGGACTGGGGCTACGACTACCTCAAGTACGACTGGTGCTCGTACGGCGGCGTGGCTGTCGGCAACGACCACGGACGCGTCATGCTGCCGTATCGTCTGATGGGCGAGGCGCTGCGGGCGCAGGACCGCGACATCGTGTTTTCGCTTTGCCAGTACGGCATGGGGTCGGTATCGACGTGGGGGGAGTCCGTCGGCGGCAACTGCTGGCGCACCACGGGCGACATTACCGATACTTGGAGTTCGATGTGGCAGATACTGCACAAGCAGCAGGATTCGTGGCCTTACGCGCGGCCTGGCGCATGGAATGACCCAGATATGCTCGTCGTCGGGCGTCTCGGCTGGGGGAAGCTCAGGCCTTCCCGCCTGACGCCGAACGAGCAGTACACGCACATTTCGCTCTGGGCGATCCTCTGTTCTCCGCTTTTGATTGGCTGCGACCTCACGAAGATCGACGACTTCACGATGTCGCTTCTGACGAACGACGAGGTCCTCGAGACGAGCCAGGACGAGCTCGGCGCGCAGGCGGCCTGTGTCGCGAGAGGTCCGCGCGCCGAGATCTGGGCGAAGCCGATGAGCGACGGGTCGCTCGTATTTGCGCTCTTCAACACCTTCGTTGCACCTACGCGCGTTACCGTGGACTTCGCATCTCTCGGCATCGAGGGCCGCTGGCGCGTGCGCGACCTCTGGGAGCAGAAGGACCTCGGCGTCTTTTCGAGCGCGTATTTCGCCGACGTGCCGACGCATGCGACGCGCCTTGTGCGCCTGTTCCCCGAGCCAGGAGCCGAGCTCAGGAAGGGGCTTGGCGACATCCGCGACAACGCGGTGTACATGATGTATGTGGACAAACGCCCGGTCGACAAGCCGGGATACAAGGCCCCGTCTGGCTATCCGTGCGCGGAATGCCCGCGCGAACGCAATCTCCAGTGACCTGTCACCAGCGCACTGAGAAGCAGGGCGTCTTGTAGGAATCCCAGTAGCGGACGGGGTTCACCGCCGAGATGTGCTTCGGCGCCTCGGCGTCGATCCATTCGCGGAACTTCGCCTGCGCCGCCTTGACGCCTTCGCGGTCTCCCGCGTCGTAGGCGGCGACGATCGCCTTCTCGAATCGCGCGGGAACGAGGCCGATCTCGAAGTGCGCGATGCGCCTAAGGACAGCGTCGTCGCCGGCGGCGAGCGACCGGGCCTCGTCGAAGCACCGCTGCAGCGCGTCGATGTCGAGCTTGCGCGTGTACGAGTACCAGCCGTGGCGCTCCGTCCATGGGGTTTCTGCGCATGCGACGAAGTGTTTCTCGAGCAGGTCGTAGTATTTCTTCATCGCATTCGCCGCCGGGCCAAAGCCGCTCGCGAGGTAGTCGTCCGAGATCGTGTCGAAGTCGAGTCGGTCGGGGTTCATCAGCGCCTTCGAGAGCATGTAGTAGACGTAGCCGAATTCCGCCCACTGGTCGTAGTAGCAGTCGAAGTCCGTCCCCTCGAGGTTGTTGGCTTTCATCATTTCGAGGTCATTGAAGAGGCGGCGCGCGAAGTTCTGCGGCGAGACGGTTCTGAATCCCCAGAGCAGGTTCGGCCGCCAGTAGGTCGGGATGCCGAAGTTGGCCCACGAGGCGAAGTTGCCTGTCGCGTTGCCGGCGCGCGAATAGTCGCCGCACACGGTCAGCACCACGAGCATTGGATCTGGCTTGTAGTAGAAAGGCGGCGGCGTGTAGGAGTTGTAGGCGTAGAAGCAGAGCTTCTTGTCGGGGCAGGATTTCTTCACGATGGCCGCGACCTGGTTGGCGAACCAGATGACGCGGTCGGTCATCGCCGGGTACGGAACCTTTGCGTCCGATCCCACCTTGACCGAGTAGATGCGCGCGTTGGGCGGATCGAGCCGTCGGCAGTTCTCGCACATGCACTGCTGGGCGCCGCCGGCGTCGGGCAACGAAATCGAGAGCGCTTTGTAGGTCGGTAGCTGCGCGAAGCGCGCCACGAGGTTGGAGGCAGTCACTTCGACGAGGCCGGGGCAAGAGAGGCAGAGCGTCGCGCGTTCGTGCTTCTTCCCCAGGACCTTCGACTGGTCCCGCGAGCCGTTCGGCTGGAGCGCGAAGAACTCGGGATGCTCCGCTGAATACTTGTCGTAGTAGTCCTTGAAGTAGTGCCCCCAGGCGTAGTCGCCGTCAAGTGAGTCGCGGTCTGAGACTCCGTGCCACGCATAGAAGTCGCGGTTCGTCACCGGCAGGTCGAAATCGCTGCGGTACTTGATGATCTCCTCGCGGAACGCATCCGCGTCCTGGCCATGCTTCGCGGCGCTCTTTCCGTTCCCCTCGCGGAACTGCTTGGCGTTGGGAATCGGCGTGCGGATGCCGCGGTGCTTGACGGCCGGCGTGTAGGTCCAGTCTCCGAAGTCGGGGAAGACGATCTCGGACTTCTTTGGCACGATCTTCCCCGAGCCGCCGTCGCCGGGCCAGAGGTAGCGGCAGCCCATCGTCTCGAGCAGATAGGTGAGCGCATGGCTCGCGCCGGAGCGTTCGCCTGCGATCAGGAACCAGTTGCCCTTGCGCCGCAGGAACGACGTGCCGACCGGATGCTTTTCGTAGTCGATGCCGAAGAGCTCCTTCGCGAGGAAGCGGTCCGAGACGAACACACAGACGTCCTCCGGCTGGGGCGTGAAGGCGCCGCGTTTCTTCTCGTCGATCGGCACGACTTCCGCTTCGAGTCCGCTCATTGCCTTCAAGTACCAGTTGAGCTCATTTGCCAGATACTGCGAGGCCGACTCGCGGCCGTTGACCTTGATGGTCTTCTCGCAGACGATGTAGGCCTTCGAACCGGGCGAGAGGACCTTGAGCCCTGGCCTGTAGTTGGGCCTGGACTTGGCGAAGACGGGCTTGTTCCTGAGGGTGTCGTCGGGCTTGCCTTTCGCGATCGGGCCGAGGGGCTTTATACCCCAGTCGCGGCGGTCGACCTTGTCGTCCGTCCCGGGAATGCGCCGGAACACGCGGTCATACTCGCGCGTCAGCGCAGCCAGCCGCTCGCCCTCGTTGGAGGGCACCCAGTTGCCTTCGCCGTCTGCGCCGACCCAGATGCGTGTCGCGCCGTGAAGGGTTGTCACAGCGAGCAGGAGGAATCCACATATGGCGAATGAATTACCCATGACATGGCAATTATAGTGGTTCCGCCCCCAAAAGTCAATTGTCGTGAGGACACCTTTGCGCGGGGACGCCGCAGACGTCGGCTGCCGGAATGTGGTATAATGTCGTCCATAAGGAGAGAGATGGAACAAGCGACGAAGAGGATATCGATCGAGTATCGCGTGCCGTATGCCGACACGGACATGATGGGCGTAGTCTACTACGGCAACTACCTGACGATGTTCGAGCGTGCGCGCAACGAGCTGATGCGCGCGTATGGCTACACCTACAAGGAGTGCGAGGCCGAGGGATGGGGCCTTCCAGTGACGCATGCGGAGTGCGACTACCGCGGGAGCGCGCATTACGACGACCTGCTTGAGATTTCAGCGTGGATCCAGGAGCAGAAGGGCGTTCGTCTCGAGATTGCCTGCGAAATCAGGCGTAAGGGCGAGGACAAGGTTCTCGTAAGCGGCTTCACGCGCCACGCCTTCATCGATCTCGCCACGTTCCGGCCCTGTCCGCCTCCGGAGCGCTTTCGTAAGATGATTGGCTGACGGAACTGAAGGAAAAGGAGAGGGAAATGAGGAAACTGATGGTTGTGGTCGCGTTCGGCGCGGCGATTCTTGCGGTTGTGGCGGATTCCGCCGCAAACTATGTCGATCCCTTCGTCGGGACGGCAGGGACGGGGCACACGTTCCCCGCGGCATGCGTTCCCTTCGGGCTTGTTCAGGCGGGGCCGGATACAGGCAACGGCGACTGGGACCACTGCTCCGGCTACCGCTATGGCGACAGTTCGATCTTCGGGTTCTCGCAGACCCACCTCAACGGCACCGGTTGCCCCGATCTCGGCGATGTGAGGATGCTTCCCTTTACGTCGGAGTCCGCCCCGGAGTCGGTGCCATACGACAAGGCGAGCGAGAGCGCGAGGCCTGGTTTCTACACCGTCACGCTTGACGGGGGCGTCAAGGTCGAGGTCTCCGCGACCGAGCGCTGTGCCATCTACAGGATGTCATATCCGAAGGATGCGCACTGCCGCCTCCTCGTCGATCCGCGCTGGTGCATAACGAGGGGAAAGACGCCCGCCTCGTGCATCCAGTTCTGCGACGTCGCTCCTGACGGGAAAACGGGCGTGTCGGGAAAGGTCGTCGTCAACAACTGGGTCAAGCGCACCTACGCCTTCAAGATGGAGTTCTCCCGCCCGTTCGTCTCGGAGAGGGACCTCGTCTTCGACTTCGGCGCGTCGCAGGGCGAGCCGCTCGTCGTGAAGGTGGCGCTCTCCGCGCTTGGCGGCGTTTCCGATGCGGAGCGCAATCTCGCGACGGAGATCCCTGGCTGGGACTTCGACCGCGTCGCATCTGCCGCGGACGCGAAGTGGGAGAAGATGCTCTCCCGCGTGGCGGTCGAGGGGAGCGACGACCAGAAGCGCAACTTCTACACTTCCCTCTACCATCTCTTCATCCAGCCGAACGACATCTCCGACGCCGGCCAGTCGCCGTACTACTCCACGCTTTCCACGTGGGATACGTTTCGTGCGGCGCATCCGCTCTACACGATCCTCGTTCCAGAGATCGTTCCTGATTTAGTCCGATCGATGCAGCGCCAGGGCGAGTTCACGGGGTATCTGCCGATATGGACGCTCTGGGGCCGCGACAACCAGTGCATGATCGGCACGCACTCGGTGCCAGTCCTCGTCGACGCCTATCTCAAGGGATTCCCCGGCGACTGGGAGAGCGTCTACGCGCAGATAAAGGAGACGCTGACGAAGAGGCACGAAGGCCGCGGCAAGGAGCGGTGGGACCTTCTCGAAAGGCATGGGTACTATCCGTACGACGTTATCAGGAGCGAGTCCGTCTCCCGCACGCTCGAGTGCGCCTACGACGACTGGTGCGCGGCGCAGATGGCCGCGAAGCTCGGCCGCGAGGAGGACGCGAAATTCTTCCTCCGCCGATCGGGGAACTGGCGGAACGTGCTTGATCCGTCGCTTGGACTCATGCGCAGCAGGGATTCGAAGGGCAAATGGCGCGATCCGTTCGATCCTTCGGCCGTAGGGTATGGCGCGGGCTACGACTTCACCGAGGGGAACTCGTACCAGTACACCTGGCACGTCATGCATGATCCTGACGGGCTCGTTGCGGCGCTGGGCGGGCGCGATGCGTTCGTCGACAAGCTCGATGCGCTCTTCGAGCGGCCCGAGGAGATGAAGGGCAACGTCCTGGACGTGACCGGGCTCATCGGGCAGTATGTCCACGGCAACGAGCCGAGCCACCACGTCATCTACTTCTACACGCTCGTCGGCGAGCGCGACAAGGCCGCGCGCAGGGTGCGTGACGTGTTCGACAGGTTCTATCTCCCGAAGCCGGACGGGCTCTGCGGCAACGACGACTGCGGGCAGATGAGCGCGTGGTATGTCTTCTCGGCGCTCGGGTTCTATCCGTTCAATCCGTGCGGCGGAACATACGTCCTTGGTGCGCCGCAGATTCCGAAAGCCGTGGTACGGCTGGGGAACGGAAAGACGCTCACCGTCATAGCGAAGAACTTCTCTAAGGAGAACAAGTACGTGAAGTCCGTCACTTTCAACGGGAAGCCCCTCGACAAGACTATCGAACATGCTGACCTCATGTCCGGCGGCGAGCTCGTCTTCGAAATGACGGCGAAATAAAATGTCTAAAATCCCCCCTTGCGGGTCGTCGGGGGAATATGGTATACTATACATCACTTTTCGGAGCAACGGGGTTGTGGCGCAATTGGTTAGCGCACTGGACTGTCGATCCGGGGGTTGCGGGTTCGAGCCCCGTCGACCCCGCCAATCTGAAAAGAAAGGCGATTGCCTCGTGGTGTAATGGTAGCACCGCAGATTCTGATTCTGCTTGTTGGGGTTCGAGTCCCTGCGAGGCAACCAATGCACGAAGAAGAAAAAACCTCGGCCACAAGCCGGGGCTTTTTTGTTATAATCCTCGTCAAACATGAACGTTCTCATCACAGGGGCAAGCTCTGGAATCGGCGAGGCGCTCGCGCTTGAGTGCGCGAAGCGCGGCGACCGGCTTTTCCTCTGCGGGCGCGACCGCTCGCGGCTCGACGCCGTGGCGGACGCGTGCCGTGCGGTGGGCGCTACGGTCTGCGCT
>ERZ842401.2643-NODE-2643-length-23620-cov-32.752429_pt1 | contig 23620 bp, 17 predicted proteins | sample MGYA00521270_ERZ842401 | MGnify/ENA primary metagenome ERZ842401 (study PRJEB31892, sample SAMEA3878208) | bioreactor metagenome | biome: Moose rumen | place: Sweden | collected 2011-10 | study: EMG produced TPA metagenomics assembly of the PRJEB12797 data set...
GACGAAGGTCTATCTGGGTGAGTATGCCGCCAAGGACAAGAAGCTCATCGATGCCTTGGCCGAGGGTCTCTACCTTCTCCATGTGGAGCGCAACGGCGATGTGGTCAGCATGACCAGCTATGCACCGCTCTTTGCACGCAAGAACGCCACCAATTGGAATCCCGACCTCATCTACTTCGACAACGAGCGTCCCTACCTGACCTGCAGCTACTATGTGCAGCAGATGTTCGGACAGTCGGCCGGACAGTACTACTACGGCAACTGCGTCACCTACGAGGGCGACGAGCCTGGCATGGAGCAGCCGCTGGCCGACAGCCACTACGGACAGAGCGTGGTGCTCAATGTGAAGACCCGACAGCTCTACGTGAAGCTCTGTAATGCCGGCAGCGAGCCGAAGACGGCCCACCTCAACCTGTCGCGCTTCGGCATTAAGAAGACGGCTGTGAAGACCGTGCTCACCGGTGCCCCCGATGCTGAGAACAACTACGAGCAGCAGCCTGTCGCTCCCACTACCGAGACCATCAAGGCTCAGAAAAAGATGAGCCTGCAGCTGGCACCCTATTCGTTCACTATGTTGCAGTTTGCACTGTAATCATCCTCCTCACCATTAATCACCCTCCTAAGCCATCATGAAAAATGTCCGTATAGCCCTGCTGGCAGCCCTGCTGCCAGCAGTGGCCTTTTCCCAGCCGCGTTTCAGTCAGTCCCACGGACTCTATGCCCAGGGACAGACCCTGAGTGTGGCTATCTCCAGTGATACGGGTGCCGACATCCGCTACACCACCGACGGCAGCGAGCCCACGCTGCAGAGTGCCCGCTACACACAGCCGCTCAGCCTGAGTCAGACCACCATTCTCCGGGCTGCTGAGGTGCATGCCGACACCATCGTCCGTCCCATTGCCACCGCATCGTATCTCTTTGTCAATTCGGTGCTCAGCCAGCCTAACAACCCTGCGGGCTATCCCGACACCTGGGGCAGTTACACCGAGATGTGGGGCACGGCAACGGCCGACTATGAGATGGACCCCGAGATGACGGGCAGCAGCACCCTGCGCCCCAAGATTGTTGAGGGTCTGCAGCAGTTGCCCATCCTGAGTATCGTCACCGACAAGGACAACCTGTTCAGCCATGAGAACGATGAAGAGCGAGGCGGCATCTATATCTTCACTGGTCCTCCCGTGGGCGATGCCATCGGACATGGCTGGACGCGCCCTGCCAGCGTGGAACTCTTTGGCGGACCGCAGCAGCACGACATGAGTGCCAACTGCGGACTTCGTCTGCATGGCGGTCACGGCCGTTTGGCTGAGAAAAATCCCAAGCACTCGTTCCGTCTGGTGTTCAAGGAGAAGTACGGACAGAAGACGCTGAAATATCCGCTCTTCGGTGACGACGAGCCGTCGAAGTTCGACCAGCTGGTGCTGCGCTGTCACTTTGGCAACGCCTGGCAGCACTGGGGCGAGGACAACCGCCAGAAAGCTCAGTACACCCGTGACGTGTGGGCACGGCGCATGCAGCGCAAACTGGGCTGGACCAGTGTCAATGCCCTTTATGTGCACGTCTTCCTCAATGGCATGTACTGGGGACTGTATAATATTGCCGAGCGGGTGGACGACCAGTTTGGCAAGGACCACCTGGGCGGCAAGAAGGCCGACATCGACGTCATCAAGATTGAAGAGGACGGCGGCAACCATATCGAAGCCAGCGAGGGCGACCTCGAGGCATGGCAGCTGATGGTCGAGACGGCCTCGCAGGTCAGCAACACCGCTGCCGGCGAGCAGGCCTACAACCGTCTACAAGGTCTGGATGCCGACGGACAGCCCGCCGACGAGCCGCTGCTGGATATCCCTGCCTTCATCGACTATATGCTCATCAACCAGTATGCCGGCAACACCGACTGGGACCACCACAACTGGTATGCCCTGCGCCGTCGCGGAGCCGAGAGTCAGGGCTTCCGTTTCCTGTGCTGGGACAGCGAGATTATCTTTGTCAATGCCAATGAGAACAACCTGGGCAAGAACAACCGCGGCGCATACCCCACCGGCATCTTCCACAGCCTGGTGGGCAACGACCGCTTCCTGCGCCAGTACAGGGCACGTGCCAAGGAACTGCTCACCGCCGACGGTGTCCTGGGCCAGGAGTCGGTGGTAGCGTTGTGGGACAGTCTGTACCACACCATCGACAAGGCGCTCTATGACGAGGCTGCCCGCTGGGGCGACTACCGTCGCGACGTACATCCTTACATGCAGCGGGGAGAGCTCTACACGGTCGATGCACAGTACCAGGCTGAGCGCAGCCGCCTGATGACCTCCTATTTCCCCTACCGCACGGAATTCGTCAGGGAAAACATCCTCAACACCTTCTATATAGACGACTTCGTGATGCCCGACAACTGGGTGCCCCTGCAGCCCGAAATGTTCCATGTGTGGAACGGCACAGGCGCCGATGCCCAGCAGACCGACACCCAGATCAGTCCCGACTGGAACATGGGTGCCAATGCCAGTAACGGCACTGCCGTAGCAGGCTATGCCAACGTAGAGCACGTGCGCTATGCCGACATCAGCCAGTACGACAAGTTGGCGCTGCGTGGTAGTGGCAACCGCCTGCGCATCCTGGCCAACCGCCTGGAGGACCACGGCGACTGGAAGCAGATAGTGGTCAGCTTCAACGACAGCGACCCCTATTGGGATAGCGACCTGCAGATGATTGTGGTGCCGCTGGCCGACCTGCGCACCGGCAACACCTACTACGGTGCTGCGCGTCAGGACGACTTCGTGCACCTGCATGTGCTGAAGGTCGACTGGAACAACACGGTCAACGTGCGTGGCGCTTACCTGATTCCTCAGGGCGAAGCCTCGGCAGTGTCGGCGGTGCATGCCGACAGGAGTGCCGACGGCAAGTGGTACAACCTGCAAGGACAGGAGGTCAGCCGTCCCACGAAGGGCGTATACATCCGCAACGGCAAGAAGATAATGATCCGATAACCCCGCGAATAAGTATGAGAAGAATCCTTTTCTGTGTGATATGGACGGTCGTCTGCCTCGCCGTCGCCAAGGCAGGCACACCGCAGTCGCCCAACGGCAAACTGACAGCAACAGCCCGTAATGGCGTGCTGACGGTGAGCTACGCGCAGCAGCCTGTGATAGACATTGAGACAGGATTGACGCTGACAGACCTTGCCGGCAGCAAACCCCGTCGCATCGTTGCCGACTACAATATGCTGGCGGGAAAACGCCTGCATTGCACCAACGAGGCCAACGAGTATCGCTGCGGCACGCTGGTGCTCAGGATCTATAACGACGGCATCGCCTTCCGCATGGAGCAGGCTGACGAGCAGACGGCTTACCACATTGCCGACGGCACTCGCCGCTGGCTGATGAAGTGGACTGACTCGTACGAAGGGTTCTTCCCGCAGACCACCACGAGTGCCGACGGCCGCTGGGCCTATCCCGCCCTGCTGGAACCTCGCGACGGGGTATTCGCCCTCATCACCGAGGCCGACATCCAGCACGGTCAGAGTGCTTCGAGTCTGCACAGCCAGGGCGACCGCTATGTGGTGAAGTCCGAGGGCAACAGCTTGCAGCACACGCCTTGGCGGGTGGTCATCATCGGCTCGCTGGCCGATGTGGTCCAGTCGACCCTTGTCACCGACGTCAGCACCCCCAGTCAGATTGCCGATACCTCGTGGATTCATCCGGGCGTGGTGTCGTGGATATACTGGGCCAACAACCACGGTTCCAACGACTACCGCATCATCTGCCAGTATGTCGACATGGCGGCGGCACTGCATCTGCCCTATGTGCTCATCGATGCCGAATGGGATGAGATGCGCGACGGCAAGACCATCGAGGATGCGGTGGCCTATGCCCGCCAGCGGGGGGTGAAGCCGCTCATCTGGTATAACTCCAGCGTGGGGTGGGTCAACGGCGCCCCGGGGCCGAAGTTCCGCCTTAACAAGGCTGAAGACCGCGAACGCGAGTTCGCCTGGTGCGAGCAGTTGGGTGTGGCCGGCGTGAAGATCGACTTCTTCAGCGGCGACAACCAGCAGAACATGGACTACTGCCAGGACCTGTTGGAGAGTGCCGCCCGTCACCACCTGCTGGTCAACTTCCACGGCGCCACCATACCACGCGGATGGCAGCGCACCTGGCCCAACCTGCTCTCTACCGAGGGCGTCTATGGGGCCGAGTGGTACAACAACGTGCCTACGTTCACCGACAAGGCTGCCAGCCACAATGCCACGCTGCCCTTCACCCGCAATGTGATAGGACCCATGGACTATACGCCCTGCGCCTTCAGCGATTCGCAGCACCCGCACGTCACGACGCATGCCCACGAGCTGGCGCTCACCGTGCTCTTCGAGAGCGGACTGCAGCACCTGGCCGACCGTCCTGAGAGTTTCCTGGCACAGCCGCGGCAGGTGCAGCACTTCCTGGGACTGCTGCCAGCGGCGTGGGACGAGACGCAGCTGGTGAGCGGCTATCCGGGTAAGTATGCCGTTGTGGCACGTCGCAGCGGCAGCACTTGGTATGTCGCCGGCATCAACGGTACCGACACGCCCCTTTCGCTACGCTGTGCCCCTTCATTTCTGACAGGTCGCCAGGCCACGCTCTTTGCCGACGGCACTCCTTGGGACATCCGTCAGACGCCGTTGCCCGACTCCATCCTCTGCCAGCCCCGCGGCGGCTTCGTGGCTGTCGTACGCGACATCCCTCAGTCGCGCGCCGATGAGCAGCACAGGCTGTGGTACTCGCTGCCGGCCGCCCACTGGCTCGAGGCGCTGCCTGTGGGCAACTCCAGAATGGGTGCCATGGTCTATGGCGGCACCGATGTCGAGGAGATACAGCTGAACGAAGAGACGTTCTGGAGCGGCAGCCCCTATTCCAACAACAGCACCGAGTCGGCAGCCTGTCTGCCGGAGGTGCGCCGCCTCATCTTTGAGGGGCATGAGGCTGAGGCCGCCAAGCTCATCGACCAGCACTTCGTCAAAGGTCCTCACGGCATGCGCTTCCTGCCCCTGGGCAGCGTGAAGCTCGGCCTGGGTCATGCTAACGTGACTGACTACGAACGGGCGCTGAACCTGGGCGATGCCACCGCCACCACCTCTTATATATATAACGGTGTGAAGTACGAGCGCACCGTCTTTGCCTCGCAGACCGACAGTGTCATCGTGGTTCGTCTGACGGCCGGCAAGAAAGGGGCGTTGGCGTTCGACATCGACTTCACTTCTCAGTTACAGAAAACCTGTGAGCCTTTGATTGGCAGCATCTCAGGTAGGCTGGACGGCTATGATGACGCGGAGCTTTGTGCTACGGTCAATGGTGTGGAACAGGAAGGCATTCAACCGGGTCTGAAAGCTGTGTGTAGGGTGTGTGTAAAGACCGACGGCCAAGTGTCTGGCAACGACAAAGGGTCTGTGTCCGTAAAGAATGCCACCACGGCTACGCTCTTCATTGCAGCCGCCACGAACTTCGTGAACTACCATAATGTCAGCGGCGATGCCAACGAGAAGGTCTGCGGGATGCTACGTGCGGTGGACGGGAAGTCATATAAACAGTTGCTGAGCGACCACATCAGGAAATACCAGGAGCAGTACAACCGCGTCAGCCTCACCCTGCCCAAGAGCGAGACCTCCGGCCTGGAGACCGACTTGCGCCTCGCCGCCTTCGAAAACAGTTCTAACCTCTCACCCCTTACCTCTCACCCCTCACCTCTTACCTCTCACCTCGACTTAGACCTCGTGTCGCTGATGATGCAGTACGGCCGCTACCTGCTCATCTCCTCGTCGCAGCCCGGCGGTCAGCCCGCCAACCTGCAAGGCGTGTGGAACGACAAGCGCAATGCCCCCTGGGACTCGAAGTACACCATCAACATCAATGCCGAGATGAACTACTGGCCGGCCACCGTGGGCAACCTGCTGGAGACACAACAGCCGATGTTCTCCATGATTCGCGACCTCAGCGTGACGGGTGCCGCGACGGCACGGACCATGTACGGCTGTCCGGGTTGGGTGGCACATCACAACACCGACCTGTGGCGCATTGCCGGTCCTGTCGACGGCACGCCCTGGGGCATGTTCCCAACGGGTGGTGCCTGGCTCACCACGCATATCTGGCAGCACTATCTCTTCACCGGCGACAAGCAGTTCCTCGCCGAGTATTATCCCATCATGAAGGGTGCTGCCGACTTCCTGGCAAGCTATATGCAGCAGTATCCCGCCGACGGCGAGATCAGTCAGGCTGCCGGCTGGCTGGTCACCGTACCCACCGTGTCGCCAGAGCACGGTCCGCGCGGCAAGGGCACGAATGTCTGTGCCGGTTCCACCATGGACAATCAGATTGCCTTCGACGTGCTCTCGCAGACCCTCCAAGCCGCCAAAGTCTTAGGAAAAGATTCTTCACTTTTCACTCTTCACTCTTCACTCTCAAACCTCCCACCCATGCAGATAGGCCGCTACGGACAGTTGCAGGAGTGGCTCATCGATGCCGACGACCCGAAGGACCAGCACCGCCACATCTCCCACCTCTACGGCCTCTATCCCTCCAACCAGATTTCGCCTTTCCGCCATCCGGAACTCTTTGCCGCAGCTGCCACCACGTTGAACCAGCGTGGCGACATGGCCACGGGCTGGAGCCTGGGCTGGAAGACCAACTTCTGGGCCCGTATGCTCGACGGCAACCATGCCTTCCAGATTATCCGTAACATGCTCCACCTGTTGCCCGATGATGCGCAGGCCCGTCAGTATCCCGACGGTCGCACCTATCCCAACCTGTTCGACGCCCATCCACCGTTCCAGATAGATGGTAACTTCGGCGTCTCGGCCGGCATCTGCGAAATGCTGTTGCAGAGCCACGACGGTGCCGTCCACCTGCTGCCCGCCCTGCCCGATGCGTGGGCCGAGGGCAGTGTCAAGGGACTGCGTGCCCGCGGCAACTTCGAGGTCGACCTTTCGTGGAGTGGCGGCACGCTCCGCCAGGCCGTCGTCCGCTCCAACATCGGCGGCACGCTCCGCCTGCGCTCCTATGTGCCCCTTAAGGGCAAAGGCCTCCGTCCGGCGCAGGGTCCCTGTCCCAACCCCCTCTTTGCCCCTGCCCAGGTGAAGACCCCGCTTCGTGCCTCCGACTCGCCGTCGCAGGTGTCGGTTGCCGTGCCCCGCGTCTACGAGTACGACCTCGACACGCGTGCCGGCCGTACCTATCGCGTCGAAACAGAATAGCAACCATATTTTACCTTTCATTTATGAAGACAGTAGTTTTATCCCTTGCCCTGGCATGCGCCGCCGTCGGTGCCTCGGCACAGAACCCCTTTGTGCAGACGTGGTTCACCAGCGACCCCGCACCCATGGTTCACGACGGCACCATGTATGTATATACCGGTCACGATGAGGACGGTGCCGACTTCTTCTGGATGCAGGAGTGGCGCGTCTACTCCTCGCAGGACATGGTCAACTGGACCGACCACGGCTCGCCCCTGGCACTCGAGAGTTTCTCTTGGGCCGACGACCGCGCCTGGGCCGCACAGACCATCGAGCGCGATGGTAAGTTCTATTGGTACATCTGCGCACACTCCAAGCTCACCAACGGCATGGCCATCGGCGTGGCTGTCAGCGACTCGCCCACAGGTCCTTTCCGCGATGCGCTGGGCAAACCGCTCTTCGACAACGGGTCGTGGGACCACATCGACCCCACCGTCATGATCGACGATGACGGTCAGGCCTGGCTCATGTGGGGCAACCCCCGTGTCTACTACCTCAAGCTCAACCGCGATATGATCTCCTACGAGGGCGAGGTGGGCATGCTGCCTATGACCGAGGCGGCCTTCGGCTCGCCAGCCATGAACGAGCGCGAGAAGGGGCGTCAGTATAAGGATAGCTATGTCGAGGGTCCCTGGCTCATGCGCAACCCCGTGCGTCAGTCCACCTCCAAGCGCTACTTCCTGCTCTATGCCGCCGGCGGCGTGCCCGAGCATATCAGCTACAGTACGGCGCCTGCACCCACGGGTCCCTGGACCTACGAGGGTGTCGTCATGCCGCTCAGCGACACCAAGTCGTTCACCAACCACTGCGGCGTGGCCGACTTCAAGGGTCACTCCTATTTCTTCTACCATACGGGCCGCCTGCCTAAGGGTGGCGGCTTCGGGCGTAGCGTCGCCGTCGAGGAGTTCACCTACAATGCCGACGGCACCCTGCCCACCATACTGCCCACCGACGCGGGTGTCCGTCCGCTTGCTGCCTTCAACCCCTATGCCCGTGTGCAGGCCGAGACCATGGCGTTCTCGCAGGGTGTGAAGACTGAGCAGAACGACCAGGTAGGTGTCTACGTCACCGACATCCACCATGGCGACTATATCAAGTTGCAGCATGTCGACTTCGGCAGCCGTGCTCCGCAGTCGTTCACGGCCCGCGTGGCCAGCGGTTTGCGAGGCGGTCAGATCGAGGTGCGCCTCGACAGTCTGGGCGGTCCGCTCCTGGGCAGTCTCCAGGTGCCTGCCACCGGCGGCTGGGAGCAGTGGCAGACGCTCACCACGCGCCTCACCGCGCCGCAGTCACCCCTCTCTGGCACCCACGACCTCTTCTTCGCCTTCAAGGGTCGTCGCGGTCCCAAGCTGTTCAACTTCGACTGGTGGCAGTTCCGGCAATAGCTTCATTACACAAATAAAACTACATTATGACAAAGAATTCATTTTTTCTTATCCTACTTCTCACCTTGCTAAGCATCGGGGGAAGTGGGACAGCGAAGGCGGAAACCGTCACGATTAACTTTAGTGATGAAAGTACATTTATCATTAACAATGCCGGTACAAAAGGAGGTAAGGATAATGCCGATATAGAAATGGGTGGCATCAGAATTACAACCAATGGCGGCTATTATGAAAAAACGCATGCCACTTTTGGTCGCCTGTATCTTTATGACGGAAGAACATTTGTTGTGACGAGTTCTGTGGGAAATATAACTAATATTGAGGTTACTTGTAATTTGGCAAGTGATGCCAATGCTTTTAGTGATTACACCCACTCATCTAATGTGGCAACAAAATCATTCTCTACGCCAGTGTCAACATTCTCAACTACGATGACTGCTAATTTAGTAGATGTTCACCGAGTTGTTGTTACCTATACTCCCGCATCCACCGCAACTGTCACGCTGGCTCCGGCCTGTACAGATGGTGAAAGGTACTATGGCACCTACAGCTACAGCGGAAGTGCTTTTGTTGTGCCTTCAGACCTGACGGTATCAGAGATCAATGTGTCGGACGGAAAACTGCAGTTCAGCAACTATGCCACCGGGGCCATTGTACCTGCCAATACTGGCGTGCTGGTATCTTCGGCAACATCGGGAGATCATACCGTGGTGCTGTCAAGTGAAGCCGGCACTTCGGTCCTGGGCTCAAACAATATGCTGAAGCCCTCGGGCACGGGCATCACTTCATTAGCGATGTCCACCGCTGCCCCAAGTTGCACCTACTACCGCCTGACGATGCACAACGGCACGACGCTGGGCTTCTATTGGGGGGCCGCGGAAGGCGCCGCTTTTGACTTGGCAGCCAACAGAGCGTATCTCGCAGTACCAACTGGATCTAGTGCCCGACTGTCGGGCTTTGACATGTCCAACGGCGAACAGACGGGTGTTTCTGCTCCCGTAGCGTTGCCGGAACAGGCCGATGGAGCAGCTTACAACCTCCTTGGCGTGCGCGTGGGTGCCAACTGGAAGGGCCTCGTGATTATTAACGGAAAGAAATGTCTGAAAAAATAAGAGGGAGGGAGTAACGATGAAACCGTATATCAAACCAACCATTGCTGTCATCACATTGAAGGCAGAGCCTTTGATGGGCATACAGAGCGGTACGGGCGACGAATACAACGATAGTGACGAGAGCTACTCTCGCGACACCGACGAAGACTTCCTATTCGGCTCTCAGACCTTCGTTCCGCTACCAATAGAATAGCAAACTGGGAGTTTAGACCGAGCAAACCCCGAGTTTAGACGGAGCAAACCGGGAGTTTGGACGGAGCAAAGTCCGGGTTTAGACCGTGCAAACCTTGAGCTTGCACGGTACTAACCCATGTATAAGTCACACGCTTTCTTTTCGTAGGGAATGCCCTATTTGAGTGTCAAACAATGCTCAAGCTGTTGTCAAATAGCTCTCCGTCTCTTGCCATATAGTCCTCACGCATATAGATGTCAAATGAATGGTAGTTTTTTGTCAAGTCAAGCGAAGCTAAAACCCGGTTTCACGGGACAAAGATTTACATTGCAACAGCAATAGCCTACACCTTATTATATTATAGCTACTTACTGCGGGAAAATTGCACACCCAAGCAATTTTCCCGCCGATTATTTTGTCAGTTCGGAAAAAGTTCAACCGTACAGGCCGAATTAATTTGAGTATATATTTGAGTCCGTTTGAGTGCATTCGCCAAATTCGTGCTATTTTCCCTCTGAATACTTGCACGTTTCGGGTAAAATGCTTAACTTTGCATCCAAATGGCGACTCGTATGAAATGGTTTTCGAAAATTGCGTTGGTGATGGTGCTGCTGCTGGCGGGAGCACCGCATGCAGTGGGCCAGGACAGCTACTACATGAACAAGGCCAAGGAGTATATGCGCGAGGCGGAGTACTACACCAAGAAGGCGGAGGGGCACGACCGCGATGCCGAATACTACAACCGGCAGGCGCAGAACTATCTGCGCGAGGCCGACTACTACACGCGACACAACAAGCCCGACAAGGCCAGCACATACAGCCGACGGGCCGCCGACGCCACCGACAAGGCGCGGATGCGCATGCGCTGGGCCAACGATGCCCGCGACAAAGCCAGGATGCGCATGCGCTGGGCTGAGGAGGCGATGCGGAAAGCCAAGAGCAGATAAAGACGATGACAGAAACAACAATGAATATGGCAGACAAGATGATACTGTTGAGCTTTGATACCGAAGAGTTTGATGTGCCCCGCGAACATGGGGTAGACTTCTCCCTGCAGCAGGGGATGGAGGTGTCGAAGGAGGGTACCTGCCGCATACTGGACGTGCTGAAACGTAACGGTGTGAAGGCCACCTTCTTCTGCACGGGCAACTTTGCTGAGAACGCACCCGAGGTGATGCAACGCATCATGGACGAAGGACACGAGGTGGCCTGTCATGGTGTGGACCACTGGCAGCCAAAGGAAACCGACTTCGTGCGGTCGAAGGAGATAGTGGAGCGCGTGACCGGACGCACCGTCAGCGGCTACCGACAGCCGCGCATGTTTCCCGTGGTGGAGTCGGAGATAAAACGGGCAGGCTATGTGTACAACTCGTCGCTGAATCCCGCCTTCATCCCCGGACGCTATATGCACCTGACCGCCCCCCGCACACCCTTTATGAAGGACGGCGTGCTGCAGATACCGGCCTCGGTGACGCCCTGGGTGCGCTTCCCCCTGTTCTGGCTGTCGCTGCACAACCTGCCCGAAGGATTGTACCACTGGATGGTGCGCCGCACGGTGAACCACGACGGACACTTCGTGACCTACTTCCACCCCTGGGAGTTCTATGACCTGAAGGCGCACCCAGAGTTCAAGATGCCTTTCATCATCAGGAACAACAGCGGCTGGGCCATGGCAGGACGACTGGAGGCGCTCATCAAGATGCTGCTGAAGGAGGGGTGCCAGTTTATCACCTACACCGAGTTCTCACAAAAATGGATAGCGAAAAATGATTAAGTTTGCAACGATATCGCCCTGCTACAACGAAGAGCAGGTGCTGGAGCAGTCGGTGGAACGGCTGACAGCCCTTTTTGAGGACCTGACCGCCAAGGGGAAGATCAGCGCCGACAGTATGATGGTGTTTGTGAACGACGGCAGCCGCGACCATACGTGGGACATCATCTGCCGCCTGCATGAGCAGAACCCCCGCGTCAGGGGCATCAACCTGGCCCGCAACGTGGGACACCAGAACGCCATCATGGCTGGCATGATGACCGCCCGCGAGTGGGCCGATGCCGTGGTGACCATCGATGCCGACCTGCAGGACGACCTGCAGGCCATTGAACGGATGATTGACGCCCACGCCGAGGGCAGCGACATTGTGTATGGGGTGAAGGTGCAGCGCACCGCCGACCCCCTGCTGAAGCGCATGTCGGCCGAGGCCTTCTACCGGCTGCAGGCCACCATGGGCGTGGAGAGCATCATGAACCATGCCGACTTCCGGCTGATGAGCCGCAAGGCGCTGGACATCCTGGCGACTTATCCGGAGAAGAACCTGTACCTGCGTGGACTGATTCCGATGATGGGACTGAAGTCGTCGCAGGTGGACGACGTCATCAGCGAGCGCACGGCAGGTGTGTCGAAATATACACTAGGCAAGATGATGGGACTGGCACTCAACGGCATCACCTCGTTCTCCGTGAAGCCGCTCTATGCCATCATCTATATGGGTGTGCTGTTCCTCTTCATCAGTTTCCTGATAGCCATCTACGTGCTCCACGCCCTGATAGCGGGCACGGCGGTGCCGGGATGGTCGTCGCTGATACTGAGCGTATGGCTAGTGGGCGGTTTTGTACTTATCTCCATCGGCATCACGGGCACCTATATCGGCAAGATTTACCAGGAGGTGAAAGGGCGCCCGCTCTATCACGTTCAGCAGGTCTTGTAGTCGCGGGTGTTCATCTCCCACATCAGGTAGAACCACACGATGGTGGTGGGCAGCGCCTTCAGGGCATAGGGCTCGAGGAGCGTCTTCCATATCCATCGCGGGAAGAACACGTCGCTGGTGCACAGCGAGGTGAAGATGAAGGCGTAGATGAGCAATACGAGTTCCCAGCGGTTGCGCTTCCAGGGGGCTGTGGCATACCATACGACGAAGCCCGTCATCGGTGCGATGTAGCCATAGCTCTCCGTTCCCGTGGAAAATAAGGTGACGAACATGGTGACAGATGCCAGCATGGCATAGCGGAAAGCCTTGTGCTTATACTGGTCGATGCGCCGGAAGGGCGACAGGAAGAGGAGTATGCCGGGGATGATGAGCCACAGGTCGCTGTACTCCGTATTGCCGGATATCTTGCGCGGTATGCCCAGCAGCGACGTGTTGGTAGTGTTGAAGGCCTCGGCCAGGTTCTGCGCGTTCTTGGCTACCAGCGAGTCGTACCACCCGACATACTGCTGCACCACAAACTCCGGACTGCTGATGAGCATGGGCAGACCGAAGAACAGGGCGGCCCATCCCAGACAGGCCAGCAGGAACTTCTTCTTGTCCTCGATGAAGAAGAAAAAGGCGAAGCCCATGACCCCGTAGAGCTTGATGAAGATGTTGAGCACGATGAAGAAGGCGGCCCACACAGGCTGTTTCTTCTCAATGCAGGCAAACATGAGCAGATAGGAGGCTGCCATGGCCAGGTCGTACTGCTCGACGAAGAGCGGGGTGAGCACCTCGTGGGCACAGAACCAGAACATGAACACTTTCTGCCACTTCTGCAAGGGCATATAGCGTACAGCCACGTAGAACGTGGCCACCAGGAAACACTCCCACAGCAGCATACCCCAGGTGTCGGGCAGCAGGGCAAAGGGCGCGATGACGTACGAGAAGATGATGCCGTAGTGGTTGCAGTCGCCCTTCAGGTAGTCGTAGAACTCATACAGCGGCAACTGGTTGACGGTATTCCAGAACACCGACTTATAGATATGATAGGTGTCGTTGTTCTTCGACCATTTCAGCAGGCCGACGATGATGGGTATCAGCGCGTAGACGACGGTGATGGTGCGCCAGTCGCTCCAGAATGGACGGCGGAAGAAGGCGGCAGCCTTAGCGGTATAGTTTTGCATAGTTCTTAGTCAGCATTTCATAACAAAGTTTCAGCCACACCAGCGTCACCGGCAAGGCTTTCAGCGCATAGGGCTGCACCCACTCCTTGCGCAGATAGGCAGGAAAAAGATCACTGGGCGACAGGCTGCTCAGTACGAATACCAGCGCCAGCAGGGCAACGTCCCACCCCGTGCGCTCCCACGGCGCCGCCGTGTACCAGACGACCACCCCGACGAAGGGGATGATGTAGCCGCTGGACTCGCTGCCGGTGGAGAAGAGCACCACGAACATCAGCACCGAGGCCAGCAGCGTCTGACGGAAGGCGGGATAGCGGTATTGCGACAGGCGCAGGTAGGGCAGGGCAAACAGCACCAAGCCGGGAATGATGAGCCACAGGTCGCTGAACTGCAGTCCGCTGATGCGGTGCGTCATGCCCAGCAGCGATATGTTCTGTGCGATGGAGGCCAGGTTCTCGTCGTTCTTCCCCGCCAGGCAGGCTATCCACTCCTGATATTGGCCGATGGTATAGTCGGGACCATGGAACACCATCGGTGCGACGAACAGCACCACAGCCCACAGCAGCAGTGAGCCGATGAACTTCCCTTTATGTCGGGAGAAGAAGAAAAAGGCCAGACCGACGATGCCATAGAGCTTGACAAACGTGCCCAGCATGATGACGAAGGCCGCCCAGAAGTCCTTCTCTTTCTCGATAAAAAAGTAGGCCAGCAGGATGATGGCGGCGATGGCGATGTTGAACTGCTGCATGTAGAGTGCCGTGAGCAGTTCGTGGGCACAGAACCAGTAGATGAAGACCTGCTGACGCAGCGTGAACTGCGACCAGCGCACGGCGGCCCAGAGCACCAGTGTGAGCGCCACCAGCCACAGCAGCAGTCCCAGGAAATGGGGCAGCACGGCAAACGGGGCGATGACCAGCGAGAACAACGGTCCGTAGTGGTTCACGTCAAGATACTCCTGAGGATAGGCTGCATAGAGCGACGTACCGTCGAGGGCGTGCCAAAAGGTGCCTTTGAAAATCAGGAAGTTATTACAGCGCTCGGGCTTTAGCTTGGCGATGGTGCCAATGACGGCCAGCAGCAGCCAAAGCCCCATCAGCACGCGGCGGTCGTGCAGCAGCGGATGGTGCAGGATAGTACCTATTTTCTCTCTTACAGTCATTGTATTTTCACTATTTGGCTGCAAAGGTACAAATAATTCTTAATTATTAATCATAATTCTTAATTATTTTGTACCTTTGCACCTATGAACGAGAAAAGCAGAATATCAGTAGTCATCAATACCTATAACGCAGAGCAGCATCTGCAGCAGGTGTTGGACTCGGTGAAGGGGTTCGACGAAGTCCTGATATGCGACATGGAGAGCACCGACGGCACACTGGACATTGCCAGTAGGAACGGCTGCACGATAGTGACCTATCCCAAGGGAGATGCCGTCAGTGCCGAGCCGGCACGCACCTTTGCCATACAGTCGGCTGCCAACTATTGGGTGCTGGTGGTCGATGCCGACGAGCTGGTGACGCCCGAGCTGCGCGACTATCTGTACCGGCGCATTGCCGAGGCCGGCTGTCCAGAGGGCCTGTATATCCCCCGGCACAACCTGTTTCTGGGACGCTACGAGAAGGGATTTGCTGCCGACCACCAGCTGCGGTTCTTCATCCGCGAGGGCACCACATGGCCGCCCTACGTGCACACCTTCCCAACGGTGCAGGGCCGGGTGGAAGTGATTCCCGCCAGCATGAAGGGCGTGTGCCTGATGCACCTGGCCGACGAGAGCGTCAGGCAGATTGTGGACAAGAACAACCGCTACAGCGACGGCGAGGTAGACAAGAAGGCTGGCAAGCACTATGGCTTCATGGCCCTGCTGCTGAAGCCCCAGTGGAAGTTCTTCTCGGAGTTCGTGCTGCGCGGAGGTTTCCGCGACGGCACCCGCGGCATCATCCGTGCTGGCCTGAAGGCCACCTACCAGTTCACGCTGATAGCCAAGATTATAGAGAAACGGCTGCGCCGTGAGCCATAACCCACTGAGCCTATGAAAGTTGTATATTATCTGATTTACGGCATCTGGTACCTGTTCTCGCTTCTGCCCCTCGGCATCCACTACGTGATAAGCGACGGACTCTATCTGGTCATCTACCGACTGCTGCACTACCGCATCCGGGTGGTTCGCAAGAATATCTGCGACTCGTTCCCGGAGAAGAGCGAACAGGAGCTGCGAGCCATAGAGCGCGACTTCTACCACTGGTTCTGCGACTATCTGGTGGAGACGGTCAAACTGCTGACTATCAGTGAGGCGCAGCTGAAGCGCCGTATGGTGTACAAGGGACTGGAGCAGATAGACCAGTGCGTCGGCGAAGGACAGTCGGTGGCACTCTATCTGGGGCACTACTGCAACTGGGAGTGGGTGACATCTGTCCCCCTGTGGATGAAGGAGAAGGCCGTGTGCGGACAGATCTATCATGCTCTGGAAGACTCCAATTTCGACCGGATACTGCTGCGCCTGCGCCAGCGCTTCGGTGCGGTCAGCATCCCCATGGCCGAGACGCTGCGGCGCATCGTGCTCTACCGTCAGCAGAAGCAGCAGATAGTGATTGGCTACATCAGCGACCAGGTACCCTTCTGGAACAATATCCACCACTGGTGCCAGTTTCTGAACCACGACACACCGGTGCTGACGGGAACGGAACGGTTGGTGCGGCAGGTCAGGCATGCCGTGTTCTATTTAGACATTCGCCGGGTGAGGCGCGGCTACTACGAGGCAGAGTTCAAACTGATAACCCGCGAGCCGGAGAAGATGGAGGAGTACCAGATAACGGACATTTACTTCCACGAGCTGGAGAAAAGCATACGCCGCGAGCCGGCCTGCTACCTGTGGAGCCACAACCGCTGGAAGCGCACCCGCGAGGAGTTCGACCTGCGCTATGATCAAACGACGGGCCGCGTGGATATTATCTCGAGTGTGGAGGACCTCAAAGCAAAGAAAGGCCTATGATATTCGTACGCGACAAGGGGCGGCTGTGCAACAATATCCTGCAATACGGACATTTCTATGCCTGGGGACGAGAGCATGGGCGCGCCACCATGTCCATGCGCTTTGCCTATAAGTACAGGTATTTTCATATCTGTCACACCCCCCATCATAACTTCGTCACCTATCTCTTTGCCAAATATGCGGCCAAGTGCGGACTGCTGCCCGTAGCCGACTTCGGCACCGACGGCCCGGAAGACCCTGAGGGGCAGGAGACCTTGATGGCCGGTAGGCGGCACATCGTGGCACAGGGGTGGTATGCCCGCTGGTACGACCTGTTTCTGAAGTACAAGCAGGAGATTATCGACCTGTTTGCCTTCGACGAGCAAGTGAAGCAGGGCCCGCGCCGGCTGCTTGACAGCATGGGCGAGGCCGATGTGCGACTGGGCATGCATATCCGCCGGGGCGACTACCGCACGTGGCACGGCGGCCGCTATTTCTTCAGCGACGAGCAGTACATCAGCCTGATACGCCAGTTTGCCGACCTGCACCGCGGCGAGCGCCTGCAGGTGTTCGTCTGCGGCAACGACCCGTCGCTCAGCGAGGAGGTCTACCGGCGTGCCCTGCCCGATGTGCAGTTGCAGTTTCCCAAGGGCAATCCCGGCGAAGACCTCTACCTGCTGTCGCAGTGCGACTATCTGATGGGGCCGCCCAGCACGTTCACGCTGGTGGCATCGATGTATCGCGACCTGCCGCTCTGCTGGATAGAGTCGGCCGACGAACCGCTGAGTGCCACGAGCTTTGGTCATTTCGACACCCTTTTCCAAAAAATCAAATAGCAGCAATGAAAACGAGTAAACTGAAACAAAACCTGAGAGTAGGGTTCGTCTATTTCCTGTTGTCAACCCTAGTGCTGGCACTCATATTCCTCACATACCTGCTGCGCAGCGCATCGCTGGGCTTCATGGATATGGGCGGATGGGTCTACTACGTGCTCTCTTGTTTGTCTCATGCGTCGCTCTTCGCAGCCATTCCTTTCCTGCTGCTCTTCTTGCCCGTATCGCTGCTGAAGGCAGGACCGCGACTGAGCGGCACGCTGATGGCTGTGGGCGAGACGCTGGTAGCCATCCTCTTCGTCATCAACGGCTTTGTCTATGCCATCTACCATTTCCATATCAACGGACTGGTCATCAGCATGCTGACGGGACCGGGCGCCTCCGAGATTTTCGTGTTCAGCGGGTGGCTCTATCTGAAGGCCAGCCTGTACATATTAGCCATCCTGGCGGTCTACCTGCTGCTGCTCTGGCTGGCGTTCCGTATAGCACGCCGGCCATTGCCCCACCTGTGGCGCAACGGACTGTTGACGGTGCTGACGGTCACCCTGCTGGCTCAGGGCTTCCACATCTGGGGGGCTGCCACGATGAAGCGCTCGGTGCTGGAGAGCACCAACTACCTGCCTTACTACTTCCCCCTGCGAATGAACTCGACCCTCGACAAGTGGGGACTGATTGACGGCGACCAGATGGCATATGTGCAGTTCAACGACGACGGCGGTGAGGGCAACCTGGCCTATCCGCTGCATCCGCTGGAGGTCAGTCCTGCCGATACGCTGCTGAACATCGTCATCTTCGGCATCGACTCGTGGAGCTATCGGACGATGGATGCCGAGACCACCCCGTGCATACGTCAGTTTGCCGACAGCGCGCAGAACTATACGCAGCACATCAGCAGCAGTAATGGTACGCGCGGCGGACTGTTCGGTCTGTTCACGGGCGTTTCGTCGTACTACTGGAGCAGTTTTGAGTACGATGGCGTGCAGCCGCTGCTGGTCAGTCAGCTGTGCCGTCAGGGCTATCAGGTGCAGGCCTATCCCAGTGCCACCTTTGCCGACCCTCCCTTCGCCAAGATGTTCTTTGCCGATGTTGAGGACCTGAACACCGACACCCCCGGGAGCAGCGTCTATGAGCGCGACTGCGAGATCACGCGCCGCTTCATTGCCGACCTCGACAAGCACGACTCTACCAAGCCTTTCTTCTCGTTTGTGTTCTACGACCTGCCCCACGCCATACAGATTCCCAAGGATCACCTCTACCACTTCAAGCCTACGTGGGAGTATGCCGACTATATGGAGTTGAGCAACGACGATGACCCGACGCCCTTCTTCAACCTCTATCGCAACTGCGTGTGGACGGTAGACTCGCTGATAGGCGAGGGCCTGCAGGCCCTGAGGCAGCGCGGACTGCTGGAGAACACGGTGATAGTGATTACGGGCGACCACGGACAGGAGTTCAACGAGAACCATAAGAACTACTGGGGACACTGGGCCAACTATTCGCGGCCCCAGACCGGAGTGCCTATGGTGTACTACTATCCCGGATGCGAGAGGGGTGACTACAACCATCGCACCACCCACTACGACATCTCGGCAACGCTGCTGAAGCAGGTGCTGGGCGTGCAGAATCCGGTGGAGGACATCTCAATGGGACAGCTGCTGCAAGACCCGACACCCCGCGACTGGCATGTGGTGGGCAACGACCTCTACTATGCCTTCATCCTCAACGACGGCACCATCGTCGAGAAGCGTGGTGCCGGCAACATCGTCATCTTCGACAAGCATATGAACCAGCTGGACGACTATCCGCTGGATGCACGCCAGCTGAACGATGCCATCATCCGTCTGAACCGTTTTTACAAGAAATAGCTTATGACCATCATGTATCTTACCTTCGGGCAGAAGACCGAGTTTCATGTCCAGGCCTTCCTCTCCATGCTCTCGTTCCGGCGGCAGATGACGCCTGCCGACAGGATTGTCATGGTGACGACGGCACCCCAGTTCTACCGCTGTGCCGAGTCGTGGGCGGAAGTGCTGACCATCAGCGACCAGACAGTCAACGAGTGGCAGGGGGAGTATCAGTTCTTCTGGCGGGCAAAGATCAAGGCGATAGAGTTCGTGGGGCAGCGCTATCCCGGCGACGACCTGCTCTATCTGGACTGCGACACCGTGCTCTGCGGCAACATCGACTGGCTGAAGCGCCGACTGGCGGAAGGCAAGGGACTGATGGACACCAACGACGGACATCCCAGCCGCATGAAGACCAAGACGCTGCGCATGTGGCGCACCATCAAGGGGCGCACCTACGGCGGCATCACCCTGGGCATGCAGCATAATATGTATTGCGCCGGCGTGGTGGGCATCCCCGCAGCCCAGCGCGAGGAGGTGGTGCGCAAGACCCTGACGCTCTGCGACGGCATGCTCGGCGACGAGGCCGAGCGCATCGTCATCGAACAGTATTCGCTCTCGGTGGCGCTGTTCGAGACGACGGGGCTGGTGGAGACGAAGGACTGCATAGCCCACTACTGGGCCGTCAAGGAAGAATGGATGTCAGCAGCGCTGGCACTCATGGCCAAGGCGCTGCTGACAAATGCTTCGGCAGAGCAGCAGTTGCAGTTGTTTGACGAAACTGACTGGCGCAGTCTGCCTGTATATATCCATAAGTCAAGCACAGCCAGAAGGCTGCGGAAGCTGGTTGGCAGGGCTTTCCCCGACCGCCATCCGCGCTATCTTAAATCCGGGCAAGAGCCTGCTTGATGTCGTCGAGGATGTCCTCCACATCCTCTATACCCACGCTGAGGCGAATCAGGTCGGGAGCCACGCCGGCCTCGCGCAGCTGCTCGTCGCTCAGCTGGCGGTGTGTATGGCTGGCAGGATGCAGCACGCAGGTGCGGGCATCGGCCACGTGGGTGACGATGTTGATCATCTCCAGCGAGTCCATCCATTTGATAGCGGTCTCGCGCGTACCTTTCAGGCCGAAGGCGATGACACCGCACGAGCCGTTGGGCAGGTATTTCTGTCCGCGCTCGTAGTTGGCATCGCTGGGCAGACCGCAGTAGTGCACCCAGGCCACCTTCTCGTTAGCGTGCAGGAACTCGGCCACCTTCTGGGCGTTCTTGCAGTGCTGCGCCATACGCAGGTGGAGTGTCTGCAGACCCATATTGAGCAGGAAGGCGTTCTGGGGTGCGGGAATAGAGCCTAGGTCGCGCATCAGCTGAGCCACCAGCTTGGTGGTGAAGCCCATCTTGCCGAAGGCCTTCACGTAGGTCAGTCCGTGGTACGACTCGTCGGGTGTGCACAGTCCGGGGAACTTCTCGGCGTGTGCCAGCCAGTCGAAGTTGCCGCTGTCTACTACGCAGCCGCCCACCTGTGTGGCCAGACCATCCATATACTTGGTGGTGGAGTGGGTGACGATGTCGGCACCCCACTCAAACGGACGGCAGTTGATGGGTGTGGCAAAGGTGTTGTCGACGATGAGGGGCACGCCGTTCTTGTGAGCAATGCGTGCAAACTTCTCTATGTCGAGCACGGCGCAGCCGGGGTTGGAGATGGTCTCGCCAAACAGGGCCTTGGTGTTGGGGCGGAAAGCCTGCTGTATCTCGTCGTCGCTGGCATCGGGGCTGACAAAGGTGCACTCGATACCCAGTTTTTTCAGCGTCACGCCAAAGAGGTTGAAGGTGCCGCCGTAAATCTCGTTGGAGGTGACAAAGTGGTCGCCGGCTTCGCAGATGTTGAAGATGGCGTAGAAATTGGCGGCCTGACCCGACGAGGTGAGCACGGCGCCCACACCGCCTTCAAGGGCGGCAATCTTGGCGGCAACGGCATCGTTGGTGGGGTTTTGCAGGCGGGTGTAGAAGTAGCCCTCTTTCTTCAGATCGAACAGCTGTGCCATCTCGTCGCTGTTGTCATACTTGAAGGTGGTGCTCTGCACGATGGGCAGTTCTATGGGTTCTCCGTTTTTGGCTTTGTAGCCTGCGTGCACGCAGAGTGAAGCCAGTCGTTTCTTGTTGTTCATGTGTCGTAGTTTTTTCGAAAAAGGCTCCCCTCGGTCGGGGGAGCCTTTCAGTATGGTTAGTCGCAGATAGCCAGTTTGTTGTCCGAGCCAAGCACATCGATAATCTTGTGCTTGTACATCTTCTCCATCTCGTCACGAGCGGGACCGCAGAACTTGCGAGGGTCGAACTCTCCGGGTTTGTCGTGCAGCACGCGGCGCACAGCAGCGGTGAAGGCCAGACGCGAGTCGCTGTCGATGTTAATCTTGCAGACGGCACTCTTAGAGGCCTTGCGAAGCTGCTCCTCGGGAATACCGATGGCATCGGGCAACTTGCCGCCCAGCGAGTTGATCTCGTCGACATACTCCTGGGGAACGCTGGAAGAACCATGGAGCACGATGGGGAATCCGGGCAGCTGCTTCATCACGGCGTCGAGCACGTCGAAGGCCAGAGGAGGAGGCACCAGCTTGCCGGTCTTCGGGTCGCGAGTGCACTGCTCGGGGGTGAACTTATAGGCACCGTGTGAAGTACCGATGGAGATGGCCAGCGAGTCGCAGCCCGAACGCTGTGAGAACTCAATCACCTCTTCGGGCTTGGTATAGTGACTCTCAGCGGCCGACACCTCGTCCTCGACACCAGCGAGCACGCCGAGCTCAGCCTCTACGGTGACGTCGAACTGGTGAGCATAGTCCACCACCTTCTTTGTCAGGGCTATGTTCTCCTCAAAGGGCAGGTGGCTGGCATCAATCATCACGCTCGAGAAACCATAGTCAATACAACTCTTGCAGGTCTCGAAACTGTCACCGTGGTCCAGGTGCAGCACAACCTCAGGATGCTTGCAACCCAGTTCCTTGGCATACTCCACAGCACCCTGGGCCATGTAGCGCAGCAGTGTGGCGTTGGCATAGTTGCGGGCACCTTTTGATACTTGCAGAATCACGGGGCTCTTCAAGTCGGAAGAGGCCTTGATGATAGCCTGCAGTTGCTCCATGTTGTTGAAGTTGAAGGCGGGAATGGCATATCCGCCGTTGATGGCACGCTTGAACATCTCACGGGTGTTCACAAGTCCTAAAGTTTTGTAATCTACCATAATACAATTATTGATTAGTGAAAAATTAATCTAAACCGTCCGCAAAGGTAGTGATTATTTTTCAAAACAACGAATTTTTTTAGGGTGGATTAGCGTCTTCTGCCTTATTTTTGTTTTCCGCCTGCTTTCGCAAAGGCTCTTCATACATGAAAATGCAACGTGCAGTTGGCAATTCTCAAACCCACCGCGCTCCTACAGGGGGTAGTCCTCGAAGGCGTAGAGAACGGTGCTCAGGTAGCGCTCGCCGGTGTCGGGCAGCAGCACGACAATCTTCTTGCCCTTGTTCTCAGGGCGCTTGGCTACCTGAATGGCGGCATAGAGGGCGGCGCCGGCAGAGATGCCAACCAGCAGACCTTCCTGCTGGGCTATCTCGCGGCCCGTGCGGATGGCATCGTCGTTTTCCACATCGAACACTTCGTCAATTACGTCGGCATTGTAGGTCTTGGGCACGAAGCCGGCTCCGATACCCTGAATCTTGTGGGGACCGCTCTGGCCACCGTTCAGCACGGGGCTCGACTTGGGTTCTACGGCGATGATCTTCACCTGCGGGTTCTGCTCCTTCAGGTACTTGCCCGTGCCGCTGATGGTACCGCCGGTACCCACGCCGCCAATGAAGATGTCGATCTTGCCGTCGGTATCGCGCCAGATCTCAGGACCCGTGGTGGCATAGTGCTTGGCAGGGTTGGCTGCATTCTCGAACTGCTGCAGGATGACGGCTCCGGGGATGCTGTCGCGCAGTTCCTCGGCAGCGCGGATGGCGCCTGGCATGCCGTCCTTACCAGAGGTGAGGCGCACCTCGGCACCGTAGGCCTTCACGAGGTTCCTGCGCTCCACGCTCATGGTCTCAGGCATGGTAAGGATAAGATGGTAGCCCTTGACGGCTGATACCAGTGCCAATCCTACGCCCGTATTTCCGCTGGTGGGTTCGATGATGGTGGCGCCGGGCTTCAGG
>ERZ842401.2645-NODE-2645-length-23615-cov-11.480857_pt1 | contig 23615 bp, 22 predicted proteins | sample MGYA00521270_ERZ842401 | MGnify/ENA primary metagenome ERZ842401 (study PRJEB31892, sample SAMEA3878208) | bioreactor metagenome | biome: Moose rumen | place: Sweden | collected 2011-10 | study: EMG produced TPA metagenomics assembly of the PRJEB12797 data set...
CACTTTAGAACAATCTCTAAACTCTAAACACTAAACTCTACACTAATTAAACCCATTGGTTAACGTGCTTATATTTGTCCATTAAAGCATGCAGTTCTTTAAACTTCTCCACCCTTTCAGGTTTCAGTACACCTGAACCGTACTGCTTCTGTGTATGACGCAGCCAGTTCCAAGCGTTACGTTCCTCAGGCGTATATTTAGACGGCCTACGCTTATTCGTTTCAATGAAAGCCTTTAGTTCATTGTATCGAGTTATCCATCTCGTTTCTTGATTCATACTTCTTACATCATACTTCAAACATCTGACATCTTTACGCCATCTTGTATCTTGAGTCATACATCATCCTTCTTACATCTGCCGTCAGACATCTTAACACCATCTCTCGTCTTGCGTCATACCAATTCAACTCTAACCTCTAACCTTTACTACAACCTCACCTCCTTATCAAAGAAATGTGTCCACACACTATTAAAAAGGAAAGACGGCATTGAGGTATATCCAAACTGCTTGTACTTCTTGCCGTTACGCAGGATGCTGAAAAAGAGACGCACTCGGCGTTGAAACCAGGAACCTTGTTCTGAAGGAACCTTCTTTTGGAATATTTCATCAAATACTTCTTTATACGATGGCTGGAGGTCCTGATATTCCATCTTGCCTTCCACCACATCTGCCAAGGCATTTATCAATGGCAGGAACTTGTCAAACTTAAACTCCTTGCATTTTGCTTTGAAAGCATCCCAATCCACCGACTGCCTCCTGAGCACCACCCAGTCCACTATATGCTTCAATGTCAAATGCCCATGCAAGAAATCTCCTAATGCATGTTCTATATAAAGCATTACAGTAAACATCAAAGGAGGACAAACCAATGTAGTCCCTTCAAAAAACTCTGTGGATTCACTATCAAGTAGCGCACGCAAATAGTGTTCCAGCTCTTGTAATTGTTTATTACCTCGTATAGGTGTTATATACTTATGGCACTCCACATAGACATTGTCCAAAGTAAATTCCACCTCTTTGTAAACCTCATACCCTAACTGAACACCTTTTTCTTCCAACAGCTCGCAGGCACGTCCCCACTCACTTCCTATGAACACATCCAGATCACAGCTGTAACGATGCGATGGCACAGGATAGTATTTCGCAATAGAACGCCCCTTCAGAACAGTAGCCCGGATATCTTCAGCAGCCCATAATTTATTCAATTTACAGGCAACTTTCCATGCCTGTTCATATTGTTTCTTTTGCAACTCAGACAGTCCAATCCACTGCAACAATATTTGCTGTGGAATTGTTCCAACAGGCAGTAGTTCTATCGCCTCAAGGCAAACACCAAGCACACCTTGACTATAAGCTAAATCAAGGACACTCGCCCAATCAGCACCTTTAGACAATTCCATTTGATAAGAATTGTCTAACGCCTTTCGGAGTAATAGCAAGAGCGTTTGATGTATATTTGTGAAATTAGTACCCATAATAATATACAAATTACTTACCTATAATATTTGTCCTTCCCTTATAGACATTATCTCATCAAGACGTTTCAAGCAATCTTCTTTGATGTAATGCCTATTATAATACTTCAAAGCATTTTTTCCTTTCTCTTCAAGAACGGTCTTATCCATCTGAGACAGTTCTATTGCCAACTTTGAAAAACCTTCATAATCACCAGCAGGTACAGACCAGCCGCATTCTGCTTCTTTGATAACCTCAGTCCCTTCTCCATTCAGTACTGCAACTATTGGCTTTGCTGCAGCCATATATGATGAAATCTTCGCAGGAGCATATAATCTGAACAACGGGTCATCACTTAACGTCACCAGCATTACATCTGCCTGTTTAAAGAACCAAGGCATAGTCTCTGCCGAGAAACGCCCCAAAGTATATACAGTATCTTCAAGTCCATTTTCTTTTACGAATCCACGAACCCAGTCCAACCTACGGCCATCACCCACAATAATCCACTTGATATCCTTATGTTCCTTCGTCAGCAGTGCTGCCTGCATCGTACATTCAAACCCATGAGCCTCCCCCACAGCTCCTGCGAACATCAGTTTGAAACCATCAGGTATCTTTACACCCTCAACTGACTTTAAACTTTCAACGTTCAACTCTGAACTGTCGTTTCCGTCCGCCCACTGCGGATAGTAAACGATTTTACTATCGTAATCGCCATACTCCAAGATGCTCTTCTCAAAACTCCGAGAACTTATCAATATTTTATCCGAATGATTATATTCACTCTTCACGAAATATCTGAAGAAACCCAGCACGTACTTATTGTTAATACCGCCTGCTGCCGTTAGGCTCTCTGGCCACAAGTCCAGCACCCAGGTATATAGGGGCACTTTTCGAATTCTCTTATACAGTACCCCAGGCGCAGACATCATCACAGGTGAAAGCTGCTGTACAAACACACGGTCATATTTGTGGAATATAGCATGGAAAAAGATATATACCCACGCCACAATAAGATAGCTGAAATAGTTCAGCATCAGCATTATCTTGTTGTTCCCACGAGGAATGATAGGTAATCGCGTCACCCGCACCTTTCCCTTAAACTTCTTATACCCTGAAACTTCTTGAACTATCTCTTCATGCCTGCGCTTGAAGAGTCCATACCCTTTATGGAACACACCATCAGGATAGTTAGGTATACCCGTCACCACATGTACATCGTGACCTTCCTCTGCCCAGTGGAACGCTATATCATTACCCCTGAACACCTCAGGATAAAAGTATTGACAAACAAAAAGTATCTTCATTCTATGATGGTCTCTTGAACTATTTAAACTTCTTAAAACCTTGAACGTTAAATATCACCAATGCCTACCGAACAATTTGTATCCTATTCTTCTTACAAAAGTTTTAATATACCGAGGCAGAAATCTGAATATATACAATCTAACACCCGATTTCAACTTTTCTTGTAAGCAGTAAGTGGTAATCAGTAAACCGTCATCTTTTACCATTTTTGCACCTAGAAAGTAGGCGTCATTCCCCATATTCCTTTCGTGAATGACTTCACACCACATTGGTTGGTTCTTCACATGTTCTATATTCGCCCCTGGTATTTTATCGATGTAATAGTGACTACCATACCCATATATTGTTTTGACCGTTAATGGATTGCCACTCTCCACAACACTCATGAAGTGATTACGCGGATAATGTATCTGCATCAGATATTGATAATCCGTAAAGAGTTGAAGTCCGTCATCATAAGTGATAAAAGCCCCGTCAGGTAAAGCCTTAGATCTCTGCTGAACATCCTCCACAAAATGAATATTCAGTGCATCGTCATTATCCAAGTATGTTGTCAATACACGATTACCATTCCACCGCTTTATTACTTCTTCTCTAAAGATTTCAGCAAAATAGCGCCCGTTCTCTGGTTCAACATAGATAGGAATAAGTTGCGGGCATTCTCTAATGTATTGTTCAATCCTATCCTTATAATTATCTGGTGTCGTACTGTCAAATAGCACTATCCATTCAAAGGACTGACAAGTCTGATTCCTTATTGACGGCAAGCAATACTGTTCAAAAAGAGCGGACCGATGCCCCAGCCACAATGCATTCCTAACCCTATTCCCCTCCTTGTCCTTATTCCAGAGCAAAAGGTTAAAGCGAGTTAGAATGAAGTGTTGAATATGTTCTTGATTGAGCATTGGGCTAAACAAACATCTTAAGACAACAAATCTTCGTACAAACCAATATATTTCTCAAAACATTTATCTTTGTCAAACTCCTGCTCCGCTCTTTCCCGACACACTTTACGCTGAATGGAGATTTCACTCTTATCCTTAGTCTCAAAACTTCGGACTATCTTTGCAATTCCCTCAACATCTCCTTGTTCTACTACCCAACCTGTATCTGGTGTTACCGCCTCAGGTGAGCCTCCTGTTCTATACGTAATAACAGGAGTGCCACATGCTAGTGCCTCAAGATTTACTGTCGGAAAGGTATCTGCATAAGTAGGATTAATCAATACATCTGCATCAGAGTACAGTTGTACCAATTCATTGACATTCTGTGTACGCTCTAAGCCATTGATTCCAACTGGTAATGCCCTCCTTTGTTTGGCCGAGAGCCCAACGATGTTTATGGCATATTCTTCTGGCAGTAAAGCTCTTAGGCGATATATATCATACAACCCCTTATCCTTGTTCCAAACGTTCGAAACTGCCAATATGTTTATTCTGCCTTCAGCATTTTTTCTAGCCAATGGCTTGAACACATTTAAATCAACACCATTCTTGATAACTTCAATCCTCTTGTCTTTTAAAAATGATTGCCCTACGAAACTCGCCATCCAGTCTGAACATGGAACAATAGTCAAATTTTCACAACTGTCGAACAGAAGTTTCTTCAGCGCAAAATTCTTTCTTGACTGGTCAACAAGTGTTTTAGGAAATACGTTCTTCATAGGGCATTCGTAGCAACCTGTTATCCACCTCTTACAATTCCTGGTTACGAAATGAAAGCAATGCCCAGTAAATGCCCAGCAATCATGAAATGTCCATACCACCTTGATGTTGGTCTGATTGAGATATTCAAATAGAATCCGATAGTTCAAATAATGGTCGTGGACGTTATGTAATTGTACCACGTCAGGTTTTATCTCTTCTATCTGCTGAATAAGTCTTTTAGTTGCACTTCTAGAGCATAAGCCTTCATTGTCACGGATTCGTTGCTCGGCATAGTGAAAATACTTATCCCAACAACCTCCCACCTTTATTAAATGTGATTTCGAAGGATTGCACCACCTTCCATATGCAATATAACTTTCCCAACCATGATTCATAGCTGTTAAACCAATAGTTTCAGCGATCTTACCAGTGCTACCCCAATTTGCGGTTATATTGATTTGAAAAAGTTTAGGCATAATACGTTATTTCCAGAAAGCTATAGCCGAATGAGTCGATTTCCTTTTATCTATAGGGGGTAATTTCATATAATCTTTGAATAATCCTCTAAGGTATTGATCATAATTATCTACCGCTTTAAACAACTTCCCCTCAAACTCAACATCAACAAGTTTCTTTGCATAAGGAGTTCTTTCCTTATATGCTAATCCGTTCGTCATGTTTCCAACAAAACCATCTGTCTTTCCTGAATACTTTTGGGCTAGTTTGTCTATTCTAATAACAAGCCATCTCATAGGAATTGGGAATGCAATTATTCGGCATAAAAGAATCATTATGTTATTGATTAACGGTCTTGCTGAAGATATTCTAATATTTTTTATTGTTCTGATATTTTTTAAAAACTTTAGATGTTGTGCCCAATTATTTGCTTCACCTTCATCGTCTGGTTGAAAATCAAGTGGGAAGATATCTATATCAACACCATAGTCACTTTCATATACGGAGCCTTCTTGTAAATAAGTTCTATTGTCACATAATTTTGCATATGAAAGCATATATGAACGCTGTTTTGAATAATGATAAAGCGTTGTCTTATTAGATGTATATGAAGCAAGAAGTTTATTATACTCCCTTCTTGGCATCATTACATCAATATCATCATCCCATGGAATATAGCCTTTATGACGGATTGCTCCTAAAAGAGTCCCTGCGCATAGTGAATATTTCAAATCATGTTGTATACAGAAATTATGAAACTCCTGAAGTACTTCAAGTTGCACTTCTTTTATTTCTAAAGGCGTTAATTGTTTCATTACTTTGTTTGATTTGTAGATGTTTTTTATAAAAAGTCCATTATTGGGTATGCTTCAACGCTTCTGTTATCTTCGTTGAAGAAATACCTTTTGTGTAAGGAAAATAAATTATCTTTATACCCTCTTTGGCAAATTCTTCTTCATATTTCGACCATTTTTCAGTTCCATACCAGTCATCCCCAACAAAAAGAACAGTCGCACCAAGCTTTTTACAAGCAGCTAATTTATCCATATCGTACTGAGGAACAACAGCATCAACATACCTACAACTACGCACAATTTCAAGCCTATCCTCAAAAGGGATCAAAGCTTGTTTACCTTTATACGAAACTAATTCATCTACGGTGACGCCAACCACCAGTTTATCGCACATTCCTTTTGCATTCTTTAGGAGGTTTAAATGACCAATATGAAAGAGGTCATATACTCCAGTCGTGTAACCTATTACCATAATTATTCTTTTAATTTGGGTTTATTTCCTATTTTCAATACAACAACATATATAAACTACAATTTTCTATGAAAGAATCTTCTTTTTAATGCAAACAACAAATGAGTAAAACTATTTCCATGAGGTAAAGTTCTATCATAACTTGTTATATAATAAAAACAAACCTTAATTAGATTCAGAAAACTATGTTTTTTTCTAAATCTTTTTTTTGCAATATTAAACTTACAAAAATTATAGTCAACTTTTGGTAAAACAATGCCGTTCTCCTCCAGATACTTTAACGCATATGGAAAGATATTCAGTCTTTCCTGAAATGTTTCATCGTCTTGTATATGCGTACTTACCCCTATGCCGGCATTATAGACATTGCCTACAAAAGGAATATAATAGTTTTTTTCTGAATGAATTTGTAATTGACGATCTTGCAATGTCTCTACAATGTGTGACCGTCCTTGGCTTACCTTGTTAAACTTTTTTAGAATCTTGATGCTATAGCAGCAACTTCGACCTCCAATTATTCCCCGTAGAGCAAGACGGAGAGCATCGTTTGGCCTCTTCGCTATAGCATTTTGCGAGAAAACTATAGAATCTCCATTGGGATATAGTGCTTTGAAATCCCCGTATATGCAGAATAGTTCGTTCTTGTAATCGATGCTGTTTGTTTTTATAAATTCAACAACAGTTCTAAACCAACCATCACCTACACAGTCATCTCCAGCAAGGTCATGAACTATATCGCCTGTTGGCATCGTCCATACTTTTTCCGTATTCTCAAAAATGCCAAGATTAGGTTCATTTCTATTAAGTTTGAAAAGCCCTGGATATTTTTGGGAATACTTATTTAGTATTTCCCATGTTCTATCTGTAGAACAATCATCACTCACACAGATCTCATACACATAATCTTGTTGGTTAAGTATAGAGGCCAATGTGCGTTCAATGACATTCTCTTGGTTGTACGTGATGATATACACTGATATACGAGGTATTCCTTCAATCATTTCATTAATGTTTTTTAAGCAACTCTATAATTCTTCTGGACTGAACTTCAATAGTCTTGTTTTCTAAAATATATTGGCGCGCTCCTTTCCCTTTCTCCAGCCTCTCGTCGTAACTCATATCCAGCACTTTATCCAACGCAGAAGCCAATCCTTTAGGGCTATCCTCTTCTGAAACTGACACATATTGATAATACTCTTCAGGGATTCCCGACATTCGACATGTTAAAGTAACATTCCCTGTAAGCATATACTCCATCAATTTTGAAGGAAACATAAACTGTGTTACGATAGGGGCATCGATATCAGAACGAGGATTAATCAGCACATCCGCTTCTATCTGATACTTAAACACATCATCTTTAGGAACTGTTCCCATAAAGTGTATTCGTTGGTCCTGCTTTGCCGCAGCAATAAAGTCGTCGGCCATAGCGCCACGACCTGTTACCCATAATTCAAAATCGTCACGTTTCATTAAACGCATCATTTCAATCAACTTCGCAACCCCATTATGTATTCCTAAACCACCAGTATATACGACTTTCAACTTTCCGCCTTCTTCTTTCTTTGTCTGTGTATCATTGTATGTGCTTCCGTCAATTACACTTTCCATAACTATGTATCGTCCTTCCGGTACATTGAAATAATCTACCATTGCTTTCGTAAAGAACACAAATGTATCTGCCTTGGCTGCCAACGTTTCTGCCTTAGCATTTACTTTGCGACGAATCCATTTCTTAGGGAAAAAGACATCTGGAACCGTTTGACAAACGACCACCTTATTATTATACTTAGACTTTAACTTTCTCGCAACCCTTACATAATGGAGCACTACATAAGGTATGATAACATATGTTTTACCCTCGTTTGCTTCAATAATTTTACAAGCTTCTTTAAACAACGCGTTCGTTATCATCAGCTGCTTAATTACTGGATAATTAATAAAACCAATACTTATAGTTCCGTCATCGGAAACTTCACGAATAATTTTTTTTTGAGGAAATTTAGGATAACTTCCCACATCTGGTGCGGTAATCACCTTTAAATTCACCTCATCAATTTGCTTAAACCCACGTATCAAGAATTCAGAGGTTTTATACGTATCAAGTCCTTTGTCTGGATACTTGGCCAGCAAACTTTTAGGACTAAATTGTCCTATATAAAGTATATTCATACTATTCTTTATTTTTTGTTTTTTATTATAACTTTTTCAGCAACCTCATACACACTTTTACGAATAAACTCAATAACGGCACACACGACAAATGTTAAAACAACAAAGCCAATTGTGAACAGACTCATCAAGTCTGACTTCATATAACGCTCCAAATGAAAAATATCAGTATAAAGAATTGACCTAACATATGGATTTTCGTGCAACAAATAAATACCGCCAGTACAGGCTGCAACTGTATTTATAAAACTTGAATAACTAATTTCATTCTTATTCAAAAATAAGAGGAACAATGATGATGAGAGGATTATTACCAATGGCGATCCGTTCAAATAAAACAGAGATGCCAAGTCGCTTATTTGCTTAGTAGTCCAAATTGGCATAGATGCAATGAATATCCATGCTAATACCGATAAAAATAAAGCTTTCTTATAACTTTTTGCATATCTACCATCTGGATAAAGACGCATATAGGCCCCTATAAAATACATCATGGAAAAGAAAAGGAAATCAGTCCGATTAAACTTGACGAAGAAAAAAACTGGAATAACGCCCCAAACAATAGCCATAAGAACAATAAGGTTTCGAAGTTCTTGCCTATTTAGGTTTAAAATAAGTCGATTCAAATGTGGATGAAAAAGGTATATTAGGACATAAGCTGAGAAATACCAGTTCGTCTCATGAATAAGTGGTGTCAAAGCCACAAAAATCTCCTTTGGACGAAAATGTCCACCGCCATACATAATAGTATAAATGATATAGCATAGCAACGAGTAAGTAAATACCTGAATAACAACACTCAGCAGTCTACTTGTCTTTACCTTACTGCTTGTACATAGGAAATAGCCCGTAATAATCATAAACAATCCTGTTCCGAGATTGCCAGTAAAAGTCAACTTCAAATAGGAAAGGTTAAATACATTTGTGATTATTTTAACTCCTCCCATTTCTGAATATCCATGACAGGAAAAGTGGGAGAATACAATTAGAAACATGGCAATAATTCGCAGCCATTCGATGTTCGTGTTTCGTACTTTCATTTGGTTAGGCTATAAAAAATCAGGTCGCGAATTATAAAATTCCCATAACTCACATACTATGGATATATATATGAAATACTTGTAAAGATTTCTATTCTTTTGATTCATTGCATAACATCGACATAGAATGACACTAAAAAATGGCATAACAAACATGGAAGTTCTAATTAGCATATGAGGTTGTGTAAAGTTAAAGAACACTAACATAATCTCACAAAGCAACAAAACAGAACTAAACATATCCCATTTCTTATCTTGAAACAGAAGTATAGGATAAAACAACAACAACACGAAAATATGTGCACGTTCACCTTTACTTAGATTAGAAGACAAAAGGAAATTACCTACCAGTTTATCATTGTCACCAAGATATGTATTATATCGAGTATCTGCCACTGAGATTGTTTCGAGCATATTTAATACTTCAGAAAATAGCGTACCTGCCCCAACAACGGCCACCACCAGAAATATCAACATGAAAATAGTCTTATTTTTAGAACGTCCCTGGAATATTGGTGTAATAATTACTCCCACCACTGTGAGCAAAATAAAAATCAGCATGGAAACATGTGTCAAAACTGACAATAGAGCAAATATTGCTGCATAAATGTTTTTCTTTTTAACATACAAATATAATCCCCAGAACAAGAAACAGAATGCAGCCGTAGAACGTGAAACACAGATTACCCACGAAAAAGGCACTGCTAAGCAAATACAACATATCAATATACCTGGGATTATTCTAACCCCACTATTTCCAAAAATAAACTTTAGTAATGTCAAGGTAGTCAGGAAATAAAACGATACATATATAGCTGTTCCAACTGACATAGGTATTCCTAAATCATAGAGTATCTTAAGAGAAGTAAGATATATGAAGTCAATGTTCATTTCCCGGACATAATCTAGCATCTGAAACACATTTCCTTGGAACGACTTTACTGACTCATAGTAGCGATACAAATCCAAAGAGACAGGAACTCTATATAGAAAAATAACAAGCGACCAGAACAATACTACATAAGTATAAGTCCTGTCCTTATGCAATTTATTTGATAGTAAAATAGTATTCATCCTTAATAATCTATATTTACTTATTTTGAGATTATTGAATTATAGGCCGTTATCAACTCTCTCACAGCCTTTTCGGAATTGTGTCTTGCCTTTGCTTCATTACGAATTTCTGCGGTGTTTATTGCTGCACCGCGATTAAAGATTTCACAAATCTTATATGCCAGCATTTCAACATCGTCAAATCTATACAGATGCTCCATGTCGCTCTTCATCATATCAGGAATACCTCCGACATACGATCCAAGACAAGGCACACCTAAAAGCTGAGCCTCTGCCAATGAATTAGGAGAATTCTCAATACTACTCGGACATATAAATACATTTGTCTTAAGATACTCTGCTATCATACCATCTGCATTTAAACTACCCGTAAAAGTGACATTCTCTTCGAGATTATTTTCTCTAATTAAGTTTCGGACTATTTTACCATAACCTGTCAAACGGAAATTGTCTTTCCATGTACCATTACGCCATGTTAAATCACGGCCTGCGACTCGGAGTTGAATATCTGGGTATAATTTTATGACAATACCTAATGCTTCTATAACTTTATGAACCCCCTTTATCGGAAAGGCTGACTGGCTCATAAAAATACTATGTGGATTACATTGGCTATAGTCCCATGCACGGCTTTCATAAAACTCTTGTCTCAATACTTCATCACAATGGAAATAATGCGCATTAGGATTTAGAGCCCACGCATGTTCCTGATCAAACGTGGTGCGTCCTATCACATACTTACACTCCTTTATGATATCTTTTTCATATTCGCCACTTTTATACATTTGCATTTGTTGACGAATAATACCTCCACGGACTATATCGTGGAAAGTCAGGTTCTTAAATGCCTCCCATTTTGATATACCACCATTGTTATAGCGAGCTATTACAGATACTAGTCCCTGTAATGAGATCACCGTTCTATCCTTTCCGCAGGCACGCAAAGCAGCTAATGAATGGGGGTACTCTGTGCCATGAATATGAATAATATTTGGATTTATATCATCACAAATTTTTTTATATAGTATTTCATAATCTGGGTTATATTTTCTATCCCCTTTGCCTTTTGGTATGGCATGATAAATTACATTTTTTCCTTCAACTATAGTATATTCTTTTACAAGGTCGGATATCGCAGCCAAGTGTATCTTTAAAGAACCTTCCATCCGCAGCGAATTTAACAACGCCATCACCCAGCCGCCTGTACCCTTTACTTCTTCTTCTCTACCTAAAAGGGCTTTAGCCTCTGGCAATAATCCGTTAGTTATCCAAAGTATGGTCATTTCCTAATTATATGTTTTTCTTAACAATCCTCTTTGTAGAAATCGTATTTTACGGGTTTCGCCATAGAACAAGGCCCTTCACTTGGTAGTTCGAGACGTCCATGAAGAAGATTTTCGCAAAGGTTTATCAATCTCTCTGAAGCCACCTGGGGATTCCATAACTCAACCATGGTTTTACGGGCTTCTTCTGAGATTTTATTTAAATAGTTTTTATCATCTAATAGCAATTTTACTGCCTTATACAAGGAATCCAAGTTCTCGGATTCAAACACAAGGCCATTTCGTTTATTTTTGATTAGGTAGGGTGTGGCGCCTATTCTATTGGAAGCTACTGCGGCACAGCCACAACTCATCGCCTCATTTAATACAGCACCCCAACCTTCATTTTGATCACTAGTAAAAAGGAAAATACTATGACTAAACATTTCACGAAGAATCTCATCATTAGGAACATTTCCTCTGAATTTAACTACATCTGAAACATTAAGGCGTTCTGCCAGCAATTGAGTTTTCTGAAGATCCTCACCGCTACCATACATATCTATGATAAAGTGATAACCATTGGTTTTTAGTTTTGCAGCCAACTGTACAGGTAGTTCTGGATGCTTCCAACCAAGAAATCTAGCACACCACATAATTGATGTAATCCCATGATTGGACTCGTTCCGTTGTGTAATTTCAGACTCCTTACAATTGGGTATTATCCCCCCCCGACAACTATCAATCTGCGTAAAATATCCCCATTTGAACACCTTATTCTTATAGGCACCCACATGGTACATATCATTAGCAGTATATGCGCTTGATGCTAACATATATGATGGTTTATTATTAAAACGAACATAATAACGTAGGAAATGTAACCAACCTCGCAGTCCCGTCATAAACCAAGGCTTTTCCTTGAAGAATCGCTCACAGTTTCTGAAAGTTAACTTACCATCTTTTAGACGTTGTTCAATAAGGGCGTCTGGAGCATGACCTTTAATGACCACATCGGCATCATTTATTAGTCTCTGCATCTTTTGCAGAGCATCTTCCGACTCATATGCATTTAGTAGATATGGCCTATCCGAGTAGTCCGGGTAACCACTTTGACGAAAACTTTCGGGCATTGGTTCCCTTGCAACAAACGTATAGTTGTCGCCTAGCCTTTTATACAATTCATCAGCTAATGGCACCTGATGATGATTGATAAAATTAGAAACAAAAACTATCCTCATATTTTTTATGTTATTATCTCGACAAACTATGTTTAATTGAAGACAGGGCTCGTATAATACCACCATAGGTTTTAGATCCCATTACAATTTTTACCAATCGACTAAGGTCCCTTAGTTTTAATTTCTTCCTCTCCTTAACGCCTTCCAACCAAAAGTGGATACTTTGTTTCTTTAATCCTTGGTTCAAGTATACATCTACAATATTCTCATTGCGAACACGCATAACTAATTTAACCTGATCTGGAGTAAGGCGTCCAAATAGGGGCTTACATTTTTCATAAAGTTCCACAGCTCCCAAAGGCTTATTGTTATTTGTAGATATACGAGAAGCTGTATGATGATATATCTTTACCAATTTTTCGGGTACATAATCATAATATGGGCCTACTGAAAATAGTCGTATTAGCATCCAATGGTCTTGAGATGCATGCATCTTTTCGAACCCACCTGATTGAACATAGGTTGATTTGCGAATCAAAATCTGTGAGGTTACACCAACAATGTCGCACATGTTCCAGAAAAACACATCACCTTTGATGTCATCTTTTATATCAGAAATGTGCCTACCTTCACCATCTACGACCTCACCATAACACCCAACCGCACTTAACTTATTGTTCGTATCAGCTTTGAAAACAGCCATCTGTTTGGCAATTTTCTCGGGCAACATTTCATCATCATCGTCGAGAAACTGAATAAACTCCCCTTTACTTTCTTCTACCCCATGATTTCTAGCTGCACAAGCACCAGAATTGCAAGGCATACGCAAATATCTCAGATTATCTTTATCTGAGAAAGTATTCTTCATCAAAGCCTCCGTTTCTTTACGAGCAGCACACTCTGGGTCATTATCGTCAACGACAAGAACTTCCACATTTGGGTAGGTCTGGTTAAGCGCACTACGCAGCGAACGGTTTAACAATTCGGGACGCTTATATGTTGTTATGATAACAGTTACTAAATCATTCATTTTATTATTGCTTAAATTTATTCATTACAAAAGAAATAGTTTTTTCTCTTTCACTAGGCATTAAACCTACATACATTACCAGTACGGCTGTCAGAAGGAAACATATTCCAATAGCAAGCAATTTCATGAAAGTAGTTGAACCAATTTCGGAAATGCTATAAAGGTATAAAATGGAAGTCATGACAATAATAATAACAATAGGACGGGAATACGCATCTTTGATATAAGTGACTACATCATAACCCGTAATCTTTTTAAGTAGTATAAACTGGAATACACGATGAACTAAATCTGCTATAATAAATAGTATGGGCAAAATATAATAGGGCAATCCCATAATGAATAAAACATATCCAACAGGGATACATAATATTAGAAGTGAACTCATCAGAATCTTGAACCACATAATCTTACCTGTGGCATTTATGTAAGTAACTAAACCTGAAGATGTTAATGAAACAAATCCAAGGATGAGATTAATTTTGCAAAGCAACAACACACCGTCAGGCACTTCACCTAGCCAAAGATGCAGTACAAAGTCTAACTCTATGTAAAGGGGGAAAAAAACTACCAAATACAACAACAAACTCATTCGTCCCATCTTATTAACCAGAAAGTTGCAGCGTGCATGGTCATTTGCACTATATGACTGAGTAATTTGAGGGACCGAAGCACCTTCAAAATAAGAGGAAACATTGGTAGCATAATCAGCAACGGAACGACTTAATGCATAAGCACCATTAACTGCTGTACCGAAGAATGAGTTTAATAGTATGTCACTACCAGAAGTCCTTGCCATTACTGCCAATGTACTTAACAAGTTCCACCAACCAAAAACTAACACTTCTTTATAGTAGTGCCAACCTCGAATAAACTTGAACTTTATGATGTTGTTCCAATGGTGATTAGCATATATGTGATAGACTATAAATGAACTAACAGTTGTAAACGACATAATGAGGGCATATAATCGCAGTGAGTTACCATCATAATATTTGAGCATTACTATCAATCCTAATCGTATCAGAACTTGTACAATATCAAGGATAGCCAAGAATCCAAATTTTTCTTTGGCGCGAAAGAGTGCATTGAAAGGAGTATTGTTGATGCCTAGGCAAGCTGTAATGATAGCAACTTCAAAAACGAAGACAGCATCCCCAATGCGTCCTTCTTCAACAACCAAATAATTGAAAATATAGAAAAGTCCACCAATTTCCGCAGAAAAGAATACGAGTAAGGCAAAGAAAAGGTGGAGAACAACATTGATGTTGAACGCACGGTTTACATCACCTTCCTTTATTCCCATTTCGTAATTCAGAAAACGTGTAGTTGCACCACCAAGAGAACTTGAAAGGAACGTAAACATGGTAAGTATGCCTCCCACCACAGCATATAAGCCATAATCAGAGACACCTAGTACTTGTAATACCACCCGCGAGGTGTATAGTCCTATCGCTAAGTTCACGAAGAATTGGATGTACATGAACATCGTATTCTTCGCTATTCGTTTATTACTTTGAGATATTTCGCTCATTTATTTTACCTGTTTTGGCTTGTAGGGTATCAACTCTTTTTGTGCAGTGACATATGGCATGAATCTGCGCATAGGTTCTATTAGTAGACAGCAGACTACTGACGTTATAAACCACACTAGCAATGCTTCGTTAAAACCATGTATTTGATAGGCCTCACAAATGCTATGCAGCGGCATAATAACTAACTGATGTGTACAAAGCACTATTATACTGTAACGCCCCATATATGACACTATTGGTAGTTTTTTAATCCATTTACTAATACACAACACTCCCATTGTCCCTATAATTCCACAAGCATAAACAGAAACAAAAGGTATTGTGAATAGATTCTCTCTATAATTTACCTTACCCGTTGCAATTATATATACAACTATAAAACTAAATGATGCCAATAGAGGTAGCAAATACGGTTTTGTTTTACTCTCCAAGAAATTTGTATTCTTTCTCAATAATTCTCCAAAAGCAAAAAATGGTAATGCTGAAAATGCGCTATCAAGGAACATGGGAAAGTTGATGTTATTCCTCCCTAGTAAAAAACCTATGATGCCCCCAATGAGACAACCTATAGTAAATAGAAATGTCGGATATTTTGTTTTATTTACTAATATTAATACAGTGTAAGCCATTATATTAACCCAGAATAGACATAATAGAAACCATATTCCTCCTGGCATACCATTGAATTGTTCTTTCCATACTGCTAATAAACTGTATTCCCCCCCCCCGATTCAAGGCATATGCTAGTACACAAACTATCAACATGTAAAAGAAAAGAAAGGGGATAAGTAATTTATTAGTTTTCCTCACAAGAAACTCTGCGAAACCACTATATTCTTTGAAGAAAAGACCACTTAACACAAAATATAAGGGCATTCTAAAAGAAGTCAATGCAGGATCAAAACGATTACCATAATCCTCCCCTGCATGAGAAAATACCACAAGGAGTATACATATACCTTTTGCGAGGTCAATAAATTCTATCCGCTTCTTTTGAGCCATATAATTTAGAATCTGTTAATAAGGTTTATTATTGTCTTTACCTCTTCCATAATAATTGCTGGTCCAATAGGCAGGCTCAATTCCTCGTCTGCAATCTTCTCAGTTATAGGAAGTTTCAACATCGGTGTGTTCCATACCTCTTTAGCATAACATTCCTGCTTATGTGGAGCAATGGGATAATGGCATACTGAACCCACACCATTTTGTTCCAAATAATCATGCAACGCGTCACGCTTACCTTGAGCTACAAGAATTGGGAATAGATGATAGGCATTTTGCTCATCAGGAAGCAAATCAGGTAATGTTATCAAAGGATTGTTGATATGCTCATAGTAGTAATGAGCCACCTCTTTACGATGCTGATTATCCTCTACAAGGTATTTCAACTTCACATCAAGCACAGCAGCCTGAATCTCATCCAAGCGGCTATTACGACCTGCATACTTGAACACATACTTTTTCTGCGAACCATAGTTAGCTAAAGCTCTTACTGCTGCAGCTAGTTCTAGGTCGTTCGTAGTGACAGCACCACCATCACCAAGAGCACCAAGGTTCTTGCCAGGATAGAAGCTATGACCAGCAGCATCACCAATGCTACCAGTAACTCTGCCATCAGTGAATTTGCAGCCATGGCTTTGGGCACAATCCTCAACTAGTTTCAGATTATACTTCTTGCAAAGCTCACCGATTTTCTCTGTATAGGCGATACGACCATACAAATGAACAATAGCAATTGCCTTGGTTTTAGGAGTAATAGCAGCCTCAATAAGATCGTCATCAATCTCCAGTGTATTGAGTTTTGGCTCTACAAGTACGGGCTTCAGACCATTCTCTGTAATAGCAAGTATAGTGGCAATATAGGTGTTTGCAGGAACTATCACCTCATCACCAGACTGCATCACACCCATCTCAATGTATGCACGAAATATCCAAATTAGCGCATCAAGTCCATTAGCACAACCAATGCAATACTTGGTTCCTATAAACTTAGCATAGTTTGCCTCAAATTTCTCATTCTCTTTGCCTTGTAGGTACCAACCATTATTAACTACACGAGTTACAGCCTCGTTGATTTCTGCGCCATGTAGAGCTGTAACATCTTTTAAAGAAAGAAATGGTATCATAATATTTATTTTCTGCCTAAAAATTTGTCAAGGAATCTCTCGTTAGACTCCTGTACACTTTCATATGTCATAATGTCACGGGGGCCACAGAGGATAGCATAACCAAATTTATCACGATCTCCATCGTTGATATAATCACCATAGTCAACGCCAACCTTTAATCCATCATGATTCTCATAGAGCACTGTGATACGAGGGTCAAGAAACTCTGTGATGTTTGTTTCTGCAACTGAGTGACTATGAGAAGGAATATCATAACCAAACCACATGGATGCGTTTTCGCCATTCATATAGTTGCCTGGTTCAATAGCCTCACCGTGAAGCATACGTACATAGTCACCAAGGTAATCATGACCGGAAGCCTTCCATACGGTATGACTGCAAATGAAACCACTGGAACGGGCACCCATTTCAACAGGAGTGAAAGAGCCATCTTCCTTCATAATAATCTCCAGATGACCAAACATACTATGGAGACCAAGAGCTTTATAACACTCAATACCAAAGTTGGCAATACGTATCCAAGTCTCATCGTCATATTTACGAGAATTCCAGTGATGAATAACTGTCACATGATTCTTCAATGCATAAAGGGAATGGTGTTGAATAGAACTACTATAACAATTCACATTTCCATATGCATCACCAAGCATATCCACAGTGAACTCTTCACCTTCAACAAATTCCTCTATCAAACAGCGACCATCAAAGGAAGTTTCTTTGGCTTTTGCAAGAGCCTCTTCCAATGCTTCACGAGTCTGACCTTTCTCTAAAATGGTAATACCACGAGAGCTTGCTGCCACATTGGGCTTGCAGATGAGTTTCATCTTCTGTGAAGCCTCATAGATGTCATCCAAAGGAAATTCATTATCCATCTTTGAAATACGGTTAAAAACACCGGCTTTCATCCATGCATCGCGCATCTCATTCTTAGAAAGCACTTTGTTAAACTTCTCTGGCATAGTCTTGTTACCGCACCAAGCATTGATAGCATTTACAGTAGGTGCTGCCAAATCAATACTTGAAAGTGCTCCAAAAACATGACCTTTCAAACCATGAGCTTCCAATTCAGCAATAATACCTTCAGAATCCTTGATATCCTTCTGAATATATATATCACCATTAATACGGGGCGTTTCATTCCAAGCAACGAGTATGACTTTATAGCCTAACTCACGCAGGTGACAAACCTGGCCCCAAAGAAGGGGATTCTCTCCTAATAAAACAAAATACTTATCCATTGTCTTTTATAATTGTTTTCTAAAATCTATAAATTCCTTATAATCCCTTATATAATCTTCCTCTTTATACACTTCGCTTGCTAATACCATACAAACTGCCCCAGAAGAGAAATCCACAAGATCACGCCAAAGCCCCGGTTTCACATATAATCCTTGGTATGGCCTGTTCAAAAAGAAACTCCTCTTATTTTCTCCATCATCCAGAGTAATCGTAAAGGATCCTGAAGCTGCAATAATCAATTGTTCCAACTCTCGATGAGCGTGAGATCCTCGTGATTCGCCACCAGGCACATCATAAAGATAATAAACCCTTTTAACATCAAAGGGCAAAGTTTGACCATTTTCTACTACTGTTAGATTGCCTTTTCGGTCACTATGGTGCCTATCCAATTCAATCACCGAACAATCGTCAACGTTATATTTTGCCATCTTTCTTCAGTTTAAAAAAATCATCATATTCACGAATGTAGTCCTCTGCAGAATAACCTACAGAACCAAACTCTAACGCAAAAGAATTAGTGGAGAAGTTCTCTATGGTGCGCCACAATCCTGCAGGGATATATAGTCCATAGTACGAACGGTTTAACTCAAACTTTTTCTGATGTTTGCCATCATCCACAATAACATCAAATGCTCCAGACAAAGCTATCACCACTTCTTGATTTTCTTTGAAGGCATGACCACCACGGTCTTCACCACCCGGAACGTCATAAATCCAATACGTCCTCTTAATTTCAAAAGGAATATGGTTTAACTGCTCCACAAAGGAGAGATTTCCTCTAACATCTAGAAACTTGGGGAGTTCTATTATTTTAACATCATTTACTGTAACCATCACAAAACTCAAAATATATCTGTATTTATATCAACCTTCGACTAATGAAGAGTACTAAACAGGATAACTTTAATTCACAAATAATTGTTTGTATTTTAAATATAGACAGGCATCGGGACTTATTGAACCTTTTTCTTATGAGAGAGAATATGATGTCAGATGTTTTAGTTCCCTACCCTTGTATCCACTTGCTGCGCAAAAAGAGTTGTTGGGGAATGAAAGCAGGAAATAAATATCAAATCATTGCTACGTTATTGTATTTGTCAGTAATTCCCTTTAGAGTCTTTACGTATTCGGTTGAATACGTCTCATCAAGGTCCTTCTCATCTACGTTTTTCAACAAGGATAACATCGTTTTAATATCCCTTATAACTTCTTCTTTCCTTGCTGCCATTACTAAATCACTAATCTTTCTCAAAATCACCCAAAGAATATAGAATTCCTGATTAGATCTACTGAAGTTAGGGGATCCTTTTACATTCAACAATTCATTGAAATGTTCTTTTGTAATATCATTGTCAAGCAGAATGGAACCAATGCTGCTGATTATTCTGTCTGTTTCGTCTATATGATAAAGGAAAAGTTCCTTTTCCGTTGGTCTGTCAGAAAGATTTTCAATCAAAGTAGAGATATAAGATTTTGTTTTCAATCTACAAGTAAACTTATTCAATCGGAGATAAAATCCAAGAATTTTGGTTACCTCGTCTGATTTAGAAAGACTATAGGAAATATAAGTTAGAATTGTTATTAATTCTTCGTTCTGCATTCGGTCTGTCCTCGTACCTAATTTATCTATAACAGGGGCTGTAGCATAAAACCAACTGTTATGTTTTGCCGTCACTTCCTTTATTTTTGTAATAACTTCTTTATCTGCTACACTATTCCACATCTCGAATGTATTTACTCGAATAGGATAAGGCTTATTGTTAAGACGTATAAATAAATCTGTGGGCTCGAAGTTTGGATTGACATCGTGCTGGATTTCTATTTCATCAATATCAAAATCAAGAATAGTATCCTCAACATCCTTAATAATATCTGAATAATGTTTGCCGTTATACTTAGGTAAAATGCGTAAATCCTGAAGTCGAAATTTATTGTTAAGAGAATACCTAATTATACCTTCTTCATCCTTATATGGTTTTCCTAAAAAACCTAATATTGACAACAATCGTTGTTGTCCATCTACAACCTCACGAACACCATCTTCTCTCACATAAACAAAAATTGGAGGAAGTTTTATACCAAGTAAAATACTTTCAATAATAGACGAGGCTTTTTTGACGCTAATTTTTTCTTGACGCTGATAAGACGGGCGTATTTGATAGTAGTCAGAAGCAACATCCAATAAAATCTGATCTATTGGCTTGGATGCAGGTGAAGGCTTATTGATTCTTAAAGATGACAACTTTTCCAAGGATATATCCACCTCTTTATCTGTTTGAAGTAATGGTTTGATTTGAGCACGAAACGTTGACGAACGGAGATAATTCTTGAAATCAAAACCAGTAAGTTGCTTCAAAAAAGTAGCGGTATCATTATATCTATTAACAATATTGCCATAATAATGGTCACTTTCAGTCTGATAGATTGATATCTTATTATCATAGTGTTCCTTTATCTCATTTTTAGCAGCTTCGTAATCAAATTGTATGTTCTCTTTACCCAAAATAATAATACCCCATAATAGAGTTTCGTATATAGTACGAATATTTGTGTCATACAACTTAGATACATCCTTAACCTGCCTTATTAGGACATCGCAAACATTTGTAACATCTTCATCACCAAGTAAATTGGCAACAAAATCATCATATAGAATATCAGTATAGAACGATTTATGACTTCCTGCCAATCGAGTGATAGGGATACGGTCTATTACAAGCATTTGACGAAGGAATGCTGCCATATCAAGAATTCTATCAGCTTTTTGCTTATTACTTCCAGTCAAATAGCATCTATCAACAATCTCAAATAGTTCGCAGTTTTCGAATAAAGATTTTTTGAAATATTCAGTTACATCATCATCGTCATATTTTGCATTGTCAACTTCATATTGCTTAAGTGGTGTAATACCGGAATTATAACGTCTGAAAATCTCTTTCTTTATTCTATCTTCCATTTGAGAGTCTAAATCAGAGACTCCTACGACTTCAAACTCGAAAATACGAATTTTAGTATTAAGAAATGTTTGTTTAATATCTTTAAGTTCTGAAAAAGTTTTTTTATCTAACGCCTTTAATTCCAATAATCCTTTACTTCTTAAAGTAATGTCATTGTCCACAAAACGTTTTAGCGTTTCAAAGCGTTGTCTGCCATCAACAACCTCAATTTCAAGCCCTGATTTATAAAAGACAATGGGGGGGATCTCTGTACCAAGCAAGACACTCTCAATAAAGAATGACTGCTTGTCATTCTCCCAAACATAATTACGCTGGTAATATGGATCGTATTTTACTCTCTTCAAGTAACGGTCACTCAATAGAGTTGCAATTGACACCGTTCTTGCAGACATTTTCAAATTTCGTTTAAAAATGTCTTGAAACTTCTCTAAATTATTCATAATCTTCATCAGTCTTTATTTTTTGAACAAAGGTGCTGTGGAGTATACACGTATACACACGACGGTTATCAACTTCCCCTGTTTCTAATAATGTCAACAATTCTTTCTTTCTACTATATTGAGAAAGGAACAGACGGTCACACAGAAAATCAGAAAAGAGAGTACAGAACTCTTTATTCAGTTTTTCTGATTTAACTGGAATACTTAAACTAATTCTTATATCAGGGTTGCTAGTTACCTCAGATATGATATCTTTATAGTCAAACTTCATTTGGTTTGATGGCTCATCATCTGTAAACCCTTCACAATACTTGTTTATTGACTCCTTTATAAATAGTTCTATTTTACGTATAAATAACGTTAATTCTTTGTCTTTAATTAAATCTGAATTATGGACTATTTTAGCATCAATACCTGTCAAATAGTCATAGTGCTTCAAAAAATTCAGCTTATATGAAAGATTTCTTGCAGAACCACTTATATCAGAATGATAATTATAGTATAACATTTTTATTTCATTCTCATTCAATTGTGCCCTAAAAATCTTAACGTACTGCATTTTTTCTTCATCACCCAGAGTAGACGAGTTATCTATCATACTTAAAAGCCTGTAAACAGTTTTAAAATAGGATGAAAGAAGATCTCTATTCTTCATATATGTATCCTCATAAGAGGACAGAATTTCAACATGACGTGCAAAAATGTCTTTTTGAGTAAAATCGCACGAAAGATTGTTTTCTATTGATTCAAGCCATTTTACAAAACAATCAGGTTCTTTTGTAATCATTTGGCTCTTACAATCCATATAGACCTTTAACATCGAATAGAATGAAGACTCAAACTGTTGTTGCTTCATAATATGGGATTGTTCTGCCATCAACGATGTTTGCCGTTCATAAATCTTTCTTGTCTCCTCAAGTTCCGCACGCTGTTGTTTAAATTCTTCTATTTGTTGCTCGAGCGTTTTGTTCTGAAGAGATAAAGACTTTTGATTGTTTTTAACATCTTTTCTTTGTTCTCTAAGTGCAACATAATACAGAATTGCTGCTGTAAAAGCAAGTAATGTCCCTACTACTCCTCCAACAAAATCCCCATAGTTGGCAACTATCTGTTCGTCCAATAGCCAGGAAAATCTCCAGTTACCGAAACAAAGAAATACGACAAGAGAGACTATAAGAATAACAAGCGATATTACTGCTGTTATTAGAGCCGTGTTGTCAGAAAAAAAACGATCATTAAACCCCTTTTTTTTATTCTCTTCACACATATCTCTGTAAATAAGATAATTAAATTTGAAAGCAAAGTATGTATTTTGTGGGAAATCTAAATGTGATTTTCTCGTTTTGTCGGGAGATAAATGGCGAGAAAAAAAATTTTTGCTTAGTGACAAATCCGCGTAAGAAGCTGAAATACAGAATGTT
>ERZ842401.2647-NODE-2647-length-23602-cov-4.045441_pt1 | contig 23602 bp, 14 predicted proteins | sample MGYA00521270_ERZ842401 | MGnify/ENA primary metagenome ERZ842401 (study PRJEB31892, sample SAMEA3878208) | bioreactor metagenome | biome: Moose rumen | place: Sweden | collected 2011-10 | study: EMG produced TPA metagenomics assembly of the PRJEB12797 data set...
TTACTCCCGGCAAGTCCTGTACACAATATTATCCCGACCGTTATCACAAATAATACTATGATAACAGCCGGGATAACGTGTTTGCTTTTTATCCTGAATTTACTCAGCGTACTCAGCCCTTATTGGTATAGAGCTCAACAAGACCTGTCAGGTAATCATAATGCTCCTTGGCATGCTCAGCAGCCGCAGCAAAGAGCTTGTCCGCCTTCTCGGGATTGACCTTCTTCAAAGCGGTATAACGTGCCTCTCCGTCAAGGAAGTCCTGATAGGCTAAAGTAGCCGGCTTGGAGTCAAGGATAAACTTCTTGTCCTCAAGTCCGGGATTGAACCTGAAGAGGTTCCAGTATCCGGTATCGACAGCCTTCTTCTCCTCGTCCATAGCCTTGCCCATACCTACGCGGATACGATGGTTGATACAAGGAGCATATGCGATTATGAGTGAAGGTCCGTGGTAGGCCTCTGCCTCCGCGATAGCCTTGACGCACTGCTGCATATTGGCACCCATGGATATCTGGGCAACATATACATAGCCATAGCTCATAGCGATCGACGCAAGATCCTTCTGCTTGATCTCCTTACCGCCTGCAGCGAACTGGGCAACCGCACCGGTAGGTGTAGCCTTGGAGGACTGTCCTCCTGTATTTGAATATACCTCTGTATTGAATACGAAAATATTAACATCCTCGCCGGACGCCAGAACATGGTCTAATCCGCCAAAGCCGATATCATAAGCCCATCCGTCTCCACCGAATATCCACTGGGACTTCTTTGACAGATAGTTCTTTTCCTTAAGTACAGCCTTTGCTGTGTCGGATCCCTCAGCCTCTAAAGCTGCGATCAGCTTGTCAGTAGCTGCGCCGTTTGTCACGCCGCTGGCAAAGGTCTCGTTCCACTCGTCGATAGCTGCCTTAACATTGGCAGAGCCTGTGCTCTCCTTTAAGCCATCGAGTGTGTCCTTAAGTCTGTCGCGGATAGCGCGCTGTGCGAGGAGCATACCATAACCAAACTCTGCTGCATCCTCAAACAGGGAGTTAGACCATGCAGGACCCTGACCCTTTGCGTTCACCGTATAAGGTGTGGAGGGTGAGGAGTTACCCCAGATGGATGAGCAGCCTGTAGCATTGGCGATGTACATACGATCACCAAAGAGCTGTGTGATCAGCTTTGCATAAGGTGTCTCGCCGCAGCCTTCCGATCTGCCTGAGAACTCGAGGAGAGGCTGCTTGAACTGTGAGCCCTTTACAGAGTCGATCTTAAACTTCTCAACCACATCCTCCTTCTCAGGAAGGGTAACTGCGTAATCGAAGTATTCCTGCTCCTTCTCATTCTCTTCAAAGGACTGCATGGAGATAGCCTTCTCCTTTGCAGGACAAACATTAACGCATGATCCGCAGCCTGTGCAGTCGTATGCGGAGATCACGATGGAGAACTTGTAATCGGGCATGCCTGTCATATCCTTGCAGGTCATTCCCTCGGGTGCCTTTGCTGCCTCGTCGGCAGTCATAGCTACAGGACGGATGACAGCGTGAGGACATACATATGAGCAGCGGTTACACTGAATACACTTGTCCACATCCCATACTGGAACGTCTGTAGCGACACCACGCTTCTCAAATGCAGCTGTGCCGGAAGGTGTGGAGCCGTCCACATAGGTCTTTGCCACGGATACGGGGATGGTATTACCCTGCTGAGCGTTGACCTTCTGCTGGATATTTCTGACGAAATCTGCAGCTGCTCCACTGCCCTTGACCTCCTTAGAGAAGTCGTCATCGCCGCAGTTCTTCCATGACTCGGGTACATCTACCTTGATGTATGCTGTAGCACCGGCATCAATAGCATCATGGTTCATCTTTACGATGTCATCACCCTTCTTGGAATAGGACTTTGTAGCCGCATCCTTCATGAGTTTGATGACCTCCTCCTCGGGGATCAGCTTTGTTAGTGAGAAGAAAGCTGACTGGAGGACTGTATTGATACGATTGCCCAGTCCGATCTCCTTACCGATCTTTACGCCGTCGATGATGTAGAACTGGATGTCATTTTCAGCGATGTATCTCTTTACCTGTCCGGGAAGCTTTTCATCGAGCTCCTCGGGAGTCCACTGTGTATTGAACAGGAATGTACCGCCGGGTACCAGATCCTGAACCATATTGTACTTATAGATATAAGCTGTGCAGTGGCAGGCAACGAAATTAGCCTGGCTGATCAGATATGTGCTCTTTATCGGAGTATGACCAAAGCGCAGGTGGGAAATGGTTACGCCGCCTGACTTTTTGGAGTCATAGTCGAAATAAGCCTGAGCGTACATATCGGTATTGTCGCCGATGATCTTGATGGAGTTCTTATTAGCTCCGACTGTACCGTCAGCACCGAGACCCCAGAACTTGCAGGCTGTGGTACCCTCGGGAGCTGTAACAGGGCTCTCTGTACGGGGAAGTGAAAGATTTGTCACATCATCTGTGATTGAAAGTGTAAATCTCTCCTTGTCCTCGTTGTGATATGTAGCGATGATATCTGCGGGTGTGGTGTCCTTTGATCCGAGACCATAACGACCGCCGAATATTGTCACACCATCAAACTTTGTGCCCTTAAGAGCTGCTACTACATCGAGGTACAAAGGCTCTCCGAAGGAGCCGGGCTCCTTTGTACGATCGAGTACATAGATCTTCTTAACAGAATCGGGGATGGCTGCCACGAGAGCATCCTTTACGAAAGGACGATACAGGCGAACCTTTACCACGCCGACCTTCTCACCCTGCTTTGTGAGGTAGTCGATGGTCTCATCGATGGTCTCACATACAGAGCCCATAGCGATGATGATCTTTTCGGCGTCTGCTGCTCCGTAGTAATTGAAGAGCTTGTAGTCTGTGCCGAGCTTCTCATTGATCTTGTCCATATACTTTGTCACAACTGCGGGCAGCTCATCATAGTAGGTATTGCATGCCTCACGTGACTGGAAGAAGAGATCGGGGTTCTGAGCTGATCCCATCTCCTTGGGAGCATTGGGGTTAAGAGCGTTCTTCTTGAACTCGTCTACCTTGTCCCAGGGCATGATGTCCTCAAGCTGGTCATACTCCCAAGCAGCGATCTTCTGGATCTCGTGGGAGGTGCGGAAGCCGTCGAAGAAATTGATAAAGGGAACCTTGCCCTCGATAGCTGCACCATAAGCTACGGGTGTCAGATCCATGACCTCCTGTACGGAAGACTCGCAGAGCATAGCGCAGCCGGTCTGACGGCACGCATATACATCGGAGTGATCACCGAAGATGTTAAGCGCGTGTGTAGCTACGCAGCGCGCAGATACATTGAATACACCGGGAAGTCCCTCACCTGCGATCTTGTACAGATTGGGGATCATAAGTAAAAGTCCCTGGGATGCTGTGTATGTAGTGGTAAGTGCACCTGCAGCAAGAGCTCCGTGTACGGCACCTGCGGCACCTGCCTCGGACTGCATCTCTGTGATCTGGACTGTCTGTCCGAAGAGATTTTTTCTGCCGGCATTTGCCCACTCATCTACATGCTCGGGCATAACTGAGGATGGCGTGATGGGATACATCGCTGCCACTTCTGTGAAGGCATAGGACGCATGAGCTGCGGCCTGGTTGCCGTCCATGGTTTTCATTGGTCTGTTGATCATGTTTTCCTCCTTTTATTCATACATACTTTTGCTTATCCGCATTCACGAGGTTGAAAGGATGTTTTGCTCTACGCAAAACACTCTTTCAACCTCGCGAATGCTCAGCAATATTTAAAACAATGTTACACTATATCACTCCCCATGCGGGAACTCATTTGGCTCTTCACCGGCATTCTCACGATCATCCTTCATCTGGAAGAAGTTGATCAGGCCGTCAAGCTCATGAGCCATCTTCTGCAGCTCCTTGGCGTCGTCGTTGATGACCTCAAATGTAGCATTGAGCTCCTCGACGGAAGCATTGGTCTCCTCTGTGGCTGCCGCATTCTCCTCGGAGATAGCGGACAGATCAGAAATGATCTCGATGAGGTTTGCCTTTGCCTCGTTTAAGGTAAGGATACGGCTGTTTATGGTGCGTGAGCTCTCGGCCACCTTGTCCACCTCTTCGATCATGCTGTCCATATCCTCTCTGGTAGCCTGGATCTGCTCGGACTGCATCTGGAACTCCTCGTCCAGCTTGCCAAGTGTGGATACCGACTCCTGTGAGCCCTCCACCAGCTTTTCGACGATCTCCTTGATCTGGGTAGCTGCCTCCTGGGACTGCTCCGCGAGGGATCTGATCTCATCTGCCACGACTGCGAAGCCCTTTCCTGCCTCACCTGCACGGGCTGCCTCGATGGAAGCATTAAGTGAAAGCAGATTGGTCTGGGATGAGATGTCATCGATGATATTCGATGCCTCTGCGATCTCATGAACCGAATCGTTGGTTGTGTGAATATTTGTCTCGATGATCTTCATCGACTTCATAACCTCGGCATTGTGCTCCATAAGTGAGCCAAGTGCCTGATGTGTCCTCTCGCTGGCCTCCTTCATATTGGTGGTGTAGCTGTCGAGATCATTTACATTACCGGTGATGCCGTCGATATCCTCACCCATATTACTGGTGTCGTCGGCAGAGGTCTGTACGCTCTCAGCCTGTGAGATAGCACCCTTTGATATCTCCTCCACGGCCTGTGATACCTGACCGGATGCCTCTGATGCCTGATGCGAGGAATCTGCAAGCTCGAGTCCCGACTGAGCCACCTCGTCGGAAAGCTTCTTCATAGCATTGACGATCTCCGTCAGCTCCTCGTCTAGCTTCAACGTGGACTCAGCTATAGTACCAAACTCGTCCTTACGGTCTGTAGCGTGATCCGGCATGTGGATCTCCAAGTGACCATTTGCCAGAGCCTCAAGTGCCTCTGTGATATGATCGATGACTACTGTAACCTTATTTGACTCGATCAGATTTATGATCACTACCACAACCACGATGATGAGTGCGATGACGCCCATCAGTATACCATGGTTCAGCTTTTCTGCTTTTAGCTCGGTACTGTCACGGAAAGCACATACGGAACCTACCGTGGTGCCGTCAGAATTTTTGAAAGCAACTACATATCCGTAGTAATTCCTGCCGTGCAGCTCCTGCTCGGGAACAGACTGGTTCTCGCCGGTGGCATTGGCTGCCTTAACCTGCTCGGAGGAAGTTTCTACTCCCTGTACGCGATTGCCGCTGCTGTCGGTAAGAGTGCTGGCAAATACGGTAGTACCGTAAACCATCTGATAGTCGAGTCCTGTCTTTTCCTTCATGCCGTCAATAACCTCGGTATTGCCGGTCATCAGAAACTCGCCCTTGTAGATGTCGCCGTTTGCATCCACTGTCCAGTCACCGGGCTTTGCAGCATTAAGCTCTGCGCGAAACTCCTCGGCACCGACCATGCAGACCTCTTCCATCATCTCATCATAGATATTGCTCATCTGAATCATGGCGTAGATGGCAAGGATGATAGAAGCGATAACTACTACTGCAGCGGTGAACTTAAGCTGCTGGATCATAATTTTCTGTTTTCTCTTCACAACCAAAACCCCTTTCTGCTCAATTGCAAGTTCTCATAGCAACCATTATACGACTTTTTGTACAAAAAATATACAATTTTTTTGTAATTCCATGTAAATTTATACAAAAAGAGGTGCTCCCGTCCGGAAACACCTCCGAAATAGACTAATCGTCCTCTTCCTCCTCGGCAGTTGTGGCGTAGACTGTACGCTTTCTCGCCATCTCGTCGGACTCGAGGTATTCATCGTAGGTGGTGATCTTGTCGATCATTGAGCCGTCGGGCAGTATCTCCATGATGCGGTTTGCGGTGGTCTCCACGATCTGATGGTCACGGGATGAGAAAAGCAGCACGCCAGGGAACTTCTTCAGTCCCTCGTTCAATGCGGTGATCGCCTCCATATCCAGATGGTCTGTGGGCTCGTCCAGGATCAGTATATTTGATCCCTCGATCATCATCCGGGACAAAAGCACTCTCACCTTTTCTCCACCGGAGAGAACCTTCATCTTTTTGACTCCGTCATCTCCCGCAAAGAGCATGCGCCCGAGGAAGCCTCGGACATATGTGGCATCCTTTATTTCGGAAAACTGCGTAAGCCAGTCCACAATGATGAGGTCGGTGTCGAATATCTTTGTATTGTCCTTGGGAAAATAGGACTGGGAAGTGGTCACGCCCCACTTGAAATCGCCACTATCCGGCTCCATCTCACCCATAAGTATCTGAAAGAGCACGGTCTTTGCCGCCTCGTTGCTGCCTACAAAAGCCACCTTGTCATCGTGGTTTAGAGTAAAGCTGATATTGTCGAGTACCTTTACACCATCGATGGTCTTGCACAGGTCGTGAACCTCGAGCACCTCGTTTCCAATCTCGCGGTTAGGGCGAAAATCGATGTAGGGGTACTTTCTCGAAGATGGTCTGATGTCATCGAGCTCGATCTTTTCAAGGGCGCGCTTACGGGATGTCGCCTGCTTGGACTTTGAGGCATTTGCCGAGAACCTCTGGATAAACTCCTGCAGCTCCTTGATCTGCTCCTCTTTTTTCTTGTTAGCCTCCTTGCGCTGCTTCATGATGAGCTGGCTGGACTCGTACCAGAAATCGTAGTTTCCGGCGTAGAGCTGTATCTTGCCATAGTCGATATCCGCAGTGTGGGTGCAGACCTTATTTAGGAAATATCTGTCATGCGATACCACGATCACAGTATTGTCAAAGTTTATGAGAAACTCCTCGAGCCAGCCGATAGCATCGAGATCCAGATGGTTTGTAGGCTCATCTAAAAGCAGGATGTCGGGATTACCGAAAAGTGCGCGTGCAAGGAGCACCTTGACTTTCATCGCGGAGTCCATATCTTTCATCAAAGTGTAGTGAAACTCGGTAGGGATGCCGAGCCCGTTTAAAAGAGTCGCCGCGTCGCTCTCCGCATTCCAGCCGTCCATCTCCGCAAACTCTGCTTCAAGCTCTGATGCACGGATGCCGTCCTCGTCGGAAAAATCCTCCTTGGCATAGATGGCATCCTTTTCCTTCATAATATCATAGAGCTTGCCGTTGCCCTGGATGACGGTGTCGATGACCGCCAGCTCGTCGTATTTGAAGTGATCCTGCTCGAGGACCGAAAGACGATCCCCCGGTGTCATGATCACATCACCGTTTGTGGGCTCGAGCTTGCCCGAAAGTATCTTTAAAAATGTGGACTTGCCCGCGCCGTTTGCGCCGATAAGCCCGTAGCAGTTGCCCTCGGTGAACTTTATGTTCACATCCTCAAACAGTGCTTTCTTTCCTATACGAAGTGTCACATTTGCTGCCTGTATCATATCAATTATCCTCCCTCTCTTATTGAAATCTTAAAGAATACCATATCATTTAGCGAGCTTGATTTCAATAAGCAGCGACCGCTTCGCGGTCTTAGTTTTTAAAGCTATGTACCGGGGCGGGGATTCTGCCCTCGCGGTTTATAAAAGCATCACAGGAAAACTTGTTTACCGGCATGATGGGTGCACGTCCTAAAAGTCCTCCAAACTCCACCGAGTCGCCCACATCCTTTCCTATGGCGGGTATGATGCGCACCGCGGTAGTCTTTCCGTTTATCATGCCAAGCGCCATCTCATCGGCTATGATACCGGAGATCGTCGCCGCACTCGTATCTCCCGGCACGGCAATCATATCAAGTCCCACCGAGCATACACAGGTCATCGCCTCGAGCTTTTCGAGGGTCAGCGCGCCCTCGCTTACCGCATCGATCATGCCCTGATCCTCACTGACCGGAATGAACGCACCCGACAGGCCTCCCACGTAGGAGGATGCCATGATGCCGCCCTTTTTCACCTGATCATTTAAAAGAGCAAGGGCTGCCGTAGTACCGGGCGCACCTGCACGCTCAAGTCCGATCTCCTCCAAAATGCCTGCGACCGAATCACCTATAGCCGGTGTCGGCGCCAGGGAAAGATCCACTATACCAAACGGAATGTTTAAAGCCTCCGATGCGCGCTTCGCGACAAGCTGCCCGACACGCGTGACCTTAAACGCAGTCTTTTTTATCGTCTCGCAGAGCACCTCAAAGTTCTCACCGCGAACCTCCTCTAAGGCACGCTTTACGACTCCCGGTCCCGAAACTCCGACATTTATGATAGCATCCGCCTCAGTAACACCGTGAAAAGCTCCTGCCATAAACGGATTGTCATCTGTAGCATTGCAAAATACCACAAGCTTTGCATCTCCCATACCGTCAAATTCTGCTGTCGCCTCGGCGGTTTCCTTTATGATACTTCCCATGAGCCGTACCGCGTCCATATTTATCCCGTATCTTGTGGAGCCTAGCACCACCGAGCTGCACACCCGCTCTGTCACCGAAAGCGCCTGGGGGATGGAGTGTATGAGAAGCTCATCCGCCGGCGTCATACCCTTTGGCACGAGCGCGGAGTAGCCTCCGATGAAATTGACCCCAAGGTCTGCTGCAACCCGATCCAAGGTTCGGGCTATCTTCACAAAATCATCTGTCGTCCTGCAGGCTGCCGCACCCAAAAGAGCGATCGGCGTCACGGAAATGCGCTTATTTACGATGGGTACTCCGTACTCTCTCTCGATCTTCTGACCCACCGGCACCAGATCGCCTGCCACCCTGCTTATCTTTTTATAAATCTTTTCGCAGAGAGCATCTATATCAGGATCTATACAGTCGAGGAGACTGATGCCTATGGTGATGGTGCGGACATCGAGGTTTTCCTCAGACACCATCTTGTTTGTCTCATTTACTTCAAAAATACTGATCATAGTTTCTCCTATAAAAAGTCAACAGTTTTTAGCTATTCTCCGAGTTAGTGGCTCGCGAAGCATCAGTTCTCCTTAAGTCACTTTAGAAATTCATATAGGGGTGCCTCGCCCTCATACAAAATGCTGTTCGAAGCACCCATATGCGAATTTTTCTACTTTAACTTTGAATAGCTCTCCAAATAATTTTTTCTATCTTCTGCTGCTGCCTTACCATTGATTGGAGAGATGCCGCCGAGGGTGTGGGCGAGGTAAGCGGCGCAGGCATTTTTTTCGAGAACCATGCAGAGTGCCTCTGCCTCCTCGCGGTCGGGCGCTATACAAAGCGCACCGTTGTCCCGTATCAGCACAGCCGACCTGTCATCGAGTGCCGCGTCTATAATAGGCATCGTCGCATCCGCTCCGACACACCTGATAGATGCGCCGCCTATCATCGCCAGATCGTCTATATAGGCAGGCATGGTCTTTCCAAGCTCACTGATACGCATCACATATGGTGTCATCGTATGGATGATAGAGCCTATCGACTCATCGCCGAGAGTCTTTCTGTAGGTTCGCACATAGGCGATCTCGTGGTAGTATTCATGCAGCTCAAAAACAGGTAGGATGATATCAGCGGATACAGCCTCATCTAAAGCGCCTGTGCTTTTGGCAGCCGCCTCGCCGTCAGCTGTACCCGACGCGACAGACAACCTCTCTTTATATATTTCTCCCGCAATATTTTCAAGTGTCCGTGCCACCTTAAAAGCACTGTCATAGTCACTGCCGACGCAGATAGCTCCGTGATTTTTCATAAGCACCGCCCGTGCCGCAGGATATGTCCTAAGACCCTCTGCCACATTTGCAGCAAGCCTCTCCGTCCCGTTTCTCCCGTACCGCGCTGCAGGTATCCTGTCGCCGAGCACACTCCTGTGCTCCTCAGGTACATCATGCACCTCACCGAGGATACTGATGCACGAAGCCATGTTCTGATGAGTGTGGATGATAAAACCCGCATCGGGACGCTCGCGGTAGCCCACCGCATGCACCCGGCACTCACTCGACGGCTTTACCTCACCCTCATAGGTGCAGTCCGCTATCGCCACCTCCACGATATCATCCGGTGTCAGAGACTCATAATCCCTGCCCGAGGGTGTGATCACAAAGTGAGTGTCGCTCACCCGTGCTGAGATATTGCCCCATGTACGCACGATGAGCCCCGATGCGAGCAGCTCTCGCCCCGCCCGTATCACCAGCTCTTTTGCTTCCGAAACACTGTATGCCATACTCCAAACCATACCCCAAAACTACCTGACGCCAGGCCCGCTTACTTCACACTCACACCCCGGTCAAACCTGACTCAGACTCTGTGCATCATCTCAAATATCTCTTCCTTTTGAACCCGTATCTCCACTCCGATCTCATCCCCGATCTGGGACAGCTCCTTCTGACATTCGTCAAAGGGCTTTTCCGAGGTGGTGAGATCCGCGATCAGCATCATATGAAAAAATCCCTGTACTATGGTCTGCGAGATGTCCTCTACATTTATATGATTATTTGTGAGGTAGGTCGTGATCTTTGCGATGATACCGACCGTATCCTTTCCGACTACCGTAACTATCGTGCGATCTCTCTTTTCCATAAAAACTCCTTTACTTATCAAACCTCTCTATCCTGCAGGTGTGCATCTTTTCCTTTTCATCATAGCTTATGCCGACAAAGAGCAGGTTGCCGCTGTAGTGTTCCAAGCTGTCAAAATAGCGTTTCTCCTTTATCTGGTCGACAGCACTTTCCGCAGAGGCATTTTTCTTAAGCTCTATTATCATCGCAGGGCGCTCGGGCGCGGGATGTATCGGGATATAGGTCACATCCGAAAAGCCACGTCCCGCGGTCATCTCTCGAACACAGGTGTAGTTATTCAGCGCATAGATATAGGCGAGATATATCGCGCTCTGCAGCACGTCCTCGTTATTATAGCTGCGGTTTGTCGACACATGGATGTGACTTTCGTCCAAAGCCTCCGCGACCGCATAGGCATCGCCCGCTATCGTAGATTTCAAAAGCGCCTTTGAGGACTCGATGATACGGTTCGTCGTCTCGTATTCAGGCTCGGTCTCAATAGCAAAAAACCACTCCTGTCTCACCTCGCGGTTGGGGATACGGCAGGTCTTTTCTTCCTCATCATAAGCCAGATATCCTATATACAACAGATACTCAAAGACATCATTTTTTGAGTTAAAATCAGTCATTGTATTCATATATCTGCCCACACTAACATCTATCTCCTCACCCGCGAGCATCTTTATCACGGCATCCTTTGTCCCTGAGAAATTCAGCCTGATACGCTCCGCTATCGCCTCGTATGTAGATGTCCTGCTCCAGTAGCTACCATACTTGTGCGTAGTCATACTCATCACTACGGACTCGGGGTTGTATATCTCATAGCCATTTTGCGTGTAGCCGTCATACCAGCTCTTGCACTCCTCATAGTCCATACCGTACTCTTCACACAATGTTTTTACCTCATCATTCGTAAATCCGATAAACTCGGTAAGCTCCATTGCATCGAGTATAGTATATTCTCTGAAATTATTTAGCTTGCTCTGTATCTTGTCACGCACCACAGGCAGGATACCGGTCAGATACGCAAGCGATATCGCAGGGCGAAGCGTGGCGCTTTTAAAAAGACCGTTTAAAAAGCTTAAATACTTTTCAAAAAGCTCCGGCTCCACCTGCTCACGCACCAGCACATCATACTCATCTATTATGATAATAAAGGTCTGCCCGGTCGCCTCGTAGATATTTAAAATACACCTCGCAAGAGTATCCTCATCCCCTATCTCGACATCGGGAAACGCCTTTCTCATATCGCGCTTTACATACTCGGTAATACTCCATATCAGGTTGCTTTTATACTCTGTGATCTGGTACTCACTGTTCAGATCGATCTTTATGACATTGTACTGTCCGAGCTTCTCCGAAAAGGACGGATCGTCATATATTTTTAGCCCCTTAAAAAGCTCGCGCGAGTCAGCGCCCTTTGAGTAATACGCAGAGAGCATCTCACTCGCTATGGTCTTTCCGAAGCGCCGCGGTCGGGAAATACAGATATACTTATTGCCCTTGTCTATAAACCTGTTTGTAACAGATATCATCATAGTCTTATCTATATAGATATCTGCTTCAAGTATCTCTCTAAAATTTTCATTTCCGGGATTTAGATATATACCCATCCGCTTCACCTCATATATTTAGGAGTGCTCCCTATCGCCTAAAAGAATACAAAAGTATTATACACAAAAACCGGATGGCATGCCACCCGGTTTTATTTTATTTTTTTTATTATTTATTTGAAATAAACTTATAGCTTATAGCATCAGGACACTTATTATATAGTTTTTGGACCTCTTCTTTATATGTGTCATAATCCAGCCCATCATTTCCTGATACTAAAAATTTACTACTATTATATACACCTTTTTTGTACTTGTATAGTGCGCCAAAAGTAGCTCCGCCATGTATATACATCAGCTTTTTGTTTTCGGAAATACCGGCAGGTATACCGTTTATCTCATCCAAAAGTACTATCTTCTTCCCATTCTTTCAAATATCAATCAGGGCACCTTACAGATGTGTATTAACAACTCACTCAAAAGGTAGTAGTTAATACCACCTGATATTTTATGTAAAATTTAAACAGCCTGCCAAACAGCAGACTGTCCAAAATTATTTTATTTTTTTATCTTCATCTTATATAAAGCACTTCCGCTAACCTGCATATTCTTTATAAATATTTTTTGTCCCTTTTTCAGTTTTTTCTGATATACCTTTTCCCAACTATTATCGATCCCCTTTAGCTCATATGAACTTAGAACTTTCTTACTTGTATCGTATATGTTAACACTCATCTCAAATTCATAACCCCAAGAATTTAATTCATCACTAGCCATCATCGCAAGTTTATATTTACCTGTCTCAGGAGCCGTAAAAACAAACCAGTCAGTATCATGACTACATGATACTGCTTTATACGCCTTATTAACCTTTAGCGTATTTGCCAATGACTTTTTATCATTCTTTTCGGTTTCAAAATTACCACTACACTCTGTATAAATGACACCAATATTCGCATGATCCTCGTATCGAGAATCATCACCACTACTTATTTTTAACTCAACTTTTGTTCCCTTTGCAAAAGAAAATTGTTGCTGTGTCTTAAGAGTTCCATCTATGTTCCAGGCATCACCACTTTCGTAAGTTTTATTACTTACAACAACCTCATATGACATCCACCATTCACCATTACTCCCTATCTCTCCATCATAGGTATAATAATCCGGTGTAATATAAAATCGAAAGTATCCATTACCCGGCACGGTAAATGTGTATGTTTCCGTTGTTCCTCCCTTAACTACAACATCATAATACTTCCCATTTTCTAATTCGAATCCTGCAGCCTTAACATTGCTTTTGGGTAGGGTAACAAGACTGCTCACAGAAAGTGCTATCGCAAGGACCATTGCAACTGCCTTTTTTACTCTCATTTTCTTTCCTCCTCATTCAATTCCGTTCCCAGCGGAATTGGCACCGGATTTGCGGCCGCTTTAGCGGCCTTCCACTGCTAATCTGTGCGCATCCCGCCGGAGGCTTTATCACACTCGGGAATGAAACCCCAACCGTGAAAGATTCGTTGCATCCCCACCCCAGAGGGATGGGGTATTCTTCCCGACTGTGATAAATTATGCATAAAAAGTTACCCCTTGATTATACTACCCCCCCATTTTTGTCAAGATTTTTTCACATTTCATTAGAGCAATTGTACCGGCGCAAATGTCAAGGCTGAGTCCGACAGAGGACTCCGTGAAGCAAAGCGCGAACTTGAACAGTCTAAAGGCAGAATCCGAAAGTTGGATGACATCATCCAAAAGCTCTATGAGGATAATGTTGACGGTAAGATTTCCGATGAACGCTTTATGAAGCTTTCCGAAAACTATGAAGCTGAGCAGATTGGACTCAAAGATCGTATCACAGAGCTTCAGAACTTTATCGAGCGCGAACAGGAAGTAGCCGTTAACACCGATTCATTTATCAGGCTTGTAAAGAAGTATACGGATGTTCAGGAGTTAAATGCCGAGATCATCAGAGAGTTTGTTTACAAGATATACATTTACAAAGCAGAGCGCATAGGCGGTAAGAAGGTACAGCATATAAAGATTCTATGGAACTGTATCGGAGAATTCATTCCGCCGGTAAAGGAAAAAACGGTGTAGCCACTCCTACATGACTACACCGCTATACGCCCATCCGGGATGACGGGATCTTTTACACCGCTATCCGCTCGCTCACATGATCCCGGGAAGCGACTGTGATGGGAAAATCCGTGCCGCGGTAGGGGACATCCGCTACGGATACTTCCGTCTTTACAGAGGTAAGCGCGAGCTCCTCATAATTGTTTTCTTTGGACAGATGCCCGAGGAAAATATGACAGATATTGTCGTTTAATACGGATGCCAAAAGCCTGCCCGAATTTTCATTGGACAGATGCCCGTGGTCGCCGAGGATACGCTGCTTTAGAGGATAGGGATAACGCCCTGCCTGCAGCATCCTCACATCGTGATTTGCCTCTATCAAAATAGCGTTTAGACCGCTGATATTTTTAACGATGTAATCGTCATAGGTGCCGAGATCCGTCACGACACCGACCCTCTTTTTCCCGTCTGACACTATATATGCCACCGGATCCGCAGCGTCGTGAGACACCCTAAAGGGATGCACCGTAAGCTCACCCACACTAAAATCCACATCCGGCTCTATCACATGAAACAGTCTCTCGTCTATGCGCCCCATAGACCTGCAGGAGAGGATCGCATCGCGGGTGCCACGGGTGGTATAGATCGGGAGTCCGTATTTTCTCGATATCACACCCAGCCCGCCTATGTGGTCGCTGTGCTCATGGGTGATGAGTATCCCGTCGCAGTCGGAGGTGGTCATATCGTAGTGGTTCATCCCCTCCTCGATACGCTTTCCGGAGATACCCACATCTATCATCAGATGATTTCTGTCATTGCCCACACAGATGCAGTTGCCGCTACTGCCGCTTGCTATGGAAAAAAGCTCCATCTATCTGTCCTCCCAGCGGATCTCGATCACATCCCCCTCGGAAAGAGGATCGGCATAGCCGCATTTTCTGCCGTTTATATAGGTCACCACCCGCTTATGCGCATGTGGTGTGGCATCGAAATCTATCTTTGAGAAAATATCCGAGAAAATATAGTCCTTTTGTCCCTCAAAGGTGATGTCCTCATCATTGACCTTTACATGGATGGTGGTGGTGATGTTTTTCTCTATCTCCGCGATAGCCTCCTCCTTTAAGGGTGTGGTGGGACGATAGGGAGTATTAACATCCCCGTAGGCATCGGTGCTTATATCGTCATCGTCGCCGGATAAAATCTGCTCCTCATAGGATGTCTTATCATCATCGCTTACCGCGGAGGCATTTAGCGACTCAGATACCGCCTCAGCCATCTCGCGTCCCTCTTCCTCCTGCTTCGTGCGCTTCCGCGCTGCCTCCTCCTCAGCTCTCGCCTCTGCCCAGCTCATGCCTGAGGAGGTCCACTCTATGGTAAAGTTGTCGTAGACGAGACTATTCAGATCACCGACTCGGTTGTTGACGATGATCTCATGGTCGAGGTCGATATCCACATCCATAAACTCGGCGAGCTGACCTACCGTATAGAAGGCTCTGGTCTCTACAGCATCCCCCTCTCGTATGATATAGCTGCCGGGCTCAAGTATGCCATTGACCTCTACAAACTTCGGGCAGGTGATACGCTGTCCGTTTACGATAAATGTCACGTTTTCCGAGGTAAACTCATCCAACTGGTCTATAGTCATGGAAGCACCACCGCCTGTGGTGGAAGCCTCAATCTCCACCGAGCAGTTGGGGATCAGCTTTGTATTTAAGCCTACCTGCTGCCCGTTCATGCGGACTACCGCTGACTCTCCCAGCACTCCTCGAGCCATGCGTGCGGAGCCGTTTACGGTGAAGTTTATCTCCGATCCGCGTCTGGGGAATAGCTCCTCCGTGGGCACACCAGCCTGAAGCGCCGCGTCCACGATACGCAGATGACCGTTGTCATAGAGCTTCATCATCTCTCCGTTGAAATGGATCATGATAAAGCTGTTCCTCTGCTCAAAGTAATTTAAGCAGATACCGATGGGGGTGACTATGAGTGAATCCTTTTCGATACCGTCCTGGAGGATGTCGATATTGCCCATGACCTCCTCACCGCGGAGAGCCACACGCTCCTTTATGATGCCGAGCTTTTCTGCGAGAATCTCGGTAAAGCCGTGCACCTTTCCACCGCCGCCTACCACAAAAGTAGCAGCCACTGCCTCACCGCCGTTTAGCTCCTTTATCTTGTCAGCCACCTCGGTGGTGATCTTTTCCATGACGGGGTCTGTGACCTCCCAGACTTCTTTTGCCTTGACCTTGTGCTCAAGTCCCATGATGTCGGTAAAGGTGACCTCTCCCTCATCTACGGAGTCCTTTTTGATCTTTTCTGCCATGGCAAAGTCCACGAGATAGTGCTGCACCAGCACCTCTGTCAGCTCGTCACCCGCATAGGGGATCATGCCGTAGGCTATGATGCTGCCCTCCTTTGTGATACAGATATCGGAGGTGCCCGCTCCCACATCCACGAGGGCGATATTTAGCATGCGATAGTTTTCCGGCACAGCCACATTGGTAGCAGCTATAGGCTCGAGGGTCATATTCGCCACGGAAAGCCCCACGCGCTCCACTGCGGTATACAGTCCGTCCACCACATCCTGCGGCAGGAAGGTGACTATGATGACCGCCTCTATATGCTCGGCACGGTGACCCTCTAAGTTGGAAAAGACCTCGTCGTCGAGATAGTACTTCATCACCGTGTAACCCACACAGTAAAACTTGTACTTTTCGTCTCCCTCGGAAAGCTCCTGCTGCGCCTGGTCTATACCGAGAAGCTCTAAGGTATTTATATCCTCACCGGAGACCACCGTCTCCTCGTCAAAGTCCATGGATACCCGGGTGGTCACTGTACGAAGTACACGACCTGCGGCAGCTATACATACCTCGGTGAGATTAAAGCCCACCATCTCTTCGAGCTTTTCCTTTACCTCACCTATGGTCTTTGATACGCGCCCTATATCGTGTATCTGACCGTCGATCATGGCACGACTCTCATGCTCCACGCTGTACATCGCGGTGCAAATAAAGCGCTTGTCCTCCTTGTAGCCTACAGTACCTACGACATTTCGCGTACCTATATCCAGTCCGAATACGTACTCTCTTTCCTCTCCTACCTCTAACAAATCCTCATTCTCCTCTGCAACTTCTATGACGGGTGCATCCTCTGCGTGTGCCGCTCTCTCATCCATGGTAGCAAGAAGCTCCTCTGCCCGTGAAAGCATGGCTGCCACATCCCCATCATTTTCTATAACTGCATCACAGCCCCTCTCAAACTCCTCGTCCGAAAGCTGTGATCTGAATATGGAGGAAATCCGGTCATCGTCATAGCCCCTGTCCTTTTTAAGTCTCTCACTCCGAAGCTCCTCCGACGCCCACACATACCAAAGCTCGTCGCAGATCTCACGGTAACCGCACTCTATGAGAAGCGCAGCCTCTATGAAAAAATACTCGACCTCTCCGGAGTCCCGTGCCTCCGCTATGCGATCCTCTATCTCCTCGCGCACCGCAGGATGGACTATGTCATCCAAAAGCTTCTTTTTCTCAGAATCCCCAAAGACATACGCCGCCATCTGCTTTGTGTGCACCAGTCCCGTCTTGTTAAAAAGATCCTCGGGAAAGGTGTCCTGCAGCCGCTCATTTACCTCTGTGCCGGGCTCCATCAGCTCACGCGCCACATCATCAGAATATACTATATGGCAGCTGACCTGATCCGAGAGCGCCTCCAAAAGTGTGGTCTTTCCCGCACCGATCCCGCCTGTAATACCGATAACCTTCATATCAATCATAAACCCCAATATCTTGTGTTTTGCCGACAAAATTATACCATATATTTAATGTCTATACAATGAAAACTTAAAAACCGGGCATAGTGCCCGGTTTTTTGATCGTTAGAATCTGAAATCCCTGCGATTGGAGTTTCTGATGGCATCGATATTTTCTGTTGCGGTACGGCGTACATTTTCTTTGGGGATATTAGAAAGCTCCCGCTCTATCATCTCATACCCTGCCCTTTTGGTCTCGGGGCTGGCATAGTCCTCTAAGTACTCGGCGAGGGTCATCAGCGCATTCGGGTGACAGCAGTTAAGGATCTGTCCGCTCTTGCACAGCTCCATAAACCGATCCCCTGTACGACCGGCACGATAGCATGCCGTGCAAAACGACGGAATGTGATCGCTGTCCATGAGCCAGTGCACCACCTCGTCTAAAGTCCTCTGGTCAGATACATCAAACTGCTCCGTATCATGGGGGCGCTCCTCCTCGGTGTAGCCGCCCACCGATGTGCGCGAGCCACCGCTGACCTGAGATATGCCGACGCGAAGCATCCGCTGTCTGACCTCCTCGGTCTCGCGGGTGGAGATGATCATGCCCGTATAGGGCACGGCCAGTCTGATGCACGCCGCTATCTTTGTAAATATCTCATCGCTGATGCTATTGTCAAACTCGTCGGGATCGATATCATCCGCGCGCTTCACGCGGGGCACACTGATGGTATGGGGGCCCACGCCATGCACCGCCTCAAGGTGCTCGGCATGCATGATAAGACCGGCAAACTCATATTTATACATCTCGAGACCAAAGAGCACGCCAAGTCCCACATCATCTATACCGCCCTCCATGGCACGATCCATGGCCTCGGTGTGATAGGCATAGTCATGCTTGGGACCGGTGGGATGGAGCCTCTCATAGCTCTCCTTGTGATATGTCTCCTGAAAGAGAATGTAGGTACCGATACCCGCATCCTTGAGCTTTTTGTAATTCTCCACCGTGGTGGCGGCTATATTTACATTTACGCGTCTGATGTCACCATTTTTGTGATGGACAGAATATATGGTATCGATGCACTCTAAAATATACTCTATGGGATTATTTACAGGGTCCTCTCCCGCCTCTATAGCCAGCCGCTTGTGACCCATATCCTGCAGAGCGATGACCTCGGCACGCACCTCCTCCTGGGTCAGCTTCTTTCTCGGTATGTGCTTATTCTTTGCGTGATACGGGCAGTACAGACATCCGTTCACACAATAATTTGACAGATAAAGCGGCGCAAAGATAACGATGCGGTTGCCGTAGAATGCCAGCTTTATCTCCTCGGCTATCTCATACATCCGCTCGATCTTTTCCGGTATCTCACATGCCAAAAGTACTGATGCCTCGCGGTGCGTAAGCCCTCTGCATACACAGCCGGTCTCTGTCTTTACGGGGCGCGCCTTTTCTAAAATCTCATCGATCAGAGCCACATTATCCTTGTTAGCCTCAGCGTATTCCAGTGTAGCCCTGATCTCCTCGTCATTTATAAAATCTTCTGCATTTAATGATTTGGGATCGTACATTTTTTCATATCTCCTCTATCTATTACCAAATGATATCCGATCGACCGCATCCGCGAATCAAGACAGGTACGGCACTGAGCGGATTCGTCTCCTGTGCATATCTTGTTATCGTAGAGCTCATAGTCCCGCCGCACTCCCACGGGGGAGAGGTTTGGCATCACCACATTGGCACCGGACTCTATGCCGCGTTCCCGACCGAGCGGGTGGATGGTGCCGAGCGCCGTAGTGGCAGGCAAAAGCACCGGTGGATGGATGAGCCTGATGATGGAAAGCAGATAGCAGGTCATCTCTAAGGTGCCTGCCGGCTCATCACAAAAATCCGTGTCATGGTGTGGGATAAATGGTCCTATCCCGCACATATCGGGCTTAAACTCCTCGATAAACTTAAGGTCGCTCGCCAGGTTGTCCGGCGTCTGGTAGGGCGAACCCACCATGAAGCCACAACCCACCTGATAGCCTATCCTTCGTAGCTCATAAAGGCACTGCATCCGGTTCTCATAGGACATATCGGACGGATGCAGCTTTCTATAGTGCTCCTCGTCCGCGGTCTCATGCCGCAGCAGATACCTATCGGCACCAGCGTCATATAGTCTCTTAAAGCTCTCATACCCTCTCTCTCCGAGAGAAAGCGTCACGGCACAATCGGAGTGAGCGCGCTTTATCTCTTCTATGATATCACAAACCAGCTCGTCGGTGTAATGCCCATCTTCACCGCCCTGCAGCACAAAAGTGCGAAAGCCGAGCTCATATCCCTCGGCAGCACAGGCCACTATCTGATCCGGGGTCAACCTATAGCGGTTTGTGTTTTTATTGCTGCGACGGATGCCGCAGTAAAGACAGTCGTTTTTGCAGTAATTGGATATCTCGATGAGACCACGGGTATATACCTCGTCTCCATAGACAGCCCTTCGGACAGCTACCGCCTTTTCCTTTAAGATGGCCGCGTTTTCCGTGCTGCATCCCTCGATCAGAAGCCGGTATTCCTTGCGGCTTAAACTGTGCTCACTGCAGAGCTTTGCTATTATGCTTGTGATCTGTGACAAAATTCATTTCCTCAATATATATTATCAAAGCCGGATGCCCTCCATACTCCTATTGAGCGTCCCGGTCATTTTGGCAATGGTAATGCCGTAGTTTGTAAATGGGATGCCCTGGTCGATGGCGCACTTCATGCGATATCGCACATCCCGCTCGGTGATCATGCAGCCGCCACAGTGGATGATGAGAGAATATTTTGACAGATCCTCCGGGAAGGCACGTCCCGATGAGGTCTCAAATATGAGTTCCTTTCCGGTATATTTCCGCAGCCAGTCAGGTATCTTTACGGTACCGATATCATTGCACTGCCTGTGATGGGTACAGCCCTCTGCCATAAGTATGGTATCGCCGTCCTTTAGTTCCTCCACAGCCTCTATCCCGCTTACAGCTGCCTCGAGATATCCCTTGTATCTGGCCATGAGTATCGAAAAGGATGTGAGAGGCACATCAGCCGGCACTATCTCATCCACGAGCTTGAACACCTGACTGTCGGTTATGATCATACGCGGTCTTTCCCTAAGTCCCGACAATATACCCGAAAGCTCCGTCTCTTTTGTGACCACCGCTGCCGCGCCGACATCCAGGATGTCCCTTATCATCATCTGCTGTGGCAGGATGATACGACCCTTTGGCGCCGACTCATCTATGGGACATACCAGCACTATGGTATCTCCCGCCGAGATCAGGTCACTGACCAGCGGACGTTTTTTTTCGGTCTCGGGAATGAGCCGTGCCAGGGTCTCCTTTAATGTCTCCACTCCCTCCCCTGTCTTTGCACTCACAAAGACTATATGATCATTCTTTGATATATCCGGTGTCTTAAACCCGATATCCTTTTTATTGTAGACGATCAAATAGGGGATGTCCTTTTCGCGGATCATGTCAAAAAGGATCTCGTCCGGCTCCGTCATCCCGATCACACCATCCAAAACCAGTACCGCAATATCAGTACGATTAAGAGTCTGGCGGACTTTTTTTATCCTCTCCTCTCCAAGCTCACTGTCATCGTCATAGCCCGGCGTATCTATGAGCACCACCGGTCCTAATGGCAGTATCTCCATTGACTTTATCACAGGATCCGTGGTGGTACCTCTTTTGTCGGAAACTATAGCAAGCTTAGATTCCGTGATGGCGTTTATAATGCTGGACTTTCCGGCGTTTACGCAGCCGAAAATCCCAATGTGTATCCTCTCGGATGACGGCGTTTCATTCATTTTTCACCTAACTTTTCAAATTCCGTAACCTTCATCGGCTTGTAGAAGTAAAAGCCCTGCATCTCAATACAACCGCGCTGCAAAAGAAACTCCGCCTGGCTCTCATCCTCCACGCCCTCTGCTATCACATCCATGCCGAGGGCTCCTATCATGCGTATGATATGACTCACTATGGTGTGGCCCTTTTTCGTATCGCCCGTCTCGGTCAAAAAGTGGAGATCCAGCTTGATACGGTCTACATTGACCTCCTTTAGCATATTCAGCGACGAATATCCGCTGCCGAAATCATCCATCTCGACCTTAAAGCCGAAATTGCGCAGATTTTCCGTGGTCTCCAAAAGCAGCTTTGCATTATTTGCATAAGCGGTCTCCGTGATCTCCACGCGAAGCTGGTCAAAGTCTATCCCGTACTTTGTCACCAGATTGAAGAAGTGCCCCGGTATATTTCTGTCCTCTCTGATATCGCTCTGTGAGAGATTTACCGAGATCGACCTTCTGATACCCTGATCGTTCCATCTCTTTATGTCCTGACAGACCACATCCCACACATAGCTGTCCAGATCGTACATGATACCCGCGCCCTCAAGTACCGGTATAAACTCATCCGGCGCGAGAAACCCCAGCCTCTCGTGATTCCATCGGCAGAGCGCCTCAGCCCCCACGATCTTTTTGTTCTTATAGTCCACCTGGGGCTGATACCACACCTCTATCTCTCCCGCCTTTATGCCCGCCGGGAGATGGCCTATGATATCGGCGTTCCGCTTGCCCTTTTCCCACTGACTGGGATTATATATCTCGTACCCGTCGTTTCTCTGGTCCCGGACTCTTTTTTCAGCCATCCTCGCCAGATCCAGCATGTGGTCCACATTTATATTTTTGTAGTCCTCCTGTGTCAGCACATACATTCCACTGCAAACCTGGATCTGCTTCTGGCCGCCTCGGTCAATAAAATAGTTGCGCACAGCGCCTAAAAACTCCTTTTCGTCGGAGATCATCTTTTTTTCACTCACCATACGGCGGAGCATCACAAAGTGGTCATCCTCCGGGCGACAGACAGCCTCCACGTCCGAGGCCAGATTTTTAAGGCTATCCGCCCAGAACTTTAAAAGCTCATCTCCCGTATTTATACCCATACTGTCATTTATATACTTGAAGTCCTTTATATTACTGTAGGCAAAGAGGTAGGGTATGTCGGGATGCTCCTGCAAGAGCTCCTCCACCTTAACCCTGAAGCCCTCAAGACTCAGCACTCCCGTCAGCGGATCATGGTATAAAAGCTGGCGCATACTCTCCTCGTGCATAAGGCGCAGATTCCTGCTCTTTAGTATCGTGATCACGATAAGCGACACAAAAAACAGCACGAGTAATGATATGGCAAGACCATACCGATACACATAGTCAAAAAAGGTATATTTGTAAAGCCTCCTGTAGGTATGGTCCATGATGATAGCCTGCTTCTGTGTGTCCGTAACGGATGCAATGCCCTTATTCAGCCGCTCTATAACAGCCCTGCCGGCGGCAGAATCAATAGCTCCCACACGGAAATCCATGGCAAACATAGCCGTGGGCTGAACCACCAGATCCGAATATGACGGCTTTTGCAGCACATAGCTCCAGACATAGGAGTTGTGCAAAAGTGCATCGACTTCTCCGGTTCTGAGCGCCTTCACGCAATCATCCATGGTATCGTACATACTGATCTCAATACCGGGAAAAGACTTTTGTACAGTTTCGGCCCCGCCACCTAATGAGCTGTGCATACCCACATGGATACGATTAAACGGGGGCAGCGTTCTTTCCCCTGCCGTGACCAGCGTAAAAGGCATCTGCAAAAGATCGTCGGAAAGCACAACATTCGCCCCGGAAGCACTGGGCACAGCTCCTCCAAAGGGCATGACCACACCATACTCAGGATTGTCCAGAGCCTCCTTTAAGGTGGGCTCCTCTATGACCTTAAACGTAACATCGTAGCCGGCGTCCTCTGCCGCAAGCCGCATGACATCCACGCCGATACCCGTCACCTCACCCGTCTTTTC
>ERZ842401.2648-NODE-2648-length-23601-cov-9.106515_pt1 | contig 23601 bp, 20 predicted proteins | sample MGYA00521270_ERZ842401 | MGnify/ENA primary metagenome ERZ842401 (study PRJEB31892, sample SAMEA3878208) | bioreactor metagenome | biome: Moose rumen | place: Sweden | collected 2011-10 | study: EMG produced TPA metagenomics assembly of the PRJEB12797 data set...
ATAGAAACTTGATTTGAAAAATCAAATATCAGGCGGGGGAATTTGTATGAAATTGTCGTTACAATGTACGAAATGATGAGGTTTACACGATGGATGGCGTACATCGATTATATCTTATGTAGTAGTGAATGATGCTCTTTGAAAAGTGATGGAGCAAAAAGCCTCAGCTTAGCCGAAGGGGGATAAGATACAGGGAAACAGGGAGAAAGATACGTCCCAATAGGAATCGAGATACTATGTGTCCAGATTCAACTACCCGCCCTTATCAATTGGGGCGGACGGGCATATAACTTGGAACGAGCGGACTAATATACGCGAGCGGCTGGAGACGACCGAAAAATCTGATGAGATTATCCATGTGTGACTGTTTCTGGAAAACGAACCAAACATCATCTTAACTCTATGATGCAATGATTTTCGCACGGAGAAGATGTAGGGTAAAATCAGAATGGGTATCCCACAGCAAAGTGGAAGGCGAAATCACGGCCGAAGTTTGGATGAATGACGGGATAGCGATGCTTTCCACTGGAGTAGACAGGATTGATGGCCTTCATACCACCATCGAGACGGAGGATGAAGAAGTCGAGGTCGAGGCGGATGCCAAGACCATAGGCGAAGGCAATCTGCTTATAGAACTTATCAAACTTAAACTGACCACCAGGCTGGCTGGGATAGTCGCGAATGGTCCAGATATTGCCGGCATCCACGAAAACGGCACTCTGGATCTTCCAGAACAGCTTGCTGCGGAGCTCCATGCTGGCATCGAACTTGATATCGCCTGTCTGATTGAGGAAGTTACCATCGCCTGGGAAAGAACCTGGGCCCAAATCACGCACTGACCAGCCTCGCACACTGTTGGCACCACCAGAGAAGTAGCGCTTCTCGAAAGGCACCATCTTGGCATTGCCATATGGGAAGGCTATACCCAGATTGACGTGGTATGATAAGGAGTTCTTTGCATCAAAGGAGATGTTCTTGGCATAGTCGAAATCGGCCTTAAGGTACTGAGCGAAAGGGATATTCAGTATGGCATACTCCCCTTCTGCGTTCTGGTGCATGCCTGTGAGTTTGGCAAGCCCGTAAAGCACATTTCCTGCCGACTCTATATTGAAACGCAGTGAGTAGGAATTTTCCGTCACTGCCCCACCCATGAAGGCACCTCCGGCACTGTTGTAGCTGTAGCTATAGCCAGAGCGCACGATGAGACGATCCTCATAGTTGTAGCGCAAGATGTAGTTCTTCTCCTCGTCAAGGTAGCGCTCCTTGAACTTAGGATCTAGCCAAGGCATGTATAGGTAGTTGATGTCGATGGCATCTATCTGATGACGTGTGTGGAGGCTCTTCGACTGCCACTTATAGCTCCAATTGGTAGAAGCCACGATGCGTGTGAACTCTGGACGCATCTGGTAGTTGTACTGCATACCAAACTCTGTATTGGCGCGGATAATCTTGCGGAAATCATGCGACAGGAATGGGAACAGGAACTGCGGGAAGTTGATGGAAGTCTCTGCGCCCAGCTCTGTATAGCTCTCGTTTCGATATTGCCCATGAAGCCCGGATACGGCTTCGTAGGCGCCACGTATACGGAACATAAATAATTCGGACCCACGGAACAGGTTGCGGTTCTGGTATGATACGGAAGCTGCAGCACCCAAGTCGCCTGCTGAGTTAGTGCCTTCCACCTCGAAGGATACCGATTGCAGCTTGTTCTTCGTCAGAAGGACAAAAGCATTCAGCTGCGTGCTGTCGTTAGCCTGTTGATCAAAGCGCACATTGGTGTAGCGCAAAGCTGAAAGACGCCCGAAGTTGTTGTAGGTCTTCTGGATATTCGCCTGATTGTACATCTCGCCAGGATTCAGCCAAGAGGTATTGGTCAGGGTGCGCGGACGGATGTAGAGCTTGCTCTTATAATAGACGGGATAACCTCTGTAATTCAAGGAGTCTGTAACGTCGAAGGCATTCTGTGCATTGCGTTGCAGCACGTCATAATCTGTTACGAAGCTCACCTTATTTATATAATATTGGCGATAGGGCTGCACTGAGCCATTGATGGTATTTGGCAGCAAATGCAGCGTCACATCAGCTTGATAAGTATTCCGTGCCGTATCTGCTGTGTAAGTGAGCAGCTCCTTGTTGAAACGGTAGTAGCCGTTATTGAGCAGATTTGTGGCTATGCGCTGGCGCTCCTCATTCAGCAAATTGATGTTCAGATTCATGCCTTCATGGAGGAGTGAGTTGGCGCTATCTGCTTGGATATATTGCCAGACGGTGGCATCAGGAATGTCGTAATTCAGCGAACGCACGATATAAGGCTTGCCAGTTGTCACGCGGTAAGTTACCTTCTTTTTCTTCTTTTTGGTCTGTGTGATACTCTCCACACTGGCACCCATGTAGCCTAAGTTGCGCACGGCACGGGTTAGTTGGTCGCGTGTGCGTTCGTCTTCCTCCTCACTGAAGATCACTGGCGCATCGCCTATGCGGCGCAGCACCTTATTTACCCACTTCGTGGAGTCACGTCCGGAGAGGTTATAAAGGTAGAGCTGTGTGTGAAATAAACTGAAAAGCTTTGAGTTGGGGCTTTGACGAAGATATAGGGATAACTCTGAGGTGTTGATATCCTTATTATCGCTCTCAATGGAAATACCATCAAGCAGGTAGCTCCCATCAGGCACATACTTCGTAGTGGAACATGATGCCAGCAGCAACACGAACCATCCGACTAAAAAAGGATATATAACAGACTTCATGAAGTTATCTTTACTCAGAAATGCACATTTCAATCACAAAGATACTTCTATTTCTCAAATTATAAGTAACTTTGCGATGAAATAATTTACAAGTTATGTCGATAAGCCATAGTTGCATCAAATACATCCGCTCACTGGATCAGAAGAAAGTGAGACGTGCGGAGAAAGTTTTCTTGGCAGAAGGCCCTAAGATTGTGGGCGACCTGCTTGGAAAGTTTGAATGCAGACTGCTGGTTGCCACTGAAGAATGGCTGAAGGCCTATGGTCGGATACCTGCTCACGAGGTAATAGAAGTGAGTGAAGAGGAACTGTCCAGAGCCAGCTTGCTGCGAACCCCCCAGCAAGTGCTGGGGGTATTCAGCCAACCAGATTATGCCTTAGACCCTACCCTGCCTCGCAGATCGCTGTACTTGGCATTGGATGGTGTACAAGATCCTGGTAATCTGGGAACTATCATCCGAGTGGCGGATTGGTTTGGCATAGAAGATATTTATTGCTCTCTCGATACAGTAGAGGTATATAATCCCAAGGTTATACAGGCCACAATGGGAGCCATTGCACGCATAAGGACGCATTATACATCGTTGTCAGATCTACTCATGAAACTGCAAGATGCTCCCATTTTTGGAACTTTCCTAAACGGAAGTAATATCTATGAAGAACCGCTGAGTCCTAATGGACTGATCATCATGGGAAATGAGGGAAATGGCATCAGCCCTGAAATAGCGAAACTCGTAAACCGTAGATTGTTTATTCCGAATTACCCTACAGATAGGCTCACTTCAGAATCACTGAACGTAGCCATAGCCACGTCTATCATTTGTGCAGAATTCAGGAGACGTATGTGATTACCTTGTTACTCTGACAGGTCTGGTCAGTGGTATGGTTTCTCTTATGCTATCTTGCTCCGCAGTCCTCTTAGGATGCATGCGGAAAAGAGAGATGTCATCCAGTAATAGGAAATGCGTGCTGTCTGCCTGGCGAGGATAATAGACAAAGCCTTGCACCGTCTTAATAACACCCATAGTGTCATTTTGGAGCGTCAAAGTCTGCACGCCATCTTGAAGCACAGTGCGCTGCTCAGAAATCATGCTGTCACGATCATACCAGATCTGCAACATCATCACTGTGGGTCTCGAGGCATCAGGGGCTCCATTCATGAAGTGGTAGTTCATGCTCCATCGCAGGGTGTCATCGTACTCATAGAAATTGTCAGCCGTCAGCTTGAAAGACAAGAGGTTCTCAAAGGGACGGCCAGACATGCGTTGTACTGGTGGTTCTGTCCACAAGTTCACACTGTCACCACTGATAGAAGCATTCATGAGATTATCTCTCTCTGCAATACGATCCTTGATATTTGTATTTTCCTTATCCATGCGCAGGAAAACCAAATCGTAGACGGACATCATGGCATCTGGATTGCGCGAATACCAAGACAGGGAAGAATCAAAAACCTCCTCAGTGATGTTGTGCTTCTGGTACACAAAGTCCATATAAGCTTGCTTATCATCGTCTGCGACTATGCCCATCTCCCTAATCATTGACTTAGTCATGTGATAGTCGTAGAGCACGTCAGCCATCTTTCTGTTAGACAACACCATACCTGGTCTGCGCACATTGCACGCAGAAAGGCACAGCAATAGCAAGATGGCTGTGAAAAGACCAGATTTCAGCTTATTGTTTCTTCTCATCAGTACGCTTCAGCACTTGGAAACAGTCTGTCCAATACTTATTGTAGAACAACAGCACAGCGATGATTCCGCAACTGATAGAGGCATCTGCAATGTTGAAGATAGGGCTGAAGAAGATGAAGTGCTCACCTCCTACCAATGGCATCCATTGTGGCCAATCGGTCTCTATCAATGGGAAATACAGCATGTCCACTACCTTGCCATAGAGCAAAGGGGCATAGCCACCTCCGTCAGGAAGCAGCGTAGCTATTTGTGAATAGTTGCTCTCACTGAACAGAATGCCATAGAACACACTATCGATAATGTTGCCTATGGCGCCTGCCATGATGAAAGCCACGCATGCAATGAATCCCCACTTCAGATTTGCTTTCACAAATCGATAGAGCATCCATCCTATCACGCCAACAGCGGCGATGCGGAATACCGTAAGGAACAGCTTGCCGAAGATTTCCATGCCAAAAGCCATGCCATTGTTCTCGGTAAAGTAGATGTAGAACCAATTCGTCACACGCTTGAAATCATGCAAGAACATGTGTGTCTTGATATATACCTTAACCAACTGATCAATGATCAACACCCCGAAGATAATGAACAGCGCCATGTGGCCCTTGGAAAAAATCTTCTGCATGCCCTTTCCTGAATTTACTTGTTGTTCATATTCTTTGCTTCAATGCTGAGCGTAGCATGAGGCACTGCACGCAGTCGGTCTGCAGGAATAAGTTTTCCTGTAACGCGGCATACGCCATAGGTCTTATTCTCAATACGAACCAATGCTGCCTGCAAGTTCTGAATGAACTTCAGCTGACGGGCGGCCAGACGGGTGGTCTCCTCTTTGTTGAGGGTATTGGCACCCTCCTCCATCACCTTATAGGTGGGAGACGTATCATCTACATCATTGCCATCCTGACCAGTGAGGCTGTCTTTCAGCATCTTGTAGTCACGTTTGGCTACTTCCAGTTTCTCCAGAATAATCTGGCGGAATTCTTCTAACTCAGCATCTGAGTATCTTACTCTTTCTGTCATAATTGCCTGTGTTTAATGGTTTAGTAATATGTTTTAAGGTCTCATTTTAGCATTTACGGATATTGATCTGCAGCTTAAACTCATCCAAGTCGAGCTCTGTGGCATCATCCACATGATCAGCCAGAGTGAGCGAGTGACCCAGCACCTGATTGCAGATGTAGTCGCAGAAGGCCTCTACAGCAGCATCGCTGTGGGCATCCTTTGACAATACAATATCTATCTTATCTGTAATTTCCAATCCGCTGCTCTTACGCAGGTTTTGGATACGGTTTACCAATTCGCGGGCGATACCTTCCTGACGAAGCTCCTCTGTGATGGTTACCTCCAGTGCCACAGTCAGCTTGCCTTCATTGGCCACCAGCCATCCTGGGATATCTTCGCTGAAGATTTCCACATCAGAGGTTTCGATGCGAGCTTCCCCACCCTCTAAGTTGAATGTGAAGAAACCTGCTTCCTCGAAGGCTGCGATGTCTTCCTGACTCATGTCTTGAACAGCTGCGGCTACGGCCTTCATCTGCTTGCCAAACTTAGGGCCGAGTTTCTTAAAGTCGCACTTCACACGCTTCACTAAGATGCCTGCTGCGTTGTCCACGAACTTCACCTCCTTCACATTGACCTCATTCTGGATAAGGTTCTTCACAGCTTCGATATGAGCCTGCTGCTCTTCATCTGTTACAGGAATCATCACGCTCTGCAGTGGCTGGCGAACCTTGATATTCACTTTGCGACGCAGTGCCAACACCATAGAGGTAATCTTCTGCGCAGCTTCCATACGGGCTTCTAAGTCCTTGTTGATCAATGTGTCATCAGCCTCAGGGAAATCTACCAGATGAACAGACAACGCATTGTTCTTACGAGCATCACAAAGACCAGCATTCAGGTCAAGGAAGAGCTGATCTGCATAGAATGGTGCGAATGGAGCCAGCAACTTAGCCACAGTTTCCAAGCAGGTGAAGAGCGTCTGATAAGCACTAAGCTTATCCTGCGTCATGCCACCGCCCCAGAAACGTTTGCGATTCAGACGCACGTACCAGTTGCTAAGGTTGTCGTTCACGAAAGTATCTATCAATCGTCCTGCACGTGTAGGATCATAGCCATCCAGCTCTGCATCTACACCTTTTATAAGTGTATGGAGCTCAGAAAGGATCCAGCGGTCGATTTCAGGACGGTCTTCCAACTTCACGTCTGGCTCTGAATAGTTGAAGCCATCTACGTTGGCATAGAGTGCGAAGAAGGAGTACGTATTATATAAGGTGCCGAACAGTTTGCGACGCACTTCATCTACGCCTTCTGGATCGAACTTCAGGTTGTCCCAAGGCTCTGAGTTGGTCATCATGTAGAAGCGCACTGCATCTGCACCATATTTATCAATCATTTCAAATGGATTCACCACATTGCCTACGTGCTTAGACATCTTGTTGCCCTTGGCATCGAGCACCAAACCAGTGGAAATCACGTTCTTGAAAGAAATGCTGTCGAATACCATCGTGGCAATGGCATGCAGAGTGAAGAACCATCCACGCGTCTGATCTACACCCTCATTGATGAAGTCTGCTGGGAATGCTGTTCCCTTGTCGATAGCATCACGATGTTCGAATGGATAGTGGATCTGCGCATAAGGCATAGAACCAGAGTCGAACCAAACATCAATCAAGTCGGCCTCGCGCTGCATAGGCTTACCCGTCTTGCTCACCAGTACGATATTGTCAACATACGGACGATGCAAGTCTATCTTATCGTAGTTCTCCTGTGCATAGTCGCCAGGCACGAAACCTTTCTCCTTCAGCGGATTGCTTGGCATGATGCCAGCAGCCACACTCTTCTCGATCTCTGCATACAACTCTTCCAGAGAACCAATGCAGATTTCCTCACCATCCTCATCGCGCCAGATAGGCAGAGGGGTACCCCAGAAACGAGAACGAGAGAGGTTCCAGTCGTTCAGATTCTCCAGCCAGTTGCCAAAGCGACCTGTACCAGTGCTTTCTGGTTGCCAATGAATGGCCTTATTCAGTTCTACCATGCGGTCTTTTCTGGCCGTACTGCGGATGAACCAGCTGTCCAGCGGATAGTAGAGCACAGGTTTGTCCGTACGCCAGCAGTGTGGGTAGTTGTGCACGTGCTTCTCTATCTTGAAGGCCGTGCCCTCCTGCTTCATCTCCATGCAGATGACGACGTTCAGGTCCTCAGCCTTGCTGGCTGCCTTTTCATCATACTTGCCATCGATATTGAACTCTGGCGCATAGGCATTCTTCACGAAGTCGCCTGCATGACGGCTGTATCCTTCTACGTTCACACAAGCCTTCACAAAGTTGTCATCGAGCTCGTCCATCACATAGTACTTGCCCTGCAAGTCAACCATCGGACGGGTTTCACCTTTCTTATTTATAAGGAAGAGCGCAGGAATCTGGGCATCCTTGGCCACCTTGGCATCATCGGCACCAAAGGTAGGAGCGATATGCACGATACCAGAACCGTCTTCTGTAGTCACATAGTCGCCTGGAATCACGCGGAAGGCGCATTCTTCCATCTCCACAAACTTATCCTTTCCATTCTCGCCTACAAACACCTTCTCTGGATGAGCAGCTGCATAGTCGTTCACGAAAGCAGGCGCATTGCCATCCAACTTCTGCAATGGCTTCACCCAACGCATCAGCTGCTTGTACTTCAGGCCTACCAATTCTGGGCCCATATACTCGCCTACAATGCGGTAAGGCACCACCTTGTCACCATGCTTGTAATCCTCCAGCGGAAGGTCCTTGCCCTCTGGCTTCAGATAAGCGCCAAGCAATGCTTCTGCCATCACGATGGTGATAGGCTGATCGGTATAAGTATTGTATGTCTGAACAGCAACGTACTTGATCTTTGGGCCTACGCAGAGTGCCACATTTGATGGCAACGTCCATGGCGTAGTGGTCCAAGCCACAAAGTAAGGCTTGCCCCACTTGGTCCATTCTTCTTTAGGATTGAGAGCCTCGAAGAGGGCTGTCACAGTGGTATCTTTCACATCGCGGTAGCAACCGGGCTGGTTGAGCTCATGGCTGGAAAGACCCGTACCAGCAGCAGGAGAATATGGCTGAATGGTATAGCCCTTATAAAGCAAGCCCTTGTTATAAAGCTGACGGAGCAGCCACCACAAGGTCTCGATGTACTTATTGTCATAGGTAATGTATGGATGATCAAGATCCACAAAATAGCCCATACGCTCAGTAAGATTACGCCATTCAGCAGTGAACTTCATCACGTTCTCACGACAACGCTGGTTGTATTCCTCCACAGAGATGTATTTCTCGCTCTGCTTGTTGTCGATGTCCTTCTTCGTAATACCGAGTTCCTTTTCCACGCCCAATTCCACTGGCAGTCCGTGAGTATCCCAACCCGCCTTGCGGTGCACCTGGAACCCCTTCATGGTTTTATAGCGATTGAACGTATCCTTGATACTGCGTGCCAATACGTGATGAATGCCAGGATGTCCGTTGGCAGAAGGTGGTCCCTCGTAGAACACAAATTGTGGACAACCCTCACGCTCATCAATGGACTTATGGAACACATCGTTCTCCATCCATTGCTTGAGAACCCTATTGTTGATTTCAGAAAGATTTAAGCCTTTATATTCGGCAAACTTCTTGCTCATATTTATCAATCGTTTTTTGTATGTTTTTACTTTTCATGCCCCTACTTTCGCATAGGCATTCCTATTATTAAGGCGCAAATATACAAAAACTTTCTCAATAAAATGATATGAAAGACTTTTTTTAATTATTTCACACCATACGTTCAATCCACTGCTTGAAATCGGAGGCGCGATTTTTACTGATATAGATTGGTTCTGCCACACTGACATTCAGATTCACACGCAGTCTGCCGTCGAACCATACGGAGATGTCTTTTATCCCTTCTCTATTGATGATGAATTGCCTATTGGCACGTATAAAGTCGGCTGGATTCAGAGTGGCATATATCTGATCCAGTTGGCTACGCAGAGGGAATGACCGACCATCCATCAGAGTCACACTGGTTTTATGATCAGTATAATAGAAGTATGCCACTTCATTTATAGGTATGGGAAGCAGAGTGTCACGATACTGTACGATGAGCTTGTCTCTATAATTATTCGTTGCCGTCAGATGGATTCGTGTGAGTTTATCCAGATATTTATTGACGTCATTCTGTCCCCATTTCTGGAACTTTTGCAATGCAGCTTCCACGTCTTCCGGATTGATGGGTTTCAGCAGATAATCTATGCTGTTCACCTTGAATGCATTGATGGCATACTGGTCATAGGCAGTAGTGAAGATGATGGGTACCTCTACCTCCATCTGACTGAAGATAGCAAAAGCCGATCCATCACTCAGATGGATATCCATGAAGATAAGGTCTGGCTTCTGATTGTTTTTCAACCAGCGTACCGTTTGTTCCACACCTTCAGTATTACCCACGATTTCTATCGATGGATCTATGCTTGCTAAGATACTTGCTAAATTATCAAAAGCAGCTGTTTCGTCTTCTACTATCAGGACATTCATGAATTATGAACTATAAATTATGAATTATAATCCTCAACGAATCAATGGTAACCAAACGGTGAAGTCCGAACCATCATCATCCACGTTGATGCTTTGCTCCATCAGCAGCTGGAACCTACTCTGCAGATTATTCAAGCCAGTACCATTAGTAGCATTTGAGGTAAGTTTCGGTTGCTTCTTATTCTTGACCATCAACTCGTTATCACCCTCCATAGCCATAAGTATCGTCATCGGATGCTCACTATCAATCACATTGTGTGCCACCACATTTTCTAAAAGTGGAAGTAGGGAGAGTACCGGCAATCTGAGCTCTTGCTTAGCTGCCGGTACTTGTATGTCGAAATGCAGTTTGTCACCGTAGCGCACCTTCATCACGTGTCCGAAAGCTTCTGCAAAGCTAAGTTCCTCTTTAAGGGATACCAAGCCTTTTTTCTCACTCTGAAGTATATACCTGAAAATATCTGACAGGTTGTTTACATACTTCAATGTGGTTTCGTTTTCTCCCTTGCGCACCAATGAAGATATGCCATTCAGGGAGTTGAAGAAGAAGTGCGGATTTATCTGATTTGTCAGCGCATTCAGACGGCTTTCCAGATTCTCTATACGCAGCTGCTCTATTTCCTGATCCTTGCTTCGCTGATAGTCAAACAGTTCGAAAATATAGCCCAGCATGGCACAGATAAGACCAGAGGTGAGGAACTGCATCACCACGAGAGTCATAGGCATGTCCATCGTATCCGTAAGCATGCTTAAGCCCACATAAATAACGAAAGCCACAGCAGAGAAAGTAAAACTCTTCAGCAATCGGTTGTTGAACGACAGCTTCTGCTGATGTTTAAGGTTTTCGCGTAGCAGCAGCCATACAAACAGCCAATAGAACACGAATCTGGCCACAAAGAGCACTATGTAGAACAGCACGCTCCTATTATGAAACAAGGGAAAGGTAAGTTCACACCACAGCCACACCGCATTGGGATAGATCACGAAAAGGGTGCAGATCAATGACAGCAGCCAAGGCCTGTCTTTGATAGAGAGCATATGCTTGTCAACGATACTCATATACTAGCCTGTTTTTTTTAACGCTGCAAATATAGTTATTTTTTAGCAAATAAGTGATGACGTTCCCCTAAAAGCGAATAAAAGAAAGATAATGACGAATTTGAACTATTTTGCTCTCTGGAATCAATCAAACAAATTCAGTTGATGATGTGAGTCGAAGAGGTCTTTCTTCATTTCCGTGAGTTCCTTTTGCGTAAGGTTCTTGCGTTCCTTGAGATTGCCCGGTTTTACGCCCATCTGTTTAAGGTAGCGATACACCGTTCCCGATGAGCGGATATTCAGCAGCGCCATAATCTGATTCACACTCGAGCCATTCTCATAGAGCACCTTGCACTGCATGGGCTTGTCGCGATTCTTCCGATTCACACTTCCTTCCTTACGTCCCAAGCGCACCCCCTTCTCCATAGCTGCTCTGCGCACCTGCTCCATCTTCATGCGCTGCACATTTTGGTCGGCATTCTTCAGCGCGCGTATCACCTTCTGCACCATCTGCCCCATCACTCCATTGGATGTCAGACACTCCTCTACCGAAAGGAAGAAAATGCCCCGTGAAGATAAGTTGATCAGCAGTTGCATAAGCTCTGCCAATGGCTTTCCGAATATGTCCAGTCGCCACACCACCAATGTATCCCCTTCCTGCAGACTCTCCAGACATTCGTCCAGTTCGGAGCGATCTATGGCGCTGATGCCTCCTATCTCGCAGAAGCGTTCGCATCCTGCTTCTAGGAGTGCATTTTCCTGCACTTCCTTACTGCAAATCCGCGCCTGTATGTTGACGAGTCCTACTTTCATACCTTTTGAGAATCATTAGATTAATGCAGCAGAATGGCTATGGCGCACATGACCAATAGTAGTGCCATCACGATATCCACTTGCTTCTGATACTTTCCGAAGATATGGCGCAGATAGTCGCCTGCCAATAGCCACAGCAAATTGGCTCCTGGACCAGCTATCAGCAGCAGTGCCGCTATGGGAAACATGTCTATGAGCCTATTGGAATATGGCAGCACGAAAAGACTGAAAACCGTTAGATCGAAAAGAAGCATTTTCGCGTTGGTGAGCTGCATCACCATGCCCGACCAGAAGGTACATAGATTGGTCTTTTGCAGCTTTGCACCCGACTCTCTGTAAATCTGCCAAGCCAGCCATACGATGTACGCAGCACCCAGATATTTCAACACAGCCACATAGCTGCCCAGTGCCGCTCCCAGTACATGCGACAGCACAGCCATCAATACCGCAGCGATGGCGAAGCCCAGGAATAAACCCCTCCACATCACCAACGCCTGCTTACGTCCATACTTCATGGCGCATGAAAGCGAATAGATATTGGCAGGTCCAGGCGTATATCCCACAATGAGGATATAAAGCAGCAATGTAGGTAATTGTGAAAGTGGCATAAACACAATATTTTTCTTTTTCGTCGTGCAAAGTTATAAATTATTTTGCTTTTACACTCAATTTACACTATTTTTGCGCCCAAAATAATACTAAGAATTAAGACAATGGAAAAAGTAGTAAGCGGAATCCGCCCAACAGGCAACTTACACCTGGGCAATTATTTCGGAGCAGTGAAGAGTTTTGTAGCTATGCAAGACCAGTATCAATGTTTGTTCTTCATTGCCGATTGGCATTCGCTGACCACACACCCGAAACCAGAAAACATACAGGCCAGCGCCCGTACCATCTTGGCAGAATACCTGGCATGTGGCATAGATCCTACGAAGGCTCCTATCTATATACAGAGTGACGTGAAAGAGACTTTGGAGTTGTACCTCTACTTCAATATGAATATATACCTAGGTGAGCTTGAGCGTGTTACCACTTTCAAGGAGAAAGCTCGTCAGCAACCAGACAACGTGAATGCCGGCCTTCTCACCTATCCTACACTGATGGCCGCAGATGTGCTGCAGCATCGTGCCCACAAGGTGCCCGTTGGCAAGGATCAGGAGCAAAATATGGAGATGATGCGTAAGTGCGCCCGTCGCTTCAATAATATATATGGTGTAGAATTCTTCCCAGAACCACAGAACTTCTACTTCGGAGAGAAGGCCCTCAAGGTGCCAGGACTCGATGGCAGCGGAAAGATGGGCAAAAGTACCGGAAACTGCATCTATCTGCGTGACGACGACAAGACCATCACCAAGAAAGTGATGAAGGCCGTCACCGATAGCGGTCCTACAGAGCCCAACAGTCCAAAGCCTGAGGTGATAGAAAACCTCTTCACATTCCTGCGCATCGCCTCTACGCCAGATACCTATCAGTATTTCGATGAGCAGTGGAACAACTGCACCCTTCGCTATGGAGACCTGAAGAAGCAGATTGCCCACGACCTCGTGGAAATCGTAGCACCTATCCGTGCCAAGATAGAGGAATACAGCGCCAATACAGAGCTTTTGGACAAGATTGCACGTGAAGGAGCCGAAGTGGCTCGCGCCAGCGCTTCAGAAACCCTGAAAGCCGTGCGTGAAATTATTGGTTTTCGTAAGTAATTCTGAAAAATAATCCATATCTTTACGGCATCAACCTTAAAACGTAAAGATATGAGACATCTGGCTATTGCTATGACAGCCGCCGTGGCACTCTGCGCTTGTGGCGGTCAGAAGACATCAGAGCCCGCCATCACTGCCCCAGAGGGCTATGAACTGGTGTGGCACGATGAGTTTAATGAGGGTTCTACGCTCAGTGCCGACTGGGTGCATGAAGTGAAACCATCAGGATGGGTGAACCATGAACTCCAGAACTATGTAGACGGAGAGCACAACGGCAAGCGCGTCACGGAGATCTCCGATGGCAAACTGAAGATCCATTGCTTCCAGGAAGGCGACAGCATCTTCAGCGGACGCGTCTACGCCCATCGCACTGAAGGATGGCTCTATGGCTACTTCGAAGCCAGCATCAAGCTCCCTTCCGGATTGGGCACTTGGCCAGCTTTCTGGATGATGCCCGTGAAGGGCGAAGGCCGTTGGCCAGTCTGTGGAGAGATAGACATCATGGAGGAGGTGGGCTTCCATCCAGACTATGTGCACTCCACCATCCACTGCGAGGACTATAACCATGTGAAGGGCACTCAGCGTGGCGAAAACAAACTCTATCCCGGCGCTGAAGGCAGTTTCCATACCTATGCTTGCGAATGGACGCCAGAGCAACTCCAATTCTTCGTCGACGGTGAAATCCTTTTCACCTTCCAGAACGAAGGCAATGGGCATTCCTCTTGGCCTTACCACTACGCCTTCTACCCTATCCTCAATGTGGCCTTCGGTGGCGATTGGGGCGGTCAGGAGGGTGTAGACCTCAGGGCACTCCCCATCACCATGGAGGTGGACTATGTGCGTGTGTTCCAGAAGAAATCTTAATAAAACTTTAAGAAACCTTTGGTTATCTCACTACTTTTATTCATTAAGCCTGTAACTGACAAACGCCAGATAGCGGCTGTCCGGTGCCCAAGAATTCACATTAATCGTCCCCTGGCCTCCAAAGAGCTCCACCATCTTCTTTGGCTGCCCGCCCTCAGCAGGCATCAGCCAGAGCTCCACGTTCTTGTTGGCCACATGCTGATTAGGCTGCAAATCGCCCTTGTGATAAGTGATGTAGATCACCTGCTTGCCATCAGGAGACACATGAGGGAACCACGCATTGCGCGTCTCGTCAAACGTCATCTGAGTCTGCTCGCTGCCATCCGCATTCATGCGCCACACCTGCATCAGTCCGCTGCGCACACTGTTGAACCAGATATGCTTGCCGTCTGGAGAATACTCCGGACCGTCATCCAGATCATCTGCCGTCGTCAGACGCTTCTCAGGGCCCTTGCCCTCAGCATCCATCGTATAGATATCACGAATCTTACCGCCGTCACGGAAGGCACAGTAAGCCAACGTCTTGCCATCAGGACTCCAACCGTGCAAGTAGCTTGGGCTTGAAGGAGTCACCAAGCGAGGCAGTTCCTTGCCATCCAGAGCGATGATATAGACGTAAGAGCCGCCACCGTTAGGGCTTGGGCTTGTGCTCACAGCGATGTACTTGCCATCGGCACTCAGCACATGGTCATTGTTGCAGCGTGACAGATAGTGCGTGTTCACCAGCTCTACCTCTCCCGTACCATCAGGAGAAACGCGGTAGATGTGTCCGCCACTGTTATACACCAGCCACTTGCCATCCTTGCTCCAGTTAGGAGCCTCTATCGTGGTATTCCTAAACTCACGCACCACACGGCGCTGTCCCGTCTGCGTATCCAGCACCTCCAGGATGCTCGTCACGCGGTTCTGCTGTTGCTGCTGTTGCGCCTTCAATCCCAGCGTCATGGCAGCCAAGGCCATCACAAATAAAGTCTTCTTCATGATAAAATGCTTTAATGTTAATACTTATTGCTGCAAAGATAATCCTTATTTTGAATAATCAAGCGTTTTTAGGGAGAAAATAAAAAAAATGAAGCTACTTTCACAAGCAGCTTCATCCAACACAAACACAAAATAAAACACGACAAAACTTTTTAATATCTTTTGTAATAATCTTACTTCAAATTTGTCAGAACTTAACTCTATAAGTTCCTTTGCCATTAAATGATGAAGCAAAGATACGCACTTATTTTGAATCACCAAATTTTTTTTGCTAATATTTTTCAAAAAATTTTTCCGGCGCATGGGGCATCCACGGAAAATCCCTCATGCGCCGGTATGGAGCAGCGCCGTATGACCGTCTATACACCTGCTGGCTATGCTGACAGCAACAAGCTATATCCTACGCTATACATCATGCACGGCATAGGCGGCGATGAAGATGCTTGGATAGACTCAGGATGTCTGCCACAAGTGCTGGACAACCTTATCGCAGCTGGCAAGGCTGAGCCTATGGTAGTGGTGGTGACCAACAGTAATATGAAGGCGCAAGCTGTTCCTGGCAACTATGCAGGCAGCAGAAAACGTCCGCAGCTGATGAATCCTGGCAACATGGACGGTGCCTTCGAGACGGCTTTTCCTGACATCGTGAAGTTTATAGAAAGCCACTGTCACGTGCAGGCCGACAAGGCGCATCGTGCACTGGCAGGTCTGTCAATGGGTGGATTCCATACGGTGCATATCTCTGCCAACTATCCAGACCTCTTCGACTATGTATGTCCACTTTCTGCAGCGCTCAATGACCACAGCGACACTAAAACAGAAAGAGGATATATCTGAGCGACATATCCTCTTTTTATTTAGGGAAAAATAGCTTTAATGATATTTTTTTGCTTATCTTCGCAAAAACTTTATTTATTGACCCTTTAATACCTTATTTCTAATGATCAAACGTTGGCTTTATAATGCGCGTTCTTTCGCGGCGCCTCAGAATCTGATGCCAAGTATCTTGGCTGTAGTGCTGGCCGTGGGACTGCCAGGATTTAATATTTGGTTGAGCATACTGGCCGTGCTGGGTGTCTGTCTGGTGCATCTGGGAGGCAATCTGCTGGACGATTATTTCGACTGGCAGGATGAGCTCCTCTCCTATCGTGAAGACCTCCGTAAAGAAGGCGAGAAGGCATTTACGGACAAGTATCCCTATCTGCGTGATGGCTCCACTACCATTCCACAGCTGCGCATGGCGATAGCCGTTTTCTTCGGATTGGCTCTGCTCTGCGGACTGATCATCTGGTGGGCACGAGGCTTCGACAGCTGGATTCTGGGCATAGGACTGGTGGCTGCAATCCTGTGCTATTTCTACTCAGGATCTCCCCTCAAACTGGGATTTCACGGACTTGGAGAGCTGGTGATAGGCATCTGCTTCGGTCCCTGCTTGATATGCGGTGTGTACCAATCGGCTTGTGGCGGTCTCTACACGCCCGAGACGGGATTTGCATGGCATATCTTCGCACTGGGATGCGCCATAGGCATGTTCGTCACCAACATCCTCTATACGCACTCTTTCGTGGAGCGCCATGTAGATGAGGTGTCGCACAAGAAGACCCTTGCAGTGCTGCTGAAGACGGATGCTGCAGGACTGACAGCCTACGCCATCTTCCTCTTCGTGCCTTTCATCTTGGTGCTGCTCTGCGTGGCACTGAACTATATACACCGGGCTTATGCTCTGGTATGCCTGATGCTGCCACAAGCCTTCTGGCTGATGTGGGCGATGATACAGTTTGCCAAGAAGAAAGAAGTGGCTACAGAGCATCCATATCGCTGGCTAGGCCCGATGGACAACTGGGAAAAGGTGGAGCCAGAGAACCGTTACTATCTGCTGCGCTGGTACACGATGCGCAACATCAATACGGGATTCTGCTTCATTCTGGCAATAGTGAAACTGATATTATACTTCATCTAAATCTGCTATGTTACAGTCGATCAAGCAACTATCATACCTTGCAGGTTGGCAAATGCGCGCCATGATGGGTAGGCGTACACCTCTGCAATCGGTCATCTTCATACTGGATCAGTGCAATCTGCGCTGTAAGCATTGCTCCGTCTATGCCATCGCTAAACCTCGCATCAAGACCATGCAGGAGATCCGTGAGGAACTTGAGGACTGCTACAAGATGGGCTCTCGCTTTGTGGACTTTGAGGGCGGAGAGCTGTATCTCTGGAAGGACAAGACGGAGGATGGCAAGGTGCTGGGCATCAACGATGTGATAGACATGGCGCATGAGATAGGCTTCTGGAACGTGACCATTACCACCAATGCGCAGCTTCCTTTCGTGGGGACGCATGCCGATCAGTTGTGGGTGTCGATGGACGGTGTGGGCGAATGGCATGATCAGATACGCGGAAAGGGCACTTTCGAACGACTGGCGAAGCACGTTGCGCAGTATGGCGAGCAGCAGAAGAAGGTGATGGGACGCAAGGCTCCGCTCTGTGTGAACATGGTGGTGAACTGTCTGAACTACAAGAATCTGGAAGGTGCGTTGGAGTTCGTGAGGAGCAATCCGAACATCGACCAGATCTCCGTGAATTTCCATACGCCATTCGCAGAGACGGAAGAGCTGTTCTTGGATCCTGACATCCGCAATGCGCTGATAGACAAGCTCCTCAAGTATAAGCAGAAGGGCTACCCTATCATGAACTCCTATTCAGGACTGAAGGCCATGAAGATGGTAGGTGGAAAGACCATCTGCACGGATGAGCATTGCTGGATCACCAACTTCATCTTCTCTGATGGCAGCCGTTCTCCTAAGTGCATGGGATATACGCACCACGTATGCGATCGCTGCGGATTCTCCATGGGTGGCGAAATGTATGCCGTGCGTCACTTCAAGCCAGATACTCTATTCAGTGGTATGAAATTGCGTATAGCAAGGCATTCGTGAGGAAAAGAATACGTTTTTCGTCACTTTGTTTCGTTTTGGACAATATTCGTTTACTTAAGGACTATTAGATATAGGCTGATAATCCTTAACTTTGTAATCCTAATCATTAACTTATCAAACAGAAAATATTACAGTGTATTGTGGCACCCATACACCACAAGGCTATGAGAACTTGGAGGCTAAGCGTGTGATGGATTTGGATCATCCTGTGCCTACCGTCTTCGCAGAGGTGGATTTCTCTAAGAGAGAAGAGTCTGGCAAGTATGTCTGCTCTATCTGTGGCTATGTGTACGATCCTGCAGAGCATGACGGCGTGGCCTTCGAAGACCTGCCAGACAACTGGAAGTGCCCTCGTTGCAAGCAAAGCAAAGCGAAATTCAACAAGGCCTAATGATTCGCACAAGAAACCTGCTACTCGTCAATGGAGTGATATGGCTGGCCAGAGGCCTGCGCATCCTCCTGACGGGGCTGGGGGCTTATCAGCGTCTCTGGCCTGATAGTCGTATGCCTTGGTGGTGGGTCATTTCCCTAGTCATTTTCGCGGGTTTCTTTCTCATGTTCCGCAAAGTAGTGGCTCGCTACTCAGCCCGCATTCTTGCCTTCACAGAGCCACGTAAAAGCATCCTCCACACATTCAGCCTCAAAGGCTATCTGCTCATTGCCTTCATGATAGGCTTGGGCATCACCTTCCGCCACCTCCCTGGCATCACGGATGTATTCTTCGCCACATTCTATACAGGACTGGGCGCAGGGCTTATCTCTGCAGGTATCCGTTTCCTGCTATGCTGGAAAAAACAAAAATAAGAATTCTTTTCTTTTTCTTGCACGATTTTGTTTCTTTGCCCCCACGTAACAAATACAAGTTTTAATTAACTCTTAAACAGAGTAAGACAACGACAGCAGTAAGGGCAACTGTAGTTTATTGTTTCTTTCTATATTCATTGGGTGACATTCCTAAGTGTTCACGCACGTATTTGCCGAAGAACGAGGCATTAGGAAATCCCAGTTCGAGGCAAATTTGTGCGGCCGTCAGTTCGGTGTTTTTCAGATAGTAGGTGATGTCCTCGACAACATATTCTGAAATCCATTCCGTAGGCGACTTCCCGCTGACGGTGCGACAGATGGTGGAGAGGTATTTGGGCGTAATACAGAGTTCCTCGGCATACTCGCTGACGCTGAGTTTCTTGATGCGACGGCGGGCAATGTTAACAAGGAACTGATAAAAGAGCGCTTCCATGCGTGAGTTGCCTTCCAGTGGCGAATCTTCCGCTGCATTCGGCTCATTGTTCATCAAGTGATGACACAGTTCCAGCAGTGCCACCCGCAGCAGACTGACCAGTATCTCGCGCCTGAAGGGATTGTCTTCATTGAGCCATTGGTAGCGCAGTTCGTTGTAGAGTCCGAAGCGCCCCGTAGGTATGTCAATAATGCAGTAATGTTGCTTGTAGAGCATATTGTTCCATAGGAGCATTTGCGACTGCAGGATGCTGCGGAGCAGCCTGTCACTAAGGCACATCACCTTGCACTCGAAATCAGGACTAATCATCAGGTTCGAGAGAACGACATGCGGGTGACAGACAAAAATCTGCTGGGCATTGACCGTAATAGGCTGTCCCGACACGTCAAGCCGCATCCGACCGGCAACACAAGCAGCCACTATGTTGAAGTCAATCTTTCCACCTTCGAGATGGGGTATTTCCCGAAGGTTGTCAACAATAACCAGTTCGTCATCATTATAACTGATCAGTTCTTCGTTGACAGACATCGCCGAGACATCAAGAAGATTAACGTTCTTTAATGCATGTTCTTTTTTTTGCTTTTCCATATTAGTGCATTTGTTCCGCAAATGTAGTCATTTTTTAGAGAAAACATACGTTATGATATGTTTCCCTTTTCGCTAATAATGTACCAAATGACTCATTCCTTGAATTTAGAACATCTTTAAAGCCTTGCAACAGTTCGATTATTCAGGGAATATACTGAATTTCGCACGCAAGTTATCGAAATACTATTAATCGAAGAAATATGAACAAGACATGTATGATGCTACTGTTCGGAGCCCTGATGCTCGGCAGTTGCAACGAGAAAAGCGGGCAGGAAACAACGGTGAAGGCCGTCAAAGTAAAGACAATGATGGCACAACTAACAGCGACTGGTAGTAGTCAGGGATATAGTGGAACGATAGAGGAGCAAAATGGCTCGTCACTGAGTTTTGCCTCGGTGGGAACGCTGCGGAGCGTGAACGTGAGCGAAGGACAGATGGTGCGCCAGGGACAACTGTTGGCCACCATCGATGAAACATCGCTACAGAGTGCCTATGAGGCCGCACTGGCTGCCAAGGAGCAGGCACTTGATGCAGAGGAACGTATGAAATTGCTGCACGATGCCGGCTCATTGCCAGAAATAAAATGGGTAGAGGTGCAGACGCAGGTACGCCAAGCTCTGTCGGCAGAGAATATGGCCAAGAAGGCACTGACAGACGCACAGCTCTTTGCGCCATACGGCGGCTATATTGCAGAGAAGCAGGCCGAGGCAGGACAGAGCGTGGCACCGGGTGTGCCCATCGTAAAGCTGGTGAGAATTGATCAGGTGAAGGTCGGCATCAGTGTGCCTGAGGAGGAGATAGCACAGATACATGCAGGGCAGCTGCTACTGGTGAAAGTGGCGGCATTGGGCGATAAGACGTTCGAGGCGAAGGTCACTGAAAAGGGCGTGACGGCCGATGCGCTGTCGCGGTCGTATGAGGTAAAAGGCATTATCAGCAATCCACAGCATGAACTGCTGCCAGGAATGATTGCGGAGGTAAGCCTTTCGGGTTCTTTGATGACATCACCTCAAAAAAATCTATCCCTACCCGCAGAGATTATCCAGATTGATGCCGACAACAAGCCTTTCGTGTGGACGGTCGTTGATGGCAGGGCACAGAAGACGTATGTCACGCTTGGACAAAACATAGGCGACAACGTGCAGATTACCGAAGGCCTGAAGGATGGCGACAATGTAATCTGCGAGGGACAGCAAAAGGTAAGTAATGGGATGGAGGTGAGCTATGGCAGAGAAGAATAAAATGAATCTTGTGGAGTGGGCGATGCACTACCGGCAGATTGTCATCATGATTACCTGCGTGCTTATCGTCTTTGGCTTCTATGGCCTCTACAGCATCCGAAAGAACGAGTTTCCCGACATCACCATCCGTCAGGGCGTGGTAGTGGCTGTCTATCCTGGTGCCTCGGCTTTAGAGGTGGAGCAGCAAGTGACGAAGCCCCTGGAGGAGTACATCTTCACCTATAAGGACGTGAACAAGGTGAAGACGAAGTCGTATAGCCGCAACTCGGCAGCCATTATCCAGATAGAGTTGAACGATGACATTTCCGACAAGGAAGAGTTCTGGTCGAAGTTCAAGCACGGCATGGAGTCGTTCAAAAGCTCGCTGCCAGAGGGCGTGTTGGCTGTACAGGTGAACGACGATTTCGGTGACTCGTCAGCCATGCTTGTGACGATGGAGTCGGAAGACAAGACCTACCGTGAACTCCGTGACTACATGGACCAGTTGAAGGACCGCCTGCGCACGGTGGAGAGCGTGGGACGCATCACCGTGGTAGGTCAGCAGCAAGAACAGATCAGTGTCTATTTGGATTACGACCGCCTGTCGCACTACGGCATCTCGGACAAAACCATTGCCCTCACGCTGAAGGCCAAAGACTTCTCGACGATGGCGGGCACACTGAAGAACGGCCGCTACGACTCACCCATCTACGTGGGCCATTCGCTGAACATGGTGAGCGATGTGGAGCAGACGGTGGTGTATAGCGACCCGCGCGGCAAGGTGGTGCGGCTGAAGGACGTGGCGACGGTGAGGCGCGAGTATCCGCAGCCGTCGTCGTATATCACCAATAACGGCGTGAAGTGCCTGGTGCTGAGCGTCGAGATGAAGTCGGGCCGCAGCATCACCGACATGGGCGAAGAGGTATACAAAGTGCTAGACGAGTTTGAGCCTACACTGCCGCCCAGCGTCAAATTGTTCCGCATCACCGACCAGCCAAAGGTGGTTAAGGACTCGGTAGTAAGCTTCTTGCGCGAATTGCTTATTGCCGTACTGGCCGTCATCATCGTTGTGCTATTGCTCATGCCGATGCGCGTGGCACTGGTGGCCGCTTCTACTATACCTATTACTATATTCATATCGCTGGGGCTGTTCTATGCCTTCGACATTGAACTGAACACGGTGACGCTGGCGGCCCTCATCACGTCGCTTGGCATGGTGGTCGACAACTCGATTGTCATCATCGACTCCTACATAGAGAAACTCGGTGAAGGCATGTCGCGCTGGCACGCTTCCCAGGAGTCGGCCACCCACTTCTTCAAGAGCATCCTCACAGCGACGATGGCCATTTCCATCACCTTCTTCCCCTTCCTGTTCACCACGAAGGGATCGATGAACGACACGGTATTCTATTTCCCATGGGCTATCCTGATTATCCTGCTCGTATCACTCGTCGTGGCCGAGCTGGTGGTACCGTTCTTGCAGTTCTGGTTTATAAGAAAGCCTATGGGCACTGGCACTGGTAAGAAGAAGCACTTCGACTTCCTCGACTTGATGCAGAAATCCTACGACTGGCTCATCGATCACTGCTTCCGTCATCCCTACATCGTATGTGGCGTGGCACTGGTTACCATCGTCTTGTCTGCAGTTATTCTTGTCAACCTTCCACAACGCCTGATGCCACGTGCCGAGCGCAACCAATTTGCCGTGGAGATATATCTGCCCACAGGCACGTCGCTAGACAGAACCGCCTCACTGGCCGACTCTTTGGAAAGCATCCTGCAACAAGACGAACGCATCGTGTCGATAGCCTCGTTCAAGGGCACGGCCTCACCCCGCTTTCACACGGTCTATGCGCCACAGTTCGGAGGCACCAACTACGCGCAGTTCATCGTCAACACCAAGTCACCTGCTGCCACCGAAGAAATCCTGGCCGAGTATAAGCCGAAGTATGAGGAGGCTTTTCCTGAGGCCTACGTGCGCTTCAAGCAGCTTGACTACGGCACGGAGTCGAATCCCATCGAAGTGCGGCTGACATGCGATGACTGGCCAACGCTAAAGGCAGCCACCGACTCGCTCACACTGCTGCTGCGTCAGCATCCGAAACTGAAACTGGTGCGCAACGACATGCAGGAACCTCTATTAGCTACCGAGATACACCTCGACCCCATCAAGGCCAGTAGGCTGGGCATCTCGAACCTCGACACCGAACTGTCGATGCTCATGCGCTACAATGCCG
>ERZ842401.2649-NODE-2649-length-23590-cov-5.249458_pt1 | contig 23590 bp, 17 predicted proteins | sample MGYA00521270_ERZ842401 | MGnify/ENA primary metagenome ERZ842401 (study PRJEB31892, sample SAMEA3878208) | bioreactor metagenome | biome: Moose rumen | place: Sweden | collected 2011-10 | study: EMG produced TPA metagenomics assembly of the PRJEB12797 data set...
CAATCCTCTAATTAGAAACTACTTATAAACTGTCCAACTTTTGGGGTTCAGTTCATATAGTTTCTCTTTTTATTTACTAAAGAATAAAAAAATGATATAATACAGCTAGTTGAAAGGAGGAGCTATATGTTTGTAGATGAGGTAACACTTAAAGTAATAGCTGGAGCTGGTGGAGATGGTTGTAAAGCATTTAGACGTGAAAAATATGTAGAAATGGGAGGACCATTTGGTGGGAATGGTGGAAAAGGCTCAGACATTATTTTTCAAGTTGATGAGGGACTTCATACTCTTCTAGATTTACGTTATCAAAAACAGATAAAAGGTAAAAAAGGTGAAAATGGAAGAGGAAAAAATCAACATGGTGCATCAAGTCCAGATATTATAGTAAAAGTACCACAAGGAACAGTCGTAACAGATTTAGATACAGGTCTAATAATTTGTGATTTAAAGAAGAAAGATGATAAATTTATAGTTGCAAAAGGTGGACGTGGTGGAAGAGGAAATACTGCATTCAAAACTCAAACAAATACAGCCCCTGATTTTTGTGAAAATGGTGAACCTGGAGAAGAAAGAAATCTTAAAGTAGAAGTTAAAATGTTAGCAGACGTTGGATTAGTCGGACTTCCAAGTGTAGGAAAAAGTACGATAATTTCATCTATTTCAAGATCAAAACCTAAAATAGCAGCATATCACTTTACAACGTTAGTTCCTAATCTTGGAGTAACAAAAACAGATGGAGGATATAGTTATGTAGTAGCAGATCTTCCAGGATTAATAGAAGGAGCAAGTAAAGGTGAAGGTTTAGGAGATAAATTCCTAAGACACATAGAAAGAACAAAAGTAATCGCACACGTAATAGATATGGCAGCTGTAGAAGAAAGAGACCCATATGAAGACTATGTATTAATAAATAAAGAATTAGAAGAGTTTAATCCAAAATTATTAAAAAAACCAATGATAATAATAGCTAATAAAATGGATTTAGAAACATCTCATGATAATTTAGAAGAATTCAAAAAGAAAGTTCCAGATAAAAAAATATTTGAAGTAAGTGGAGCAACAGGTGAAGGACTAAGAGAAGTAGTAAACTATTTAGGAGAAACATTAAAGTCACTTCCTGAAGAAGAATTATATGATGATGATAAGATTGAAAGTCATGTATTATACAAATTTAAGAAAGAAGAAAAATATACTATTACTAAAGAAGATGATGTTTGGGTAATACATGGTGCTGAAGTTGAAAAACTATTTAAGATGACAAAATTCTCATCAGATGAGGCAATATACCGTTTTGCTAGAAAATTAACTAAGATGGGAATAGATGATAAGCTTGAAGAATTAGGAGCAAAAGAAGGAGATCAAGTAAGAATTTTAGATTTTTACTTTGATTATAGAAAATAATATAACATTTTTTAAAAGTATGATATAATCATTATAGAGTAGAGGTGTTATACATGAAAAGTATTGAATTTTTAAAAGAAAATGGTGTAGATGTTGATAGCAGTTTAGAATTCTTTGGAGATGTAGAATCATATAATGAAACAGTTACTGAATATTTAAAAGGTGTACATGACAAAGTAGAACAATTAGTAAAATTTATTCAAAATGATGATTTACCTAACTATAGTATTCATGTTCATTCATTAAAAAGTGATTCAAAGTATTATGGTTTTAATAAATTAGCTGATATTGCGTTAGATCACGAAATGAAGAGTAAAGAAGGAGATATTAATTATGTAAAATCTCACTTTATAGAACTAGTAAATGAAGCTAATAATGTAATTATTTTATTAAAAGAATATATTGGGGGACAAGACGAAACTAAAAAAGAAGAACAAGAAGAAAGTTTAGTTTACACAACAAAAACAATATTAGTAGTAGATGATTCTAATATAATTAGAAATTTTGTTAAAAGAATATTTAGTGAACAATATAATGTTGGTTCTGCCGAAGATGGAGAAAAGGCAATAGAAGTAATAAAAGCGAATCAAGATAATGATATGATTGAAGCAATTCTTCTAGATTTAAATATGCCAAAACTTGATGGATTTGGAGTATTAGAGTTTATGAAACAAAATGATTTACTTCAAAAAATGCCAGTATCAATCATTTCTGGAGATTCATCAAAAGAAACAATTGATAAAGCTTTTGAATATCCAATAGTTGATATGTTAAGTAAGCCATTTAATGATCAAAATGTAAAAATGGTAATAGATAAAACATTGATTTATAAAGGTGCAAAATAAAAATAGCAGTTTAACTGTTATTTTTTTCTTTTTTAGTTTTAACTATATCTAGCTTATCTCCAACTTCATAAAAAGAAGCAACTCCTGAAGGAAATACATAAGTGTAATAAACATTTTTATCACCTTTATATCTTTCTTCAGTACGAGTGCTTTCAAATATATTTAAAATAATGTTATCTTTATCAGTCATTATAATATCAAAACTTAAACAATAAAAATAAGTATTAATTCTTCTTTTATTAGGAAAACATAAAGCGGCTTCAACTTCATTAAGTTTGAATCTAAAACTTTTAACCTTATTCATAAAACAAGTTTTTACTTCGATTGGAACTTTTGTACCATTAACTTTTAAATACATGTAATCACCAATAAAATAGTACCATAAATTTACAAAAATAACTAGCTTATATATATTATTCGTGTTAAAATAGTATAGAAAAAGAGGAGGATTATTTATGAGTGGACATTCAAAATGGGCAACTATACACCGTAAGAAAGGTGAATTAGATGCAGCACGTGGAAAAGTATTTCAAAAACTTGCTAAAGAAATTTATGTAGCAGCTAAACAAGGAACACCAGATCCTTCAAGTAATGCTTCATTAAGAATGGTTATTGAAAAAGCAAGAAGTGCTAATATGCCAAAAGATAATATCGAAAAAGCAATTCAAAAAGCAAAAGGAGCATCTGAAGGAGAAAACTATGAATCAATCAGATACGAAGGATATGGTCCAAGTGGTGTTGCAATAATCGTTGATTGTTTAACTGATAATAGAAATAGAACAGCTGGAGATGTACGTAGTAAATTTACAAAACGTGGTGGAAATCTTGGAACATCAGGTAGTGTAAGCTATATGTTCGAAAGAAAAGGAATTATTACTATACCAAGCGAATATGATGAAGAAGAAATGATGATGACATCACTTGATGCCGGCGCAGATGATTTCGAAACAGATGAAGATGTATATGTTATAACTACAACGCCAGAAAACTTTGTTAAAGTAAAAGAAGCATTAGAAAGTGCTGGAGTAAAAGAATTCTTAACAAGCGAAGTAACATTCACACCAAATAATACAGTAGAACTAACTGACGAAGAACAAATTGAAAAAGTTCATGCATTAGTAGAAGCATTAGAAGAATTAGATGATGTACAAGATGTATATTGCAATTTAAAAGAAGATTAAAAATTAATTTTCTTTTTTTTATTACCATTGACAAACAAATGTATGAATATTATAATTAGAATAGTTTTGCAAAAAGAGTATTTCTTGCTATAATTATAAGGGAGTGATTTAAATGTACGATTACATGAAAGGAAAAATAACTGATATTACACCAGCAGGAGTAGTTATAGAAGTTAGAGATATTGGATATTTTATAAATGTAGCAAATCCATATAGTTTTGAATATAACAAAGAAATGATAGTATATCTATATTATCAAGTTAAAGAAGATGAACATAATTTATTTGGATTTAAAAATAAAGATGAAAGAGCATTATTTTTAAAGTTAATCAATGTAAAAGGATTAGGACCTAAAATGGCTCTTCCAATACTTGCAACTGGACAAATAAATGGTATTATAGAAGCAATTGAAAGTGAAAACATTGCATATTTAAAGAAGTTCCCTAAAATAGGTGAAAAACTTGCAAGACAAATAATACTAGATTTAAAAGGAAAAATAGGAAGTGTTCACACATTATTTGATAATAATGAAATTAGTTACACAAGTACAGAACTACATGATGCATTAATAGCATTAGGATATAAAGATAAGGAAATAAAAGGTATTGAAAATAAAATTGATAGTAGTCTATCAATAGAAGAAAAAATAAAAGAAGCATTAAAACTTTTACTAAAGTAGGAGGTATTATATGGATGAAAGAATAATTACAACTAGAGAATTATTTGATGATGGAATAATAGATAATAGTATAAGACCAGAATCAATAGAAGAGTATATTGGTCAAAAAGATGTTAAGGAAAATATAAAAGTCTTTGTAGAAGCAGCAAAGATGAGAAATGAAGCTCTAGATCATGTTCTTTTGTATGGTCCTCCAGGTCTTGGTAAAACAACACTTGCATATATAATTGCAAATGAACTAGGAACAAATTTAAAAACCGCTAGTGGTCCAAGTATTGAAAAGTCAGGTGATTTAGCAGCAGTACTTTCAACACTTGAAAAAGGTGACGTATTATTTATTGATGAAATACATAGAATGCCAAGATATATAGAAGAAATACTATATCCTGCAATGGAAGACTTTACACTAGATATTATTGTAGGTAGCGAAGGAAATACTAGAAATATAAAAATAGATTTACCACCATTTACATTAGTAGGAGCAACAACAAGAGCAGGAGATTTATCAGCGCCACTTAGAGATAGATTTGGAATTATTTCTAAACTTCAATATTATACAGTTGAAGAATTAACTGAGATTGTTAAAAGAACATCTAGAGTTCTTGGAATAGATATAAATGATGAAGCAGCAACTGCTTTAGCATCAAGAAGTAGAGGAACGCCAAGAATTGCTAATAGATTATTCAAAAGAGTAAGAGACTTTGCTGTAGTAGAAGGAAAAGACTGCATAGATGAAGAAGTAATAGATAAAGCTTTAAAAAGACTTAAAGTAGATGAAAGAGGACTTGATGAAACAGACCATGAATTACTTCTTGCAATAATAAAGAAATTTAATGGAGGACCAGTAGGTATAGAAGCAGTAGCAAGTGCAATTGGGGAGGAAGTAACAACTATTGAAGATGTATATGAACCATATCTACTACAAACAGGACTATTAAAAAGAACTCCACGTGGAAGAGTAGCAACACCTCTTGCATATGAAGTTTTACATATAGATTATATGAAAGACGTGAAGAAGAATGAAGACAGATGATTTTGATTATTATTTACCAGAAGAATTAATTGCTCAAACACCACTTGAAAAAAGAGATTCTTCAAGATTACTTGTTTTAGATAGAAAAACAGGTAATATAGAACATAAGCATTTCACAGATATTGTGGATTATTTAGAGGAAGGAGATACACTTGTATTAAATGATACAAAAGTACTTCCTGCAAGACTAATAGGTTCAAAAGAAGAAACAGGAGCAGTAATTGAAGTTTTACTTTTAAAGAACATAAAAGATGATATATGGGAATGTTTAACAAAACCAGCAAGAAGAATTAAAAAAGGAACAATTGTATCTTTTGGAGATGGAAAATTAAAAATGAAATGTCTAGAAGAATTTGATGAAGGAATTAGACATTTTGAAATGATATATGATGGTATATTCTATGAAATATTAGATGAGCTTGGAACTATGCCGCTTCCACCATATATACATGAAAAGCTTGAAGATGGTTCAAGATATCAAACAGTATATGCAAAAGAAGTGGGAAGTGCAGCTGCTCCAACAGCAGGGCTTCACTTTACAGAAGAATTATTAAATAAAATAAAAAATAAAAAAGTTAATATTTGCTATGTAACACTTCATGTTGGACTTGGAACATTTAGACCAGTAAGTGTGGAAAATGTAGAAAACCATGAAATGCATAGTGAATTTTACACTATGTCAAAAGAAACTGCAGATTTATTAAATGAGACAAGGAAAAAAGGAAAAAGAATAATAGCAGTAGGAACAACATCAACAAGAACACTTGAAACAATTGCCGGAAAAAATAATGGTATTTTCAAAGAAGAAAGTGGATTTACAAAAATTTTTATATATCCTGGATATGAATTTAAGGGAATAGATTGTTTAATCACAAATTTTCATTTACCAAAATCAACACTTGTAATGTTAGTATCAGCACTTGCAGGGAAAGATAATATTTTAAATGCATATAAGACTGCAGTAGAAGAAAAATATAGATTTTTCTCATTTGGAGATAGTATGTTTATTAAATAGCTAGAAATAGCTATTTTTTTGTATATTAAAATTAATTAGTGTAAATAATAATAGTAAATAATGTGTTAAGTTTACAGTAATATTAAAAAAGTAAATGAAAATGATTGAAAAAAATAAAAAATTATATTATAGTTTAATTATAAATAAGATAGGAATCTAGGGTTTCTATTATATTTGTGCGAATAAGAAAAAGAAGGAGATAGGAATATGAGTAAGAAAAACAAAAAAAACTCTAAGAAAACAATTTACCTAATATTAGTTTTAATTTTAGGTATTAGTGTTGGATATGCAGCTTTATCAGCAACACTAAAAATCAATGGTACTTCAATTATTAAAAGTGCTAAATGGAGTGTACATTTTGGTACAGAAGCAAATGATATTCAGGTAACTAGTGGAAGTGTTACAGGTGATAATGTAACAACACCAGCTCGAATCAAAGCAGATACAAGTAATACTGAAATTGAATTCTCAGTAAATTTACCTGAACCAGGAGATTTTTATGAATTTACAGCTCAAGTTGTAAATGATGGATCCCTTGATGCAGTAATTGGTGGTGACGGAACTCCTGTAACATTATCTGTAACTGCTCATGAATTAAATGATGGAGAAGAAGGAGATTTAATTCCTGAAAATTCTACAACAGAACCAGCAGTACTAGGATGGAGTAAATATTTTTCATATTCAGTTGAATGGGCTGATTTAGAAGAAACAGCAACACGTACTGATTTTACACCAATCGTTGGAGATAAATTAGCTGCACCAGCATCAGGATCTACAAGAACTGCAAGACCAATTAAAGTTAGAGTTTATTATGATAAAGAAAAAGTAAATACAAATGAAGATTTACCTAAAAAAGATATTAAATTAGATTTAAATTTCTCAATGAACTTTGTTCAAGATAAAACATCTAATTAATTAAATAAATGATTACCCTCAATAGAGGGTAATCACTTATTTGTTATATATACTAATGATTCAAAGTATTAATATATATAAGAGATAAGTAAATTAAAGGAATAAAATGGAGTAAGATTATGAGTAAAAGGGATACCAAAAATATTGCTTTGTTAGTGATACTACTAGTTTATTCAATTTTTTATAGATTATTTATCTATAAAAATATGTTAAGCTATTCAGAATCGATAACATCAGCACTAATAATATTATTAACATTTTTAGCTATAAAGTTTTTAGGATTTCAAAAGAACAAAAAGACTAAAATGAAACAATATATAACAAATGTTACTATTGTAATGATAATATTATTCTTTGTATTATCATATGGAATAGGTTTATTTGTTGGATTTTTATCAAATTCATATTCTAGAACATTAGATGCAATTATAAGTAATACTTTTTGTCAATTAATTATAATCATTGCAACTGAAATATTTAGATACACAATTATAAGAGCAAACAAAGATAAAAAATATGTAATAGTATTTGCAACAATAATAATTACTATATTTGAGTTAGTTACAACATTACAACCATTATCATTTACTGATTATGCTGGATTATTTAGAACAATAACAGCAACAGCACTTCCAATTATCTCAAAAAATATAGTAATAAGCTATTTAGTATATCATATTGGATATGTTCCAGGATTAATTTACAGATTAGTAATGGATTTATATATATATATAATGCCAATAGTACCAGATTTAGGGGATTACTTAAATTCAATGCTTGGAATTGGACTTCCATTCTTAATTTACTTATATGCATCAAGAACAATTAATGAATATAATAATGGAGTAGAACGAAATTATGGAACAGAAACATTTAAACTAATAGACATTCCATTTATTGCATTCATGGTCGTTCTAATATGTTTGATATCTGGATTCTTCCCATACTATATGATAGGTATAGGATCAGAATCTATGACTCCTAAAATATTAAAAGGAGATGCTGTAATAATACATAAGATTTCTAATAAAGCAAAGAAAAATGGAACAGCAAAACTAGAAGAAGGACAAGTTATAGCTTTCAAAATGAGAGATAAAACAATAGTCCATAGGCTAGTTAAAATAGAGAAGAAAGATGGAGTTACATATTATAGAACAAAAGGTGATGCAAATAATTCAAATGATAATGTTAACCTTACAATAAATAATATATATGGAGTAGTAGAATTTAAAATACCATATATTGCAAAACCAACTATTTATTTAACTGAATTTTTGAATGGAGAGAGATAGAATGAAAAGGATAATAAAGATAAGTATTTTAGCAGTAGCTTTAGTAGCGGCAATTATTATAGGATTAAGCTTGCATGGAAGAGAAGATAACGCATATGCTTTAATAGCATTTGCAGTTGCAGTAGTATTAATAATTACATTAATTACATACATTCTTAATACTAGAAATGAAGAAGCCATTTATAACAGTACGCTAAAAAGAGTATTAAATAATTATGATGCTATATTAGTAGAAAGTCATAATTTTCCAGATTTAAAAGGAAAAAATATTATTAAAGTAACTAATATGGATGATTTAGTAGATGCTCAAATAGAAATTAGAAAACCAATTTATTATATGATTGAAGGAGAAGATTCTTGTTCATTCGTTTTATTAGATAATTCAGAAGCATGCATTTATATTTTAAAACAAAATGAAAATGTAACATCTCCACTTGAGTTAATAGTAAATGAATATGAAAAACATAATGATATAGATGCAAGTTTACTTGAGGATATTGAAAGGACTACAATTATTAAATTAAACAATATGAAGTCATTCAAAGTTTCTCCATATAAGAAAAAAACAGATGAAAATAAAGAAGAAAAATCAGAAGTAAAAGAAGAAAATGTTAAATCTTTAGAAGAAATAAAAGAAATGGTTGAAGCAAAAGATCAAAAGCCAGAGAAAAAAGAAATAACAAAAGAAGAAGTTAAAAAAGCAGAAAATAAAGAAACTCCTATTAGTCCTGATGAAGGAATAGAAGTAATAGAAAAAAAAGAAGAAATAGAATTACTTTAATTCTATTTCTTTTTTTAACAAATATTTAAATAAACATCTGGAAGACATCTTACTGCACTTACACAATTTAAATTAATAGTAAAGAACTGATTAGTAGCAGTATAAGTTGAGTCACCATTATCAATTAGTATTCTACAAGTTAAACAACAATCATCAATACTTTCACATCTAAATACAGTTGATTCTCCTGTTGTCCCATTAAAAGTATAATCTATAGACCAAAGATCACCAGTTTGACAGTTATATAGATTTATAGGTCTTGTATTATAACAGATTAAAGTATTGACAGGACCTAAAAAAGGTCTATCACAACCAGTTTCTTCGCAGCATTTAGTTTCCTTTTTTTGAAGTTTAATTATATTAGTAAAAAGTTCATTTAAACACGAACAATCACTAGTGTTAATATTATTATCCTCGCACATAAAAACTCCTTTCTAAATACATTCTAATGCTATATCAGATAAGCATTTAAGAACACACATACACTTTAAATTAATAGTTATAAAATTATTAGTTGAAGTAATATTTCCTGAATCATCAACAGCAAGTATTCTACATTTACAACAACAATCATTTACTTTCTCAACTCTAAAAGTATTTGATGTTAAAGTAGTACCATTAGATGTATAAGTTACTTCAAATAATTCACCATTTCTAGTATAGAATTGTACAGGTCTTGTATTATAACAAATTAATTCACTATTAGGACCTAAAAAAGGTCTATCACATCCTTCTTCACAGCAAATAGAGTTATCTGTTTTGTTTTGAAGAATTTCAATAGTTTTTAATATTTTAGCAAAACAACAACTTTCGTTATTCACCATATTTCCACCTCTTAACTTTCTTTCTATAATAAAGTATGTATAGACTAAATAATTGTGTAGGTATAAACCTAATAAAATATATTCAAGTTAAATGAAATATTTACAACTTTATAAAAGTAATATATAATAAAGATGGAAATAGAAAGGAAATAAATATGGAATATGCGATAATAATTGTAGTTCTTTTAATAATACTTTTAGCAGTTCTAAAAGCAAATAAAAAGGACGCAAATATAGATTTAAATAAATTAGTAGAATACCTTGGAGGAAAAGATAACATAATAAAAACAGAAGTAGATTTATCAAGATTTAAAGTAACTTTAAAAGATGTAAGTAAAGCAAATAAAGAAGGTATTCAAAAACTAGGAGCTAAAGGAATTGTTGAGATAGATAATCAGTTAAAAATTATACTTGACCATGATTCAAAGCAATTAAAAAAATATATAGAAGATTTAAAGTAAAAAGAGAAATTTTTCTCTTTTTTTTGTTGTATAAATACTAGTAAAAATGGTATACTTTTTATAAAGGTAGGAGAATGTAGTATGAGTAAATTAGTAAAAAGATTTTTAATGCTTTTTCTATTAGTAATTTCTTTCTTTAGTACAAGTGTTTTTGCTAAAGAAGTAGATATTAAAGTAGATGAAGCAAAGGTTGTTTCAAAAAGTAGTACTGCAGAAGTTGAAACACCAGCTATTGATGGTAATAATATAAATACAAGTGCAACTTTTAATGAGCAAGATGACTTTGTAACTTATGAGATTACTATTAAGAATAATGATGATGAATCTTGGAAGATTGATTCAGTAGAAGATAATTATACAAAAGATAATTTAAAGATAGATTATGAGTATGATAATGAATTAATTAAAAAAGGTAAAACATCTAAAGTAAAAGTAACTATAACTTATAAGAAAAAGTTAGTTAATACTGAAAGTATAAATATAGATGATTTAAAAATATCCTTAAACTTAATTAATGAAAGTGGAGATACTACTACTATAGGAATAAATAATCCTAATACAAGAGATGGAATACTTAAATATTTAGTTCTATTAATAGTAGCTGTTACTGGATTAATATTTATTAAGAATAAGAAAAGATATAAAAGGTTAAAAGTAGGAAACTTACTAGTTTTAATCGCAATAGTTATGTCTCCATTTATGATTTTTGCAGAAGAGAAGTATCAAATGAATATTAATATTAAATCATTTACTTTAAAGAGTGAATATTTAGACTATGAAATAAGTTTTGATACAGATGGAGCAGGTAATGTAGATACAAGAACAGTTACTTATGGACAACCTATCGGTGAATTACCTAATGTATCAAAAGATGGTTATACATTTAATGGATGGAAAGATCAAGATGGAAATGTTGTAACAGAAAATACAATTGTAAAGGGAAAACTAGATCTTGAAGCAGAGTTTACAGTCAAAGAATATAATATAGCTTATAATCTAGATAATGGAACCGTAACTCCTAGTAGTGCCAATCCTACTAAGTATACAATTGAAGATGAATTTGAATTAGTTAATCCTACAAGAAAAGGGTATACATTTGCTGGATGGACTGAAGGTGAAAGCGAAAATTTATATACTAGAGTAACAATATCTCATGAAACAGGAACAAAAGCTTATACTGCACATTGGTCAAAGAATGAAAATACAAAATATTATGTAAATCATAAATATCCTAATTTAGATGGAACTTATGAGACTGTTAGAGAAGAATTAACAGGACCAACTGATACAGAAGTAACCGCACCATTTAAACCAAAAACTGGTTTTGATAATCCTACAACTTCACAAAGCTTAACTATATCAGCAGATGAGGATAGTGAAGTAACATATACTTATACAAGACATGAATATGAATTAACTTTAAATGATGATATAGAAACGACATTTACTAATCCAAAATATCCATATGAAACAGAAATAACATTGACTGCAAAAGATAAAGAAAACTTTGAATTTACTGGATGGAGTAATGGAGAAACAACTAAAACAATAACATTTAATATAACAGAAGATACAAATGTTTATCCAGAATATGTATCAACACTTATAACCGTTACATTTAATCCAAATGGAGGAACAGTTGATGAAACAACGAGAAGTGTTAATAAAGAAACAGCTATAGGAGAACTTCCTACACCAACTGCTCAGGCAGGAAAAGATTTTGATGCATGGTATACAGAGTTAACTGGAGGAACAAAAGTAACAAGTTCTTACATAGTAAATAATAATATAACAATATATGCAAGATATACTGATCAAACATTTACAATAACATTTGATACAGATGGAGGAACAAGTGTAGATAATCAAACCATTACATATGGAAATAAAGTAACAAAACCAACTACTAATCCAACAAAAGAAGGTTATACGTTTGATGATTGGTATACAGATAATACTTATACTACAAAATTTGATTTTGAAAATACTGAAATAACAAGTACAACAACTATATATGGTAAATTTAATCTAAACAGATATACTGTTTCATTTAATACAGATGGTGGATCATCAGTATCAAGTCAAACAGTAGATCATGGTTCAAAAGCATCTAAACCAACATCAGATCCAACAAAAGAAGGATATGTATTTGTTAATTGGTATACAGATACAAATTACAACACATTATTTGATTTTAATACTGAAATTACAAGTGATACGATAATTTATGCTAAGTTTAAAGCAAATCCATTCCCAGTAGTATTTAGTGAACCAGGAGAATGTACATTTAATGGATCAAGTGGTGTTTTAACTGGAGATAATTGTAGTTACGCAAATGGAACAAATCAATATATAGATACAGGAATTAATTTATATAATTCTGAAAATCATGATAAAGACTATGAAATTGGATTTACAATTGTATCAACTAATTTATCAGAGCAAGTAAGTCAAGCAACATTTATGAATACAAAACTTGAAGGTAGTAATTACCCAGGTTTAGTATTTAGAAAAAGAAATGGTTATTCACAATTTGATCTATCATCAAGAAAATCTTCATCAGCAAATGAAGTAAAATATATGAGTGATAGCGGAGTTGAAACAGTTAAAATATATAGAATAACAAATGAAGATACGGGTGTTCAAGAAATATTCTATAGTATAAATGATGAAGAAAAAGTTAAAGTAAATGATTTATCACAATTCAATCCAGAATTTAATTTAAGTGTATGGTTTGGAGCAGCTCCAACTAATGCATCCGCAACTGCAGCACAAAGAATATTAGTAAATACAACACTTAAAGATATGTATATAAAACTTGGCACTTATCAAGAAAGTTCTAATACTGAAAAATATAAAATAACTTATAATGCTAATGGAGGAAGTGTAACTCCAACATCAACAAGAATAAATATTGGTGATCAAATTGGTACACTTCCAACACCAACAGCACCTGCAGGTAAAACATTTACTGGTTGGTATATAGGATTAACTGATGGGGTAGAAGTAACAAGTAGTTATATACCATCAAGTAATATAACTATATATGCAAGATACTATACTGATATAACAGGAGCAACAGTATCACCATCAAGTATATCAATAATAAATGGAGCTAATCAAACAATAACAGTATCAAATGTAGAAGAAGAATATACATTCTCTTCAAATAATACTTCTATAGCAACAGTAGATCAAACAGGTAAGGTAACAGGTATAGAAGTAGGAACAACTACAATAACAATAACAGGTACAACAAGTGGTAAAACAAAAACAATAAATGTAACTGTAGAAGCAAATACATATACAGTTACATTTAATGCTAATGGAGGAAGTGTATCTCCATCATCAAAAACAATTAATATTGGTGATCAAATAGGTACACTTCCAACACCAACTCCTCCAACAAATAAGACATTTGATGGATGGTATACAAAACTTACAGGAGGAATAAAAGTAACAAGTAGTTATATTCCAAATAATAATATAACAATATATGCAAGATATATAAATGATATTTCAGGAGCGACAATTTCACCATCAAGTATATCTATAATAAATGGTAATAATCAGACAATTACAGTATCTAATGTAGAAGAAGAATATACTTTTTCATCAAATGATACAAATATTGCTACAGTAGATTCAACTGGTAAAGTAACAGGTATAGAAGTAGGAACAACTACTATAACAATAACTGGTACATCTAGTGGTAAAACCAAAACAATAAATGTAACAGTAGAATCAAATACATATACAGTTACATTAAATCCAAATGGTGGAACAGTTAATCCTACATCTATAACACAAAATAAAGGAACAGCAATAGGAGAATTACCAACACCAACAGCACCTACTGGTAAAGAATTTGATGCATGGTATACTGGATTAACAGATGGAACAAAAGTAACAAGTTCTTATACACCAAATTCTAATGTAACAATATATGCAAGATATAATAATACATGTGGTACATTTGCAACAGATTCATGGTCAACAATTAAAACAAATTTAGCAAGTGATTCAAGTTATTATGCAGTAGGATGTGAAAAAGAAGTAGAATTAGATATGGATAATGATGGAACAAATGAATCATATACAGTAAGACTGGCAAATACATCAACACCATCTGTATGTGAGACAAGTGGTTATTCTGGTACTGCATGTGGAACAGTAATTGAGTTTGTAGATATAGTAGGAACACATGTTATGAATAGTACTCTTACAAACGCAGGAGGATGGAAAGAAACAGAGATGGTAACATATCTAAATAGTGATTTCTATAATAAGTTACCAAGTGACTTACAAAGTGTAATAATACCAACATATCCAATAGTATCAGGAAGTGGCTCAGGAGGAGTATCAGATAACATAACAGATACTGATACAACAAAAAATATGATATACTTATTATCGGGAAGAGAAGTAGGATTTAACTTATCATATGATAATAAGAGAGATATTACAACAGATACAAGAACACTAGATTATTATGCAGCAAATAACAAATATAATGCTAGAATTAAGAAAAATTTATCAGGTAGTGCACAATACTGGTGGCTCCGCTCGGCTTATTCTGGCGGTACTTACTTTTTCTACGGTGTGTACACCGAAGGCTACTACGGCAATTACACTGCATACACTAGTTTTGGTGTAGCTCCAGTTTTCCGCATAGGAACAATGCCATCATTTACAGTATCATTTGACACAGATGACGGCTCATCAATAGATAGTCAAACAATTACTTATGGAGAAAAAGCAACAAGACCAACAACTGATCCAACAAAATCAGGTTATACATTTGATGATTGGTATGCAGATGATACATATACAACTATATTTGATTTTGATAATACATTAATAACAAGTAATACTACAATATACGCACACTTTGAAGAATTAAAAGTATGTGAAGATAACGAAAATATAACAACCTTATCCGAAAACACATGTTCTAATAATGAAAACATCACAGTAGGAGATGGAATAGTCTGCAGAAGAGCAATAAAACTACATGAAGAGACATGTTTACAAACAGATGGGACTTATTATTGCTCAGGCGCAGGATATACAGAAAGTGGTAGTAAAGGAACAAGTACAATAACATATGGAAATTGTGGAACAAGTGGTACACTAACTTCAGGTGATGCATTTACATGTGATGTAAATAACGATGGAGAATTTGATGAATTAACAGAGAGATTCTATTATGTAAGTGATTACTATGATACAAGTGCAAAAGAATTTGATGATAGTACAGCAGTATTAATATATTATAATAATGTAACAAGTGGAGTATCATGCAATAAGAATATATATGCATATGATTCTAGTTTTGAAAACTGGCATGGACCAATAACATTAGTATCACAACTACCATCAACAAGTCAGTGGAGTAATGTAAGTTTAAAAAATACAACAAGACAAATTTTAGCAGAAACAGGAGCAACAAGTACAAGTGGAGGAGCATTACCAGAATTTGATTATACAGGATATGCGGCAAGACTATTAACTTATCAAGAAATGCAATCTGCGTGTGGAAGTTCAGGAATGCATACACAAGGTTATTTCGATAGTTGTAATTATATAATGGAGAATACAAAATATGCAAAATCATCAATAGGAAACTACGGACACTGGCTAGAATCGCCTTACTCGTCTACCTCTAACGCCATTTATAGTGCCTATGGTCGCGACCGCTACGTCGCTGGCTGGTTCACTAATACTTCGAATCGCGTCGGCGCCCGTCCCGCAATTGAAGTTCTAAAATCTAAAATCTCTTATTAAACTGAGTAATTTTTACTCAGTTTTTTCTTTCTTAATTATTCCTTGTTAATAAATTATGTTTAGGTTTATAATTAAAGAAGGTGATAACATGTTAGAAAAAATTAAAGATGAAGAAGTATTAATACTATGTTCTAATGGACAAAAAGATTTATTATTAAAAGAAATAGAGACAAAAAAAGAATTATTTAATATAAAGTTCATGACTTTAAAAGAATTTAAAGATGAATTCTTTTTTAAGTATAATGTAAATATTTACCCATATATGATGGATAAATATAATATATCTTTTTCTACATGTAAAGAATATCTTGATAATATGTATTATATAGATATAGAAAAAGAATATGATTCACCTAAAATAGAAATGTTAAAATCTATAAAGATAGATTTAATAGATAATAATTTATTAATATTTAATAATAGATTTAAAAAGTATTTAAAAAGAAAAAAAATAATAGTAATGTATGACATTGTTAATCCTTATATATTAGAGATTTTAAAAGAATATAATACTGAAATAATAGAAGAAAAACTATTAGATAAAACTGTAGAAGTATTTGAGTATAACGATATAGAAGAAGAAGTTAATAATGTTATATTAAAAATAATTAAGCTAGTTAAAAGAGGTGTATCACTTAATAATATTTTTTTAACCAATATTGATAGCGAGTATCACTATATATTAAAAAAGTTATTTAAGTTATATAATATTCCACTAGAATTAAATGAAAATATATCAATTAATTCATCATTATTTGTTCAAGAATACTTTTCTGTTAAGAAAATACCAGATGTAACAATAGAGAATAAAGATGTTGTTAAGAAATTTATTGATCTATTAAATAAATATGTTGAAATAGAAGATTCAAAGTACTATAAAAGTATTATAAAAGAAGAACTAAAACATACTTATATTAATAATAAAAAGTATAAAGAAAGTGTTAAAGTAAAAGATTTTGAAGAAGTAGAGATAGATAATAATTCATATTTATTTGTTCTTGGATTTAATGAAGGACTTCTTCCTAAATTAGTTAAGGATGAAGATTTTCTTACTGATAGTGATAAAAGTAAATTAGGAATAACAACTAGTGTAGAGATGAACTCATTAAAAAGAATAAGTACTTATAGAAAACTAGTAAACACAAATAACATTATTATAAGTTATAAACTTCATGGATTTAGTAGCGAGATGTATAAAAGTAGTATGATAGAAGACTATGAAATGAAAGTACTTAATGAAAAAGAAGAAAACTATAATAATTCTGATTTATATAATATTAGAAAGACTTCTATACTTCTTGATAATTATAATAAATATAATGAAGAAGATACTAATTTAAAAACATTATTAAGTAATTACAAAGATTTAAAATATAATACATATAATCATAAATTTAGTGGAATAAGAGATAGCGCACTAAATGAATTAAAATTATCATATACTTCTCTTAACTCATATAATTTATGTCCATTTAGTTACTACATAAAATATGTGTTAAAACTTGATCCATTTGAAGATACATTTGAAGCTTTTATAGGTAATTTATATCACAAACTTTTTTCACTTTGTTTTGATGAAAACTTTAATTTTGAAGAAAGTTTTAATAACTATTTAGAAACAAGACAATTAAACCCAAAAGAAAACTTTCTTTTAAAAAGATTAAAAAAAGAACTAATGATTATTATAGATATTTTAAAAGAGCAAAAGATGTATACAGATTTTAAAGATAGTTACTATGAAAAAATGCTAGAAATTAAAATTGATGAGAATGTTACTTTTAAAGGAATTATAGATAAACTAATGTATTATAGGAATATGAGTGATACATATTATGCAGTAGTTGATTATAAAACAGGTGGTTTTCCAACTTCATTAAACAATATGAAGTATGGACTTGATATGCAGCTAGCTACTTATATATATTTAATTGAAAAGAGTAATATTTTTGAAAATCCAATCTTCGCTGGTGCATACTTTCAAAAGACATTAATAGGTAATATAAGTAAAGGAAACAAAGAATTAAAAGACGTATTATTTGATAAATTAAAACTAAGAGGATATTCAACAGATGATGAAAGTATACTAAGTCATTTTGACCATGAATATACAAAAAGTAAAGTTATTAGTGGAATGAGTGTAACAGATAAAGGATTTAGTAGATATGCTAAAACACTTGATTGTGAATCTGTACTAAATATTGTTGATTATACTGATAAAGTTATTAAAGAAACATCAAGTAAAATATTAGATAACAAGTTTGATATAGAACCAAAAGTAATAGGAGGACAAGAAAAAGCATGTACTAACTGTAAATTTAGGGATTTATGTTTTAAAGATATAAATGATAATAAAGAATTAGAAAAAGTTTCAGATTTAAGTTTCTTAGGAGGTGATGATAATGGCAAATAGATGGACAGATGAGCAACTTGAAGCAATTAATACTGAAGGAAATAATGTCATTGTCTCTGCAGGAGCTGGTTCTGGAAAAACAGCTGTACTTACAGAAAGAGTACTAAGAAAAGTTAAGAGTGGAATACCAGTTAATAAATTATTAATATTAACATTTACTAAAGCAGCAAGTGAAGAAATGAGAACAAGAATAAGAAAAACTTTAAAGAAAAAAGGCTTTTTAGACCAAGTTAAATTAATAGATTCATCATATATAACAACATTTGATAGTTATAGTTTATCACTTGTTAAGAAATATCATACTTTTCTAAATGTATCTAAAGATATAAAGATAACCGATCAATCAATCATAGACATAAGAAAAAAAGAAATACTAGATAAAATAATGGATGACAAGTATAAAAGTAGTACTCTTCGATTTGAAGATTTAATAACTCATTTTGCACTTAAAAATGATAATGAAATAAAAAGTATGATTATGTCTATAAATAATAAATTAGATTTAAGATATGATAAAAAAGAGTACTTAGAAAATTATGAAGAAGCTTATTATAGTGAAAAAAGTTTAGAAAAAGTAATAAATGAATATTTAGAAGTAATAGATAATAAGAAAAAAATAATAGAGAATCTTCTTGAAGATATTAGAGGAGAATTAGAAGGTGAAACTTTAGAAAAGTTTGAATATGAGATAAACAAGATAATTAATACTACTTCATATGAAGAATTAAAAAATTCACTATCAAGTTTTACTATGCCAAGAAAGAATAAAGAGTATACAGATAAAGCCGTACAATTAAAAGATTATATAAAAAGTGTAATAACTGATCTAAAAGATTTATGTATATATGAAAGTACTCAAAGTATAAAAGAACATATACTTAACAGTAAGAATGATACTTTAGAAATAGTAGACATAATATTAAAATTAGATGAAGAATTTAATAAAGTAAAAATAAAAGAAGAAATGTATGACTTTAATGATATCAGTCATCTTGCTATAAAACTTGTAAAAGAAAATAAAGAGATAAGAGAAGAAATAAAAAATAGTTTTCAAGAAATATTAATTGATGAATATCAAGATACAAGTGATACACAAGAAATGTTTATAAGTGAAATAGCTAATCATAATGTATATATGGTTGGAGATATAAAACAATCAATTTATAGATTTAGAAATGCTAATCCATATATATTTAAAGATAAGTATGATAACTATAGTAAGGATAACTCTAAAGGAATAAAAATAGATTTAATTAAGAACTTTAGATCTAGAGAAGAAGTATTAAATAATATTAATTTAATCTTCTCAAGAATAATGGATGATGAAATAGGTGGAGCAAACTATATAAAAGAACATCAAATGGTATTTGGAAATAAGACTTATATAGAAGAAGGAAAAACAGACCAAAACTATGATATGACTATTCTTACATATGAAGAAACAGATGACTTTAAAAATAAGGTAAAAGAAGCATTCATCATAGGTAATGATATAAAAGAAAAAATTAAAAATAATTATCAAATATTTGATAAAGATGAAAAAGTACTTAGAAATATAGAATATAAAGATTGTGCGATACTTCTTGATGTAAAAAAAGATTTTCCTCTATATAAACAAATATTTGAATATTTAAATATACCACTACTTTTATATAGTGATACTAACTTAACTCTTTCGGATGATTTATATGTTCTTAAGAACTTAATTAAGTTACTATTATTAGTTCATGATAATAATTATACAGAAGAGTTTAAATATGCATATATGTCAGTTGCACGTTCATTCTTATTTAACTATGATGATGAAGTAATATATGATACTTTTAAAGATAAAAGTTTTAAAAATGATGAAATAGTAAAAAAAGCAATTACTTTAAAAGATTACATTGATTTTATGCCACTAGGAGAACTATTTTATAAAATATTAGAAGAATATAAATATGAAGAAAAGATACTAAGTACTACTGATATTATTGATAAAGAAAAAAGATTAGAATATATACTAAGTTTATTTGGTGATTTTTCTGGAAGAGGATATACTTTATATGATTTATCATACTATTTAGAACAGGTAATAGAAAACGATTATAGTATTAAATATAAACCATATCAAGATAGTACTAATAGTGTAAAAATAATGTCTATTCATGCATCAAAAGGATTAGAGTTTCCAATATGTTATTTTGCATCTTTTGATAATAAGTTTAATCAATTAGATTTAAAACAAAAAATAACATATGATAATAACTATGGAATTATTCTTCCAGAAGTAGAAGAGGAAAGTATTCCAACTATTAGAATGAAACTTTATAAAATGAAATCTAAAAGAGAAGATATTAGTGAAAGAATAAGATTACTTTATGTAGCTTTAACAAGGGCAAAAGAGAAGATGATAATGCTTCTTCCTAAGAAGGATGATAATAGTTTTGAATTGGAAATAGTTAGTTCTATAATAAGAGATAAATATATTTCATTTAACAGTATTATGGAAAGTATTAGATTTATTTTATATGATTACATTAAAGAAGTAGATAATGTTGAATACACAAATGAATACTTATATAAGAAAAATGATAAAGAACTAGAAAAAGAAAGTACTACTATTTTAGAAGTTAATAATTTATCATTTTTAGAAGAAGAAAAAGAAGAGAGGCATTTTTCTAAGAATAGTATAAAATTGATTGATAGAGAAGAAAAAGAAAAAATGGATATTGGTACTAAAGTTCATCAAATACTTGAAGAAATAGACTTTAAAAATCCAGAATTAGATAGTCTAGATATAGATAACTTTATAAAAGAAAAGATAAAGAAATTTTTAGATAATAAAATAATTAAGGATAATCTAAATAGTAAAATATACAAAGAGTATGAATTTACTAATAATAGTGAAGATGAAATAAAAAGAGGAATAATAGATTTATTAATAGAAAAAGATGATGAAATAATAATAATAGACTATAAATTAAGTAATGTATTAGATGAAGCATATAAAGATCAATTAAATGGATATAAAGAAGAAATATCTAAAATCAAAGATAAAAAAATAAGTATATATCTATATTCTATAATTGGAGAAAGTTTTGAAGAAATAAATTAAATATTAATATTAATTTATTTATATAAATATAATTTTATATATTTGAACTTATTTATTTAAATAAAACTACAAATTGCATAGTTGAAATTTGTAGTTTTTTGCTGTTTTTTATTTCTAAATTTTAAAATTGGTCTTTTGATTTATTACTTTTCTTATTGTATAACATCACTACTTCCAAAATGAAAGGAGTGATGTTATGGAAGAAAAAAAATTTTTTACTTGTAGATATGATATCACATTTAAAGAAATATTTATGAAAGAGGAGAACAAGGATTTACTTATAGCTTTAATTGAAAGTATACTAAATATTAAAATAAAAGAAATAACATATTTAAATTTAGAGAAAAATAATGGAAATATTTATGTCAGAAGAAAGCATTTTGATTTTCATGTAAAAACAGAAAAAGAAAATATTCATATAGAAGTAAATAATTATTTGCAAGACTTTGTAAGGCCAAGAAATATGGCATTTATATGTAATTCTTATTCGAAAGAAGTGTTAAAAGGAAAACAATATGATGAGAATATGGAGTTTATTCAGATTAACCTCACATATAATATGATTAATTTATATAAAGAAAAGAATAAATTTCATGACGAAGAAGCTTTACGAATATATAAAGTAAGAGATGATAAAGGAAAAAACTTTGTAAATAACTTCACAATATATGAATTAAATATGGATTATTACATTAACTTATGGTATTCTAAAAATGAAAAAATGATAGATAAATATAAGTACTTAATAATGCTTGATTTAAAGCCAGAAGAATTAAATAATCTATCAAAGAAAGATAAGGTGATAAATAAATATATGGAAGAAGTAAAGAAAGTAAATGAAGATCCAGATTTTTATGAATTTGTAACGGCAGAGCAAGATAATGAATTTATAGAAAATTCACTTAGAGCACAATTTAGAAAAGAAGGACTTGAAGAGGGGAGAGTTGAAGGTTTAAAGTTAGGAAAAGAAGAAGGAAAAGAAGAAGGAAGAGCTGAAGGAAGAGCTGAAGGAATAAAAGAAACGGCAAAAAAATTAAAAGAAAATGGTGTTTCAATAGATATAATTTCTAAATCAACTGGTCTTACAATAGAAGAAATAGAAAAATTAGTTTAAGTGGAAGTTTTGAAGAAATATAAAAAGAGTTGATTTTAATTAATCAACTCTTTATTAGTATATTGAGTATGGATTAAAAGCTGTTCCACCATAATATGGATAACCATACCATGTAGAGAAGTGTAAGTGTGTACCAGTTGCAAAACCAGTAGCACCCATACCACCAATTACTTGTCCTTTTTCAACTCTTTGCCCAGCCCAAACATATTTATTAGCTAGATGAGCATACATTGAGTAAACACCCTTATCATCTTTAATAATTATATAGTTACCATTAGTTGAAGTAAAACTAGATGTTACAACTTCACCACTATATATAGCATATATATTTGAATTCCATCCACAACCAGCTATATCTATACCATCATGCGCTCTAGAAAAATAAGTAGTAATATAGTAATTACTTTCTGTTGGCCATCTATAACTTGTATCAACAGGAGCAGGTTCTGGAGCAGGAGCAGGTTCAGATTCTTTTGGGCTACTATTATTAACTTGTACAACTTGCACATTATTAGAATTATCAACATGTGTATTATATTCAACAAAGCTTAAACTGTTATCAGTTGATTTATAATGTTTAACAACATTAGGTCCAATAAAATAACTAGACATCAAGATTGAAATAAATAACAAGATAATAGCAAATCTTATGAATAATTTTTTATGTTTAAATAATTTAATATTATTTTTAAAAAGTAAAAATTTATCTAAAATATATTTATTATAATATTCTCTAAATCTTTCTTTTGGAATAT
>ERZ842401.2650-NODE-2650-length-23589-cov-18.548016_pt1 | contig 23589 bp, 23 predicted proteins | sample MGYA00521270_ERZ842401 | MGnify/ENA primary metagenome ERZ842401 (study PRJEB31892, sample SAMEA3878208) | bioreactor metagenome | biome: Moose rumen | place: Sweden | collected 2011-10 | study: EMG produced TPA metagenomics assembly of the PRJEB12797 data set...
TCGGCAAAATGGAAGGGGCTTCCCACAGAAGCTGATGACAGCGACGACGATTTGTGATGAAGGCATTGCGGCGATTTTTTTGTGCTGTTTTTTTTGCGTATGCGTGTTTTTTTGCAACTGCGGAAAATACGTGGACGTTGGCGGCACAAAAATTTGAGGTAAAACAAACGGCATTTGGCGAAAGTGCGCTCGATGCCGAAGCTGAGTTGATTCCCAAAATCATTCTTGAACAGATTTCGCAGGATTTTACGCGGGAAATCCCAAACGAAGAACTTTATCGGCGAAAGCAAAATAAGCTCTTGACTGACCGTCTGGCGCTTTTTTTGCAGCTTTCAAAAGAAATGCGTTCTCGTGATTCGCTGGTGATTTCCGAGTTGTCGCCGCGGAAGCTCAAGAAAAAAATTGCCGCCCAAGACGAAAAAATTGCTGAGATAAAAAAACATATCGCAGATAATCTTTCGGAGGCTGAAAAACTTGCTGCGGAAGAAAACGCTGCCGCCGAAAGTGCAAAAAACGAGCTTGAGGCGGATTTTGGCGGTGAAAACCAAAAGAAGCCTCCGTTTTTGCGTTTTTTTGCGCACAAAAATCGCGGGCAAGAAAATCGGGAAACAGAAAAAGTTTTGATGTATAAAAGCGATTCGTCAGAGCTTTTTTCGGTGAGCGACGAGATAAAATCGCAGGGAATCGAAAGTTTTGCGTATTCAAAAGTGGCGCAAGAAGCGGAAATTGATGGGCTTATTATCGGCTCAATCAGTTCTTACGGCGAATATGCGTCTGTGACGGCGGAGTTGCGCATTTTTCCGTCTGGAACGTTGATGGGGTGCGTAACCGAAATCGGTGCGGCTTCTGATACGGTGCAGATTGCCAAAAATCTGGCGCACGCGCTTATGCCGTCATTGTCGAACAGTATGCCGATACGCATTGCGTTTGACATTGAACCAAAAAGTGCGAATGACGCAGTATCGCTTGCGCTTGACGGCGTGGTTTTTCCTGAATTGCCGAAAGAGATTTTTATTGACGCGGGAATTCACACGTTTTCGATTGAAGCGGACGGTTTTGATTCGGAGATTTTTTCATACAATTTTCAAAATAAGAGTGATTTTAGCATAAAAGTAGAATTGAATACATCAAAATCTGAATATATTGAAGTGTATCTTAAAAAATCTTTAGAAGGCGTTTTGTATGCAAACGGCATTTTTGCAGGTGAAATCGACGATTTTCAGCGGACTGCGCGGGTGAAAATCAACGGAGAAAATATCATCGGGCAATTTTCTGTGCCGAGCAAAACGGCGGACGGAGCGGAAAAATCGCTGTCTGCGTATTTTTTTGTGCCGAGTAAAAAAATTGCGGACGGTGATTTTGTGTCGTTTCGCGCGAAACCTGTCGACGTGGATTCTCTCATTGATAAAAGCCGAAAAAGAATGTATACTAGTTATACGCTTTTGGTTATGTCGCTTCCCGTCGCGTTTTATTGTTACGGCAAGTTTGACGAAGGTCGAAAATCGTACAAATTGGAATACACGAATGACGCAGATTATGTGAAAAAATGGCAAAAATATTCGTGGGGATTTTTTGGATTGTCGGCGGTTTTAGGAGTCAATTTCGGTATCCAGTTAGCGCGCTATTTGCATACGGCAAGTAAGGTTTTGCCAGTGACGGCAAAAAAATCGAAGAGCGTGCAAAATACCGAAAGACCAAAAGGCATTGACGAGATTGAAGAAGAAAAGTCAGAAGGAGAACCTGAATGAAAATTCCATTTTCGGAAAAGATAAAGCAACTTTTTGGAATCAAACGAAAAATAGATACCGAGTTTTTTGATGAACTCACTGATGCGCTCATAGAGGGCGATGTTGGCGCAAAAACGGCGTTTGAACTGGTTGACCAAGCGCAAAAAATATGCGCTGAACGAAAAATTTTTGAGGAACGCGATGTGCTTTTGGTTCTAAAAGATTTGATTTCACCGTTTGTTCGTGTGACTTCGTTGCAGCCAGAGGCAGGAAAAACGTCGGTGTATTTGGTGCTCGGAGTGAACGGGGTGGGAAAAACCACGTCGGTTGCAAAAATGGCATTGCATTACAAAAATGCTGGGGTGCAAAACACGGTTATGGCGGCGGCAGACACGTTTCGCGCGGCGGCAATCGAGCAGCTCCAGATTCACGGCGAGCGCACGGGGATTCGTGTGGTGTCGCACCAAAACGGCGCAGACCCTTCTGCCGTGGTGTTCGATGCGGCGGAAAGCGTGCGCGCCCACGGCGGTGGTTTAGTGCTGGCAGATACAGCGGGACGGCTTCACAACAAGGAAAATCTGGTGCGCGAATTGCAGAAAATCGACCGGGTGGCGTCCCAAAAGGCTGATGAGGGCTGCTACAAAAAAATCCTCGTTATCGACGGAACGACGGGGCAAAACGCACTGCGTCAGGCGGAGGTATTTCACGAGGCTATCGGTGTTGACGCAATCGTGCTGACAAAATATGATTCGACGGCAAAAGGCGGGGTGGCGATTTCTGTCGGAAAAGAACTCGGAATTCCTGTTTCGTTCATTTGCACGGGCGAAACATACAAAGATATTGCGATTTTTAATCCAGATTCTTACGTTAATGAGTTCTTGGGATTGTAAATTCGCTTTTTTTTGTATTATTTTTGCTTTTTTTTCGCTTTTTTCCCCGAAATGTGCATATTCTGATGATTTTGGCAGGATAAAAGATTTTTTTGTACGAATTATGCTTGAAAAACCGTCAGAATATTATATTCCGCGCTTTTTGAGCATCGAAAAAATTGCAATGAAAGGTGTTTTTGATGCGCAAACAAAATCGTGGATTCCTGCAATTTTGGCAATCGATTTTGCAGATTCGGCTTTTTCGTCTGCGCAAACGGCATTTTCGGAGGTTTTTGAAAATGAAACTGAAAAAAATGCAAGCCCTGAACGTTTTTTTTATGATAAAAATGAACGATTGCGCCTTTTTTTGTTTGACAGTGTTTCTGAAAATACGGATTCAGAAGCAAAAAATGGTGTGATTGAAGAATTTTCGATGGATTCTTCTGGAAAAATTCTGCAAAGTATGAATGATTCCGAAATTTTTCGCACAGAATATGATGATTTTATGCGAATTTCAAGAAAAATCCGTTGGAATATTCAAAAATCACCGCGAAATCCTGAATTATCGAGTGTGATTCAATTTGAATATGCGTCGGATTCTGCGCATTTTCCGATGATGAAAGTGGAACGTTTGCCGCAGAAAAAGATGACGAAAAAAACGTTTTTCGGTGAAAATGAGCAGCCAAGTCGGTATTCTGAATCGGAAAACGGAGAAAAAACGTTTGAAATTTCGTGGAATTATGACAGAGAAAATCGTGTAATTTCAGAAATTAAAACAAAATATACCGATGGTGTAGCGCTGTCAAGTCGCCGTGATTTTGAATATACGAAGCGGAGTGCAGAGCCGAATGTGAAAGTCTGGGAAAACGGCGTGCTTCGGCTTGTTACGGACTATGCCGCAGATGATGTTTGGACCACAACGACGTATTTTGACGGCGGATATGCGGTTTCTGCGCATTTTTCGCATGGCAGAAAAGAAATAGAAACGGTGTACGTTAATGACCGCGTCGTGCGGCGGCGGAGGTTTTAATGCGATTTTCGCATACAGCAAGGTGGGTATCTTATATTTCCGGGCGTTTTGCGCGTGTTGACCGAACTTCTCGGTCAGCGGCGACCTCGGGGCTTTCGGTGTTGGGAATTGCGCTGGGGGTTATGACGCTGATTGTGTCATTGAGCGTAATGAACGGCTTCCAAATGGGGTTTATTGACGCGATTATGGAAATCAGTTCGTATCATCTGCGCGTGGAAAACGTGGCGGATTCGGCGGTGTTTGAAACATTTTGTGCGGAAAATTCGGAAATATCGGTATCAACGCCGTTTTTTGAGGCGCAGAGCCTTATGGTTGGGCGCGGAGGTGCGCAGGCTGCGGCTTTGGTGCGTGCTGTGCCGTATGACATTTGCATAAAAGATGAGGGATTTTCAAAACAGCTGTCGATTTATGCAGGTTCTTTTGATTTAACAGAACCGAATTCCATCGTTTTGGGGTCTGAACTTGCGCGAAGTTTAGGAGCGGGTATCGGCACAAAAATAACGCTCCTTGCGCTTTCGGGGGGCAGCGATGTTGCTCTGTTTTCTGATGAGCGTGTTTTCACGGTTAAAGGTTTGTTTTTTTCGGGATACGGCGACATCAATTCGTCTTTTTCGTTCATCAGTCTTGAAGACGGCGAAAAATATTTTGGCAAAGATGCAAAAAAAATCTATGGGCTCAAACTGCGGAAATCCAGCGAGGATTCTTTTGCGTCCCGTGCTATTTCCACGGCGTTTCCTGCGAGTTTCGTTGAAAGTTGGCGGTCGTATAATCGAACGTTTTTTGGAGCGCTCAGAATAGAAAAAAATATGCTGATGCTTCTGGTGATTTTAATTTTTGTGGTTGTTGCGGTGAATATTTACAACGCAATGCGCCGAATGGTATACGAGAAACGAGAGGAAATTGCCGTTTTGACTGCGCTGGGCGGCTCTAAAAAGGCGGTGCAGGCAGTTTTTATTTTGCAGGGATTTTCAATCGGTTTTAAGGGTGCAATAACGGGACTTTTGCTCGGACTTTTTTTGAGCGTGAATATGGAATCGGTTTTTATGTTTATTGCAGAAGCGCAGTATTGGGGAACGTATTTTTTTATGCTGCTTTTTTCTCCCGAAAATGCGGATTTTGTGCGCGAAAATACGATGTTTTTGCTGTATGCGCGGATTCCGACGCGAATTATACTGACGGAGGTATTTTTTGTGGTGCTTTTTGGTATTTTTTCTGCGGTGAGCGCCGCCGCTTCTGCAAGCAGAGGAATGGCAAAGTTGACGGTTTCGGAGGTTTTGCGCAATGATTAAAGATAACATTGTGGTAAAAATAAGCGGATTGGAAAAAACATTTGTTTCTGAAAGCGAAACATTGACGGTCATAAAAAATTTGGATATGAGCGTAAAACAAGGCGAAAAAGCCGTCATCGTGGGTGAAAGCGGCAGCGGAAAAAGCACGCTTTTGAATATCATCGGCGGGCTTGACAGTGTTTCGGCGGGAAGCGTTCAGGTGGGAAATTACGCAGTGTCGGCGTTGGACGAGGAAGAACTGACAGAATATCGCAGTTCTTTTTTGGGACTGGTGTTTCAGTTTCATTATCTTTTGAAGGATTTTACTGCGCTTGAGAATATTTTTTTGCCTGCATTTATGGCGGGTGTCTCAAAATCCGAAGCGATGGCGCGGGCAAAAAAATTGCTCTGTGATGTTGGTTTGTCGCATCGGGCTTCTCATTTGCCGTCGGAGCTTTCGGGCGGAGAGCGCCAGCGGGTTGCGGTTGCACGGGCTTTGGTGAATGACCCTGCGCTTATTCTTGCAGATGAGCCGACGGGGAATCTTGACCCCGCAAATGCCGTTATGATTGGCGATTTGCTTTTTTCTATGGCAGAGCAATACAAAAAAACGCTGATTCTTGTTACGCATGACTTATCTCTTGCGCAAAAAGGCGATGTTCGTTATAGCATAAAATCTGGAAAATTGGAGATTGTACAGTGAAAATCGCTGCGAGTTTTTTTTATGCCGCCCGATTTTTGTTTGCAAAGAAAAAAAACGGCACGTCTGGCGCAAAAAAAAGTCTGTTTGGCGCAATGCTTTGTATCGGGATTAGTTTAATTCCGCTTGTTACGGTTTTAGTTATCTCGAATGGTATGGTTGAGGGCATTACGGAGCGAATGATTGGGCTTTCGTCGTCTCATTTGCAGGTGTTTTTTCGTCACGATATGGTGTCGACTTTGGACGAATTGAATGAGGCGACTGCGCAGATTGCGAGTGCGCCTGCCGTGGTTTCTGTGTGTCCCGAATTGCAGGGAATTGCTCTTGCTGCAGGGAACGAAGGACGAACTGGCGCGACAATCCGTGCGGTACGGAACGATATTTTTCAGGTAAACGATGATTTTAAGACGCTGTTTTCCGTGGTGGATTGCGTTGGCGAAGAGCCGGTGCTTTCGGACGAAAAATCAGTGATAATCGGTGCTCGGCTTGCGACAATCTTACATCTGAAGGCGGGCGATAGCGTGCGGCTGATTTCTACCAAAATGCTTTCGTCGGGAAAAATTGTTCCTCGGGTGCAAACGTTTGTGGTGAATGCGATTGTTTCGAGTGGCTATCAGGAACTCGATGCGCTTTGGGTTTTCGTGCCGCTGGAGGCTGGTTTTTCGCTCTTGGATTCAAATCTTATGCGGTTGTGCGTTGGTGTAAAAACCGCAAACGCATTTTCTGCCGACCTCAAAAAGACCGCTTTTGAGCTCCGAAAATATGTGCCTGCGGGTTCGACGATTCACAGTTGGGACGAATTGAATGCTGCGCAATACGAAAATTTTGCGTCAACAAAATTGCTTTTGATGGTGATAATGCTGCTCGTTGTTTTGGTTGCATCTGTGAATATCAGTTCTGCGCTCATAATGCTCGTTATGGAGCGTCAGCGCGAGATTGCGATTCTCAAAAGCCTTGGCGGTTCGTCGGAGGGAATTTCGGCGGCGTTTTTGATTGTGGGGGCATCGTGCGGCGCAGGGGGCGTGCTTTTTGGAATCCCGATTGGGCTGTTATGCGCGGTTAATTGCAATTTTCTTATAAAAATAGTCGAAAAAATGCTAAACACTTTTTCAAAATTCGTGTATCTTTTGAGGGGAATTGATTCTTACACGGATATAAAATTGCTTGCCCCTGCGTATTATTTGCAAAATATTCCGCTTGTCATTCCGTTGCCCGAATTATTGTGCATTGGCTGCGGAACGTTGGTGCTTTCGCTTTTGGCTTCTGCAATTCCCGCGATACGAGCGGGGCAGGAGAAACCAATAAATACTTTAAGGAAAATTTAATATGCTGTGCGATATTTGTCACGAAAAAGAAGCGACAATCGAACTTACGCGGACCGATTTGCTTGGAAAATCGCTTGTTGTCCATATTTGTCCGAAGTGTGCATCTGAAAAGGGCATAACGCCCGGAAGCAAAGATATTGCGGCTTCTGTGGTGCAACTTTTGAAACGAATTGCACTCAAAAAAATCGCTGAAGATGAAAATCGCTGTTGCCCTGTGTGCGGACAAAAAGTTTCTGTCATAAAAAATGAATTTCGTGCAGGCTGTCCCGAATGTTACGCCATTTTTAAGGACGAGATTCGTGCGGCGCTCAAAAATCGCGGTGTGTCAAATGGCTATACGGGGTCGCTTCCCAGACGGCTTGCGTCATTCAAATCATCTCTGACCGACAGACTGGCAATTCAGGCAAAACTGTTTCATGCGGTTGAATGTGAAGAGTACGAAAAAGCTGCGGTTTATCGCGATTATTTGCGAGTGCTTGAAAAACAAGCAATTTTTGGTGCTGATTCAGAATCGAATAATGAACAAATCGATGGAGAAAAGAGTTTGTGAGTTTGGAAAATAACGATGGCGCATGGTTTTCGGCAGATGGTGCTGATAATGATGTCATTTTGTCGAGCAGAGTGCGGCTGGCGAGGAATTTGGCTAATTTTCCATTCAAGGGGCGAATGCGGGGAGACGACAGAGAGCGTGTCCGCGCCATTCTGTTTGATGCCTTTTCGCATTTAGAGAACGCGGATTTGTATCATTGCGTTAGCGTGAAGGATATGGAAAAGCTGGGCGTAAAAATAATGGAAGAGCGCGGGATTTTGTCCGAAAAGCGCACGAACGGCGAGGGGCTTGTTATTCGCGCTGACGGGCGTGTTGCGTGTGTGGTAAATGCGGAGGACCACGCGCGCATTTCTTCTTTTTCTGCGGGACTCAATTTTGATACCTGTGCAACAGATTGTTTTAAGATAGACGATGAATTGCAAAAATATGTGCAATTTGCGGCAAGCTATGATTTTGGTTATTTAAACTCGTCTGTTTTTGATTCTGGAAGCGGAATGAAAACGAGTGCGTTGATTCATATTCCTGCAACAGAATTTTTGCAAGACGAAACGTCTCTTTTGGATTTGATTTCTAAAAATGGATTTAAGATTTCTCCTTGCTATAACATAGGCTACGAAATGACAATAGGCTCGTATTATCAAATTTCCAGCATTTCTGGCGCGGAAGGAAATCAAATTGACCAAATTGCATCTGCGGTTGCGCTGTGCAGGCGGATTTGTGCTATTGAGCGAAAATCGCGGGAAAAAGTTCGCCAAAATCAGCCGACACTGCTGAGAAACGTGGTCTACAAGGCGTATGCGCTTTCTCGCTTTAGCTGTGTTCTGTCGCTTCGAGAGGCGATTGAGGCGATTTCTGGCATAAAATGGGGTGTGGATTCCGGCATAGTGGACGGAATTGGAGAATCTGAATTATTTTCGCTTTTGTATAAAGTTCAAAGTGCACATATTGAGTTTGTCTTAAAAAATAGCGCATTGACTTTTGAAAATGACATCGAAGCGGATATAAAACACAAAATTGGGCGGCTTCGTTCTATGATTCTTCAAGAGGCTTTTGAAAATTTGGAAATTAAGGAGTGAATATGATTCAGTTGTCTCCTCGGGCAAAGCAGCTCGTAACGGTTTTGGCAAAAAAAGAGCAACAGCAGAGCGGAAGTCCTGTGCTTTTGCCTGAACACGTTTTGCTCGCGTTGGTAAAAAGTGCGGACGGCTTGGGATACGCGGCACTGCGTGCTTTGGGCATCAATGTGCTGACTCTTCAGGTGGCTCTTGAACAAAGTTCGATGACTCCTCAAAATCCTGAACAAAGTATTCCCGATGAAAAAGCGACTGCAAGAATTAACCATTTTTTAGATTCTGCTGCATCTGAAGCAAAATCGTTGAAAAATGGGTACATTGGAACGGAACATCTCGTTATTGCGGCAATCCTTGAATCAGACAGCATTACAGGTCGGTATTTTAGAAAATCAGGTATTCCGATTGAAAACGTGAGAAAAACGGTGCTGAATGTGCAATCTCAGTACAAAACTTCGTTTGTTTACGAAGAGGGCGGCGACGGCAGCGGGTATGCGTATCAAAGTGCGACAACGCGGTCGGGGCGCATTTCGCAGTCACAGGGAAAGCAAAAGCCTTCCATATTGGAGGAATTTAGCACGGATTTGACGGCGCTTGCTCGCGATAATAAACTTGACCCCGTTATCGGGCGCTCAAAAGAAATTCAGCGCGTGATTCAGATTCTTTCGCGGCGCACCAAAAATAATCCTGTGTTGGTGGGCGAGCCGGGAGTGGGCAAAACGGCGATTGCGGAAGGATTGGCACAGCACATCATTTCTGGTGATGTTCCGGTAGGGCTTCTTAAAAAACGAATTTTATCGCTTGACATTGCGGCGATGCTCGCGGGCACGAAATATCGCGGCGATTTTGAAGAGCGGCTCAAGCGAATGATAAAGGAAATCCGAGAAAGTGGAAATGTGATTTTGTTTGTGGACGAATTGCACACGATTATTGGGGCTGGAGGTCCTGAAGGGTCGATGGAAGCGAGCAATATGCTGAAACCTGCGCTTGGACGCGGGGAATTGCAGATTCTTGGTGCAACAACGGTGCGGGAATATCGCAAGTATTTTGAAAAGGATTCTGCTTTGGAGCGGCGTTTTCAAATTGTGCGGGTGGAAGAGCCAAACGATGAAGATGTGATTGAAATTCTTAATGGAATCAAGAAAAAATTTGAGGCGTTTCACGGCGTAACGTATGCGGACGGCACGGTGGAAGCGGCGGTAAAACTGTGTCGCCGATATATCCCTGAGCGTTTTTTGCCGGACAAGGCTATCGATATTATTGACGAAGCGGGGGCGCTGAAAAAATTTGAGCGCAGCCCTGAAATGACGGAATTGACCGAGATTGAAAACGACCTCTACGGTGTGATTCAAGAAAAAAAATTGCTTGTGGAAAAACAGGATTACGAACAGGCTGCGATTGTGCGCGATTATTTGATTGACGTAAAGAAAAAATTGCTCAATCACGAAAAAAAATGGAATTCTGAGCACGCCAACAAAAAGATTGTTACAGAAAATGATATTTGTGCGGTCATTAGTCAAATGACGGGCATTCCTTTAAATCATCTTTCGGAAGATGAGAGTTTGCGGCTGGTGAATATGGAGCGCGAGCTTCACAACGAAGTTATCGGGCAGGACGAAGCGGTTCACCTTATTTCAAGTGCGGTCAGACGAAGCCGCGCGGGAGTGTCGAGCACAAAGCGTCCGACTGGTTCGTTCATCTTTTTGGGACCGACGGGCGTGGGAAAAACGCAACTTGCGAAATCCTTGGCGAAATTTTTGTTCGGGAGCGATTCTGCGCTTATCCGCATTGATATGAGCGATTATATGGAAAAGCATAATGCGTCGCGTCTTATTGGTGCACCACCCGGGTATATTGGCTACGATGACGGCGGAGTGCTGACTGAGAAAGTTCGCCAGCACCCGTATTCTGTGGTTTTGTTTGATGAAATCGAAAAAGCGCACCCAGATATTTTTAATTTGCTTTTGCAGGTTCTTGAAGAGGGGGAACTTGCTGACAGTCTTGGGCATACAGTTAATTTTAGGAATACTGTCATAATAATGACAAGCAATGCTGGTGCAAGAAAGATTACAAATGAGGGGCGGGCAGGTTTTGGACTTGATGAGCGCGATGAAATCCTTTCGTACAAGGAAATAAAATCGAATGCGATGGAAGAATTAAAGAAAATTATGCTTCCTGAGCTTTTGAACAGAATTGATGACATCGTTGTGTTTAGCGCGCTCAATCGCGAGCAGATTGGAAAAATCCTTGATTTGCAGTTAAAAGAGCTTTCCGAGCGGCTTTCTGAGCGCGCGCTGGAACTGGCTGTAACAAACAGTGCGCGGGATTATATCGTAAATAACGGCTATGACCCGACAATGGGCGCGCGTCCGCTACGCAGAATGATTGAGCATGATATTGAAGATGAGCTTTCGATGTTGCTTTTGGAAAATGCGGGGGCAAAAAATGAAACTGTGGTTGTTGATTTTGACGGCGAGCGGCTTTTTGTGCGATTCCGTGAAAAAATTCCGAGTCTTTCTGCGCCGGTGAGTGAGCCAGCCGCATTGGAGGAATCGTGAAACATTTAAAAGTTCCTGAAATTCTTTCAAAAATGAACGCAATTTTTCGCTCCAATGGGCACGAGGCGTATTTGGTCGGCGGTGCGGTGCGCGATATGATTCGCGGAAAGCAGGCGGCGGATTGGGATATTGCCACAGATGCAAGTCCTGCCGAAGTGTGCGCGATGTTTCGTCGCGTTGTTCCGACGGGGATTTCGCACGGGACGGTTACCGTTCATTTTATGAAGCACGAAATTGAAACCACGACATACCGCACTGAAAGCGCGTATTCGGACGGCAGGCACCCGGATTCCGTTGCATTTGCCGCGTCTATCGAAGAGGATTTAAGCCGCCGTGATTTTACGATGAATGCGATTGCGATGTCGCTGGAAAACGGCGAGATTGTTGACCCGTTTGGCGGGCAAAATGATATAAAGCAAAAAATTATCCGTGCAGTTGGGAATGCTCGAGAGCGATTTTTAGAGGACGGTCTTCGTCCTGTTCGGGCGATTCGCTTTTCGTCGCAGCTGGGATTTTCGCTTGAGGATTCTACGTTTTCGGCGATTATGGACGCGGACGTACGGCACGTTACGGAACGGATTTCGCTGGAACGATTTCGCGATGAATTTGTGAAAATTATTAAGAGCGAAAAGCCGTCTGTCGGGCTGAAATTGCTGGAAAAAACGGGAATCTTGGGCTTTTTTATTCCCGAGTTTTCAAAATGCCGCGGCTGCATTCAAGGCGATGGGCGCGGTTTTCACGATTTTGATGTGGCTGACCATCTTTTTTATGCGTGCGACGGTGCGCCGAGAGAAAAACCGCTTGTGCGGCTTGCGGCGCTGTTCCACGATATTGCAAAACCCGATGTTCGCCGTGTGGAAAAATTAAACGATGCTGAAATTTTTACGTTTTATGACCACGAAAATGGTGGTGCGGAAAAAACGCGGAACATTATGATGCGCCTTAAATTTTCCAATGCGGAAATTGATACGGTGTGTCATCTCGTGAAAAATCATATGTTCCATTACGAAAGTTCGTGGTCTAACGCGGCGGTGCGGCGTTTTTTGATGCGTGTTGGAAAAGAAAATACTGAAGATTTGTTCGATGTACGACTCGCTGATGTTTTTGGAATGCACAATGCGCCGGTTTTGGCGACGAGCGAAACGGTGAAAAATCTGAATGAACTTTCTGACCGCATAAAAGCGATTGAGGCGGAAGAATGTGCGTTGTCTCTCAAGGACCTTGCGGTGAACGGCACGGATTTGATAAAAATGGGGGTAAAACCCGGGAAAAAACTTGGCTGGATTTTGAACGAGCTTTTGGAAAGCGTGGTTGACGAGCCGGAGGCAAATACGCGGGAACGTCTGCTGTTTATCGCTCAGCGGCTTTTGGAGCGGGCGCAATGAGCCATACGGTGATTTTTACGGGGGGCAAGTCTCCCGCTGCGGCTGATTTTGTGCGCTATTGCAATATTCACGGAACCCCCGATTTTGCGGTGGCGGCGGATTCGGGGCTTGAAACTGCGCTTGATTTTGGCATTGAGCCTGATGAAATCGTGGGCGATATGGACAGCCTGCGCGATACGTCGTGTTTGCAAAATCGTGCGGGTAAAATCCAAATTTTTCCGCGCGACAAGGATTTTTCTGACACAGAACTTGCGCTTATTCGGGCAATTTCGCATAACAAAAATGCGTGGATTACACTGGTTGGCGGCGGGGGAGGTCGAATTGACCATTTTCTTTCGATTTTTGATATTTTTTCAAGACCGATTTCAGATTTTTGTTCTGAAACGTATCCTGATTTTCGACCGATGGACGCTTGGTTGCCGGGAATTTCAGACGAAAGTGATGCGCAAGCGCTGTATTTTTTGCCGAGCGAAAAAACGCTGGAAATCAAAAACATACATCACGGCGAAAATATTTCGGTGTGCAGGACGACGCGGAGTTTTTCGGGTAGCAGCGTTGAAACGCAGGGCTTGGAATGGGAAGGAAATCTGTTTCGCAAAAGCGGAATGCCGTCGCTGAGCAATCGGTTATCAAGCAAATGCGATGCTGCTTCAATCACGGCGCGCGGTGCGGATTTTGTGGTCATTGTGCCGCTAAAAGCCAGTTGTCGTCGGATATAAAAAGGATTGTGCTTGCAAGTGTGATTGCGATGATTGCGTACAAAATGCAGAAAAAAAACGGCAAAAGATAAAAAATGAGTGATACGCGTTTTAGGGCAATGGTGAAAATTATTGTTTCAATTATTGAAATTATTGAGAAAAAAAAGAGCGCAATAGCCGATAAAACAGCATAAAGTAAAACTGTTTTTTGCGTGGAATCAAGGAATTCCTGAAAATTTCCTGTGATATACACGATTAAAATTGCAGAGAGAAGCAAAAAAAGAAACAATGTTACTCGTTTTGTTAAACGAAAAAGCAGCGGTTTTTTTTTCATAGATTATGCCGTGTAAGAATCGTATATTTCGATATTACCGACAATTATAAATGCCGTCAAGGTATTTTTGAGGAGTTTTTATGCGTTTGTATGGGATACGGGGTGCTGTGTGCACAAAAAATACAGCTGAAGATATTATTAAAAATGTAGGCGAAATGTGCAGAGCGCTTTTTGAAAAAAATGCACTGAAAGCCGCAGATATCGTTTCGGTTCAATTCACGGTAACGTCTGATATTACCGCGCTGAATCCGGCTGCCGCTCTGCGCCGTTCGGGCATTGCTTTTGATGTGTCGTCTTTGGCTCTTTTTTGTGCGGTAGAACCGGCAATGGAAAAAAGTTTGCCTCTCACGATTCGTGTGCTTATTACGGCGTATATGGACGACGGTGCGACGGCTCGGCATATTTATTTGAATGGCGCAGAAGTGTTGCGTCCTGATTTTGCGAATAAATAGGGCTGGGGGAGTATTATGGAGCATTTTCGTATTTGGCAAGTGAGCAGAGAGTATGCGGGCATTGCGGAGGCGGGCGGTGTAAAAAATGTTACGACATCGCTGTGTGAGGAACTTTCGCGCCAAGGACACGAGGTTTTGTTTTTTATTCCGCTGTATGGCTGTACTTGCTTTGATTCTGTTGAAAAATACGAAAAAAATTTTGTTCCAAAGGTTGCCGTAACGGTTTGCGGAAAAGCGCACGATATTGCATTTGACCGAGGATTTTGCAATGGCGTTACCATAATTTTTGTGAAACATCAATCTTTTGCAGAAAAAAATGGTGTTTATACCTATACGGTAGAAGATGAAAAAAAAGTTGCGTCGCACGTTCACGGCACAGGATTTTCAGACGCACTTTTTTTGAATACGTTGTTTCAAAAAGCGGTGCTTGCGTTCAGCGAGGTTTGCGACTATCAAGCGCCGGATATTTTGCATTGTCAAGACGCGACAACGGCTCTTATTCCAGCGTTTTTGCAGGCTTTTTCCCAAAGTCCCGAGAATCCGCAAAAAAAGTTTTTTGCCAAAACAAAATGCGTCGTTACGGTGCATAATGCGGGCGCGGGGTATCATCACCATTTTTCAAATATCGGAGAAGCGGCGTGGTTTACCGAATTGCCGACTGAAATGCTGGAAAAAGCTGTTGTTTACGGTACAGTCGAGCCGTTTTTGCTTTCGTCGCAAAATGCGGTGTTGACCACGGTGTCTCCGTCTTATGCGAAAGAACTTTTGAACCCAAATAATGAAGCCACGGGCGGTCTTTCGCGTGCTTTTTACGAAAAGAAAATTAAAATTATAGGCATCACAAACGGCATTGATTTCGATAGGTATAATCCTGAACATACGGAAATTTCGCTTCTGCCGTTTGCGTTTGCGCCGGAAAAAGGGCAGCTTTTGGGGAAATATCATTGCCGCCAAAAATTTTTGGAAGAATACGTCAATCCTGATTTTCCTGTTCCTGCGCCGATAATTCGCTACGGTCACATTGATTTGGGGCTTGCGTCTGATGTGAGCGAGCCTGTTTATGTGGGATTTCACGGGCGGCTTGTGAGCCAAAAGGGAATCGATATTTTGGTAGGCGCGGCAGACGAAATCTTAAAAAACGACAGTGCGGTGCGTTTTATTTTTATTGGGCATGGAGAGGCGCGGATTGAGAGCGCGCTTGCCGAGTTGTCGGAAAAATATGCGGGCAAATGCGTGTATTTCAAGGGCTACGATAGGGCGTTGAGCCGTCTGTGCACGGCGGTTTCTGATTTTATTGCGCTGCCGAGTTGCTTTGAGCCGTGCGGGCTTGAGGATTTTATCGCGCAGATTTACGGAAGCGTTCCTGTGGCGCACGCAACAGGCGGGCTGAACAAAATTATTGATGGGCAGACGGGATTTTTGTATTCGCCGAACACGGTGGAAAAACTGACAGAGAAATTGCGCGAAGTCATCAAAATCAAACAGGAACATTCCGAGGCTTTCCGAAATATGATTTCAACCGCGGCGAATTATGTGCATAAAATGTATTCGTGGAGCGCGGTTTGCCGTGATTCGTATCTGCCGCTGTACCGAAAACTATTGCACAATCGCTAGAAATCTGTTTTCAAATGATGGTCATCATAATTGCGAGTAGATTATATGCGGAATGTGCAATGACGGGGATAAAAATCGAACCCGTCAAAATAAAGCAAATGCGCAGGATTATTCCGCAAAATAATGCGTTTAATACGGCCGGCAGACCAAGATAGCGATGTGCAAGGGCAAAAAGACAAATAACGGCGATTTCAACGATGATTCGGCATATCTTTTTTTGCCGCGAAAGGTGTGAAACGGGAGAGAAAAGTTCAAACAGTTCGATGAGTGCGTTTGGCAAAAAAATCCTAAAAAGCGATTCTTCATACAAAGCCGCAATTATAACGCTCAAAATCAGAGAGACTTGCTCAAAAATCCCCGCGGGCGTTTCTGCCAAAACGGTGTTTGGCGTGTTTTTTATGAGGCAAAATAAAAAAAAGATGATGCGCGATGAAAGGCAAAGTGCAAAAAAAGTGAGGCAGAAAATGATTATATTGTGCTGCTTCTGTTTTTTTTCTGCTGGTTTTTCAAAGAACAATCGGCTTTGTGCATACAAAAAAATCCCCATACAAGCGCTGAAAAGCGAAGAAAATCCAAAACTGATTTTTATCGTGGTGGTCTGTTCTGGAAGTTTTGTGATTGCGGGCAATAAAATTAAAAAAAATAATGCTAATAATTCTATAAAAAGTATGTTTTTTTTCATTTCTATGGTATTATATCAAAGAGGTCTAAATTGTTCATTACTTTAATTGGTATAATTATACTTTTGGTCGTTTTTATTAGACTGTCGGTTGTGTTCAAAGGAAAGGTTCAGTTTTTTGCACAAGGGCTCGATTTGCAATTCTCATTCCAAGAATTGAGTTTGCTGTGGAAACTCGCAAAAATATGCGCACTTGAAGAACCGACCGCGCTTTACATTTCTGAGCAGGCGCTGAATAAGGCGATTGCAAAGATGATTGATATGGCACAGCTTCAGGGAACGCAAAATTCTCCAGAAACGCAGGAATTTTTGTCAAAATTGTATGCGTATCGCACTAAAATTGCGATTGATGAGCAAAAATTCCGCGGCATCGTCTCTTCAAAGTCGCTGGACGTGGGGCAAAAACTGAATATTTTGCTTCCCGGAAATGGCGTTTTTACTTCGGAGGTCGTGAATAATGCGCGGGATTTAATCATTGCGGTACCAAAAAAGAACGGAGCGATTGTTATCGGCGGTGAAAAGTGGATTGGCAAAAATCTGAGTGTCTATCTGTGGAGAAAAGGGGACGCGGGGTATGTCTTTGATACAAAAGTTTTGACAGCGGGGTCGTTTTTGAGCCGTTCTGTTTTGAGTTTATCACATTCAGAGGCGCTGGAGCGTACCCAAAAACGAAAAAGCGTGCGATGTGCGTGCAAAATCCCGGTGAGTTTGTATATTTTGAAGCCGACCGATTTTGAATCTATAAACTATTCTGCAGTGGAATCGCTGCCGGGGTACAAAGCGGAACTTTTGGACATCTCGGAATCTGGTGCGCTGGTGAAAGTTGGCGGGCGCGGATATGAAAAAATGGGCATAAAACTGCAATTCGAGCTTTTTGAAAAGATAATCTTGATGTACGGCATTGTTCATTCGGTGGATTTTAATGCGGCGGAAAATTTTTCGCTTATGCACTTTGAATGTACGCATCTTGATTCGTCTATGCGAAACGAAATTTTGGGGTATGTGTATAATATTGTGCCGCAATCGCAGAAAGAGAAACTCGATGCAATGGCTTTGACCGAAAAAGATGAAGATATGGATATGGAAGAAATTATGCGCAAAGAGGACGCTCTCTTGAAGAATTTGCCGCCGACTGTAAATTCTGCGCCTGAACCTGAGCCAAAAGGAGAAGTGTAATGTGGAAAAAATTGCTGGTGTCGCCTTTTGTGCTTTTTTTTGCGAATCTGGTGTTTTCAAATGATTATTATGCAGATTTTTTGAAAGGCAATATGCAGGATAAAACCGAGGCGGTAAAAAAAAGTGCGGACAAAAATGGCGGAATTGCTCTTCAGTCGCTTGAATTTTGCTGTCAGTCGTATCAATTTTTGAAAAATGATAAAAGTTTGGAAACATTAGCGGCGGAAAGTGTAAAAATAATGCCGAATACCGAAAATTTTTCAAATGTGCTTGCAAATGTGTTCAATACGTTTGATTCGGAAATGGTAAAAACGGCGGTTGTGGATAATGTGTCAAAATATGCACCGAAAATACTGTCGGAGAATGCTTCGAAGCCCGTTATTTCTGCAATTTCGGACTTTTTGACTGCTAGCGCGGCAAAAAATGATAAGGCGACGATTTTGCACGGAAAAATGATTGCACTTTTGGGAAAAGTCAGTTCCGAAAATGCTTTTGACACGCTGTTTGCGTGCTACGACAAAAACGTTTGGAAAGAATATAATCCGCTTCTTGAAACATCGCTGGTGAATATGTCGGCGGTTTTTAAGGACAAAATCAAAGATTTGATTGCGGGCGGCACTCCTCGCCAAAAAATGCTGGCGTTTAAAATCGCGGGCGGAAAAAATGACGGCAGTGCGTATTTGCCAGAATTGGCAATCAGCGCGCTTACCGAGGCGATTTACGATGCGGAAGATTTTTCAAAAGTGTCGTCGGATACCATTTTGCTTCAAATCAGTGCGCTCGATGTGATTGTTAAACGCAATTGGACGGCTGCCTGCGACCTTGTAACGCGATTTTTTTCGCTTTCGCAGCAGGAATATCGCGAGGGGCTTTTGAGCGATACGCAATTTATCAGCGTGATAAATGCCGTGGAGTCGCTCTCTCCACTGGACGCAGGCACAACGCTTTCGGCGTATTTGAACGTGCTTAATCGCGATACCGAGATGGGAAAAACGGTGTCGGCGGACGTTGCTCTTGCGGTGATAAATGCGCTTGGTTCACTTGGCGACAAAGCCGCGTTCGATTATCTTTTTAATGTACAGCATTTGAATTATCCAGAAAATGTTATCGTTGCTGCTCGTGATGCGCTTGCAAGGTTGAAATTGTGATACCCGAAAAAATCGAAAAACCGCTTTTTTTTCATTCGTTCTTAATTGCGGCACTCTTGTTTGCCGTGCTGTTTTATTCTGGCATAGTAAAAATGACTGATAAGCACCCGTATACTGCGCTGATTTCGCTTTCCGACACCAAAAAAATCGAAGCCGTGGTGTGCGCTGCGCCCGCAAAATCTGCGTCGGGCAGATTTTACCTCGCCGAATGTGCATTGCGCTCGGTGTTCGGCGAGTTTAATCACCACGAATCGCGTTCGAGTGCGTCTGGGCGCATAACCGTGTTCGTTCCCGCGGAGATTGCCGAGTCGCTTTTCCCGGGCAAATTGTGCAAAAATCCCGTGTATTTGGACGCGGGCGAAACTGTTTTGTTCACTGGCTCGGCGGGCGAGGGGGGCACTTTTTTTGCAGACGATGTGCAATGCAAGGGCTTTTTCGGTGCTTTCGGCGCAGTCAATGCCGTGCGTGCGGCGTGCAGGTTGCAATTTCGCAGGCTTTTGTATTCGTGGCGTGAAGCGGGCGGGCTTTTGCTTGCGCTCATTACGGGCTGTCGCGAATACCTTGAGGTCCGCACTGGCGAGGCATTTCGCGGTGCGGGCGTATCGCACATTTTGGCAATTTCGGGAATGCATCTTGTTTTTATTTCGGGAAATATTGCGCTTGTTTTGTACACTCTGGCAGGAAAACGCTTTAAGCTCCTTTTATTGCTTGCCGTGCAGTTTTTGTTTGTGTGGTTTGCGGGCATTTCGCCGTCGCTTTTTCGTGCGCTTTTGTGCTCAATGCTGTCGATTATGAGCGCATTTTGCTATAAAAAAATCCGCCATCGCCTTGATTTTCTTGCACTTGCCTTTTTGGTGCACGCAATTATATTTCCGTCCCATCTTTTTCAGATTTCCTTTGTGTTTTCTTATGCGGCGTGTGCGGGAATTTTTGCATTTGCAGACCTCTTTGAACAAAAAATGACCGCGATTTGTCCGCCTGCGCTCTCTGCGAATATTGCGCTTTCGGCAAGTGCGCAGACCTTTACGCTGCCGATTTCAGCGCTGGTGTTCCGCTCGCTTGTGCCGTTTGCGCTTTTTGCGTCCGTTGCTTTAAGCCCGCTTGTGAGCGTTTTTATGATTGTGGGCGTTATCGCAATTATGCTTTGCTTAATGCTGCCGATGTTGTCGCCGTTTTTTGGTGTCATCATCGGCGCGCTATACAAAACCATTTTTTTCACGGCAACCTTTTTTTCGGGACTGCCCGCGATACATTTTTGAGGAGAAAAATGAAACACCCTGATTATAATTCAGCCGCAAGCCTAAAAACCTTTATGGAAGACCATGGAATGGCAATGCAAAAAAAGTTCGGGCAGAACTTTTTGCTCAACGAAACAGCGCGCCGTCGCTTGATTGACGCACTCGATATTGATGAAAATACGAACGTGTGGGAAGTCGGACCGGGCTTGGGGGCGATGACCGAAGAGATTTTGTCGCGCGGTTCACGGCTTACGGTGTTTGAGATTGACCACGGCTTTGCTTCGTGTGTGCGGGAATTTTTCGCAAAAGAAAGTGAAAACGGAAAATTCGCTTTGGTGGAAGGCGATGTGTTGAAGACGTGGCAAAAACGAGCCGCACAAGAAAAGGACGCTATGCCCACGCGCTTTTTCGGCAATCTTCCCTACAACGTTGCCGCGACGATTATTGCCGACACGATAAGCGCTGGCGTGCGTTTTGACAAGGCGGTGTTTACGGTGCAAAAAGAAGTCGCCGAGCGAATGTGCGCTACATGCAACACGGATAATTATTCCTCATTTTCGGTGTTGTGCCAGTGGGCGTATCGGGTGGAACCGCTGCTGGATTTGGCGGGCGGCAATTTCTGGCCAAAGCCGAACGTGGCAAGCAGGGCGGTCGTTATGACGCGGCGGGAGGATTTCCCGCGCTGTTCCAATCCTGCCGTGTTTATGAAAATGCAGCGCGCGCTCTTTTCTTCGCGCCGAAAGACCGTGAAGAACAACCTAAGTGCGTTTTTGTCGTCGGCGGAGCGGGCGAGCGCGGCACTTTCCCAGTCGGGCATTGACGAAAAAATGCGGGCGGAACAGCTGACGATTGACGAGTTATTGCGATTGTCAGACGCAGTGAATGAAAGCAAATAAAAGGATTTCTTTTCTTACACCTTTTTTAACCCGACTTATCGAAAGTCGGGCTTTTTATTAAAACCCGAGCTCGAGCAGAAAAAAGTGTCATTTTTAATCCAACGATTAAAGTTGACACTTTTTACAAAGTGTATTTCTTTATTCTAACACGACTTTTCAAAAAAACAAAGTGTCATTATTAATCGTTCGTTTAATTCTGACAGTTTTGCGGACGTTTTTTTGGAGGTCTTTCTATGAAAAAGATTTTTCCCGCAGCGGCACTTGCCCTGCTGTTTTTTGCTTCGGCAATGGTTTTCGTTTCGTGCTCCAGCGGCAGCGATGATGACGATTCTTCAAGTTCCAGCGCAATCAGCGAAGAGTCAACGACGGTCGGCTTTTATTTAGCAAGCGAGGGCGATGTTCTCTCTGACGGAAAACATTATTATCACTTTACAAGCGCAACGAAAGGCGTAAGAAACCGTGATGCAACTTCGACTTCGACAGGAGACGAGAAGAGTTTTGAATACTCGTCTTCCACAGGATTGTTAAATCCTGATTATGATGATTTTGACGAGTATATTATAACGTACGGCGAAAAAATCTATCTTGTAAACAATCGCTTTGCCAATTCTGGACGCTCTCTGTTTTCTACTTTTACAGATGGTTATTCTCATGGAAGCAGCGAATATGGCGAAGCGTCTATGACGCTTTCATCAGACGGAAGCCTTTCAGGTTCAATATATGACACAGGTTCTGACGGTAGTTATCATAAGAAAGTAATATCAAACGGTACTTTTACGAACGCAAGCGGCATCATTTCTGCAAAAGCTACCGTTATTATTACTCAAAAAGAATATGGCGAAGATAAAGAAACAGAAACCTTTCCTAATGTAGAATGGATTATGTTCTACTGCGGCGATTATATGTACGATGTTGACGAAGAGCTGACGAAGCAATGAGCCGTAAAAAGTCTTTGTATCGAGCCGCCGCAAAGTGTTAGAATTTGCCGAATGCAAGATGTTTGCAACGCTCGTTGCGCACCTCTTGCAACGCTCGTTGCAAACAATCGGCAACGTTCATTGCAATCATTTTGCAACGGGCATTGCCGATGTATTGAATTTTAGTTAACTGCTTTGAGTGAATACTGGTATTTTATTTCGCGTGCTGTCTTCAAAACGGTAGAACTGCCGCTGTATTTTGTGCGAATCACAAGCGCAATGTTGCCCTCTTTCAAATCCTTAGGCACTTTTACCATAATCTGAGCAGGCTTGTTGACGGCAAGGCGGGTGTTCGCGCGGTGTTCGCCTTCGGAGTCGATGAAGAACACGCCCTGTTCTTCGTCTTTTTCGTCCTGAATCTTGATTTTTATGCCGTCAATAGACACCATTTCGCCTATCGTAACAGTTCCTGAAGTATCGCCCGTTTCCGTGTCGGTAACCGAGCCGATTTTTGCGCCGCCTGCATCTTTTGAGCCGTTGATTTTCACGCTCACACTGCCCAGTTCTGCTCTAAGCGCACTGCCGATGTTCATATCGACCGTGCATTTGTGAATTGCGGGGTCGAATGGGGTAGTGCACGTTTCAAACACTCCCGATACGCGCGGCTGCATTTGCACAAAGCCGTTAGAATAGGCGTGTCCGTTGAGCACTCTCTTAATGACCGCGGCTTGATAGCGCTTTAAGATGTCGCTGACTGTTGCCTTGTTGATTTCAATGCCCTCTTCGATAATGTCGTTCACGATGTCATCGTCTTTGACACTCGAAACAATCTGCACTTCAACGAGTTGGTCTTTGTCGTTGTCTGGAGTAAACATATTCGGGCGATACATACCCGTCCACGTATACTTTGCCATATATAATTCCTCCGCGTTTATAAGTCCGCCGACTATATGCTTATATCAAACACTTAAAACGCACGGCTCATTGTAATAGGGAATCAATGAATCGTGGGTTATAAATGTAAGATTATCTGTCTTTGCTTGCGAAATCAATAAACGGTCAAACGGGTCGTGATGTTCAGGCGCGTTATCGTTTCGCGACAGTGTATCAAGCGCAAAAATATGGCGTTGATACAGTGGGTATTCGATAAAGTTCTGGTTTTCACAATAGGTTGCAAAGTCTTTTGCTGAAAGCGTAAGACTTTGTGGCTTCCTCGAATGTTTTATCGCGACTTCCCATAGAGACACAAGGCTAAAATAAACCGTATTTCGTTCGTCGTTTATTAAATCCCGTGCTGCTATAGAAAGCCGCTCATCGCCTGTGATATACCAGATTAAAATATGTGTGTCGGCTAATATTCGCATTAGAGCACTCCAAACAGTTTGGCAATTTCTTCGTTGTCGTCATCAAAATTGATGGGATAAGAAAATTTGCCTTTTTCTCTGCCGAATTGCCGTTTTTTTGTGCTGGCGGCAGTTTTTTCTTCGTTATGCAAACTCTGTGCAAGAAGCGTAAGCAACAGCACTCGGTGATTATAATCAAGTGATGTCGCTTTTTGTGCCAATTCTGAAAATGCAGCCTCTGACATATAAATCCCTCCGCGTTTAAAAGTCCGCCGACTATATGCTTAGAATAATGACGCGCTGTCGCTCTGCAAAGCCAAAGGCGGAGCGTCGTCCGTGATTTCAATCGAGGTAACGGGATTCGGCGACACACGCACCGCCTGCGCCTTTAAGCCCTTCTCGGCAAAACTCGCCGCCGCATAGCGCACACTTGCCGCTTTCACCCTGCCTTTTCGCGCAAAGTTCAGCGTAAAGCCGAAGTTCTCCCTCGTATCGACGTGCAGAATCTCCGCACCGTCTCCCACAATCGTATAATCGCGGTTCATAATGTAGCCTGCGATACGGCAGCGTTTAATATACACGCACTTGGTTTCTGAATCCTTGTAGATAATC
>ERZ842401.2651-NODE-2651-length-23586-cov-7.140538_pt1 | contig 23586 bp, 25 predicted proteins | sample MGYA00521270_ERZ842401 | MGnify/ENA primary metagenome ERZ842401 (study PRJEB31892, sample SAMEA3878208) | bioreactor metagenome | biome: Moose rumen | place: Sweden | collected 2011-10 | study: EMG produced TPA metagenomics assembly of the PRJEB12797 data set...
CAGTTTTTGAAAACTTTGGGTGCGTGCAGCCTTATTCCGTTTTTTAATTCATATTGATTGTACTATTTTTTACAAATTCATGATACAAGGTTGGGGTTTCTACCCCAACAAAATCAATAAAAAAATTGGGTTGGGAGCAAATCCCAACCTTTTTGAATGTTGGGTTGAAAACCCAACCTACTTGAATTCCTAAAAATTCACTAAATATACTTTATTACAGTGAGAATTACAAAAATACAGAATTTAAAAGTTTTGCATAAATTTTTTCATCTGCCTTTTTTAAAGCTTCATTTGCATCATTATAAATTATTTTTTTTGGTATTGATAATTCGTCACCTTCTATATTTTTAATTCTTATACAATTATTTTCAATTATTACATTTTTATCAGAATTGTAAGGTAGATTTTCTCTTGAGATTTTTCTTAAAAATTTATTAGCTTCATCATACATTACATTCTTTGGTAATGGCTTCCTTATACCAAAATTTGTATTGTAATTGTTGTTGTTTTGAATTCTTTGTACTTGCATATTTATGTCCCTTTCATATTAATATTCTAATTCCGAACTTGTTGCGGGATTTAACCAATTGATAGATGCTTAAACAAGTCTAGCATGACATTGATATTATATTATAAAACCCGTAAAAATAAAATTTGTTAGGAGTAAATGTATAAAAAACAAGATGTAAAAATTATCACTTCCTATTTTCAGAAATTAGATTTTTTAATGTTCACTTGCGTAATTTAGATTCGGCGGGTGTTTGAGTCTGTAGATTGTGGAAACTTAACAATAACAAGACAAAACAATGTTTTTATATTAGATATTCTCAAGATCTCTGTTCTTTCTTCTCAAGCGGATTGTTATTATACATGAATTATAATATTTTTATGCGTGGTGCCGCAAGATTCATGTCATTTGTAACATTAAAAGTGATTTTTTACAAATGCTGGAAGTAACAACATTTTTATGATAAAATATTAGCTGATCATACTTAAGCATGAAAGTATGATTTGAATTTATATAGAGAAACTGTGTAACACCAAGGATAAGCAGTAAATGAATTATAAGTTAATTGATATGAGAGTGTTCGGTGACGAACGCGGCAAGCTTATTTCGCTTGAAAGTAATCGTAATGTACCGTTTGATATTAAAAGGGTATATTGGATTTATGATACTGCGCCCGATCAAGACAGAGGAATGCATGCACATAAAAATATGGAACAAATAATTGTCGCAATGGATGGTGCTTGTCAGTTTGTGCTTGATGACGGGAAAACGAGAGAAAAAGTCTGGCTAAATCGTCCTGATGTTGGCTTGTATATCGGCAAGAATATGTGGAGAGAAATGAAACATTTCTCTTATGGCTGCAAATTGATGGTACTGGCATCAGATTATTATGAAGAAAAAGAATATATCAGAGATTATGACGAATTTTTGAAAGAGGTGGATAAGTGATTCATCCGCTTTCAGATGTGCAGAGTAAAAATATCGGTGAAGGAACAAATATTTGGCAGTTTTGCGTGGTGTTAGAGGGCGCTAGAATCGGTAAAAACTGCAATATTTGTTCGAATTGTTTTATCGAAAATGATGTTGTGATTGGCGACAATGTAACCGTCAAGAACGGTGTAAGTTTGTATGACGGTATGCGAATTGAGGATGATGTTTTTATCGGTCCGAACGCGACTTTTTGCAACGATAAATATCCTAAATCTAAAAATAAGGATTTCAAACTTGAACCGATAATTATCAAAAAAGGTGCAAGTATTGGTGCAAATGCAACTATTTTACCGGGGGTAACAATTGGTGAAAATGCACTTATTGGCGCAGGCGCTATTGTGACAAAGGATGTGCATGCAAGCAATACAGTAAAAGGAGTTGCTTAGCGTGAGTACGTTTCAGGACATATTTGATATATTAAGAGGTAAAAAGGTTATAAAAATAAAAGCAGAAAATAGGCCTGTTTATGAATGGAGAAAAAGAACAAATAAACAAGTAAAGAATCTTAGAAAAAAAGTGAAAAATGGGAGAAAAATCAGGGTTTGTTTTTCTGTTGTATTCGATAGTGTTTTTCCGGCTGAAAATATTTTTAAAAATATGCAAAAAGATGAAATGTTTGAGCCGTTTATTTTGGTAATTCCTGATGTTTCAAGAGGAGAAGAAAACATGTTTTATCAAATGGATAAAACATATAAAACACTATCTGCAAAATATTCAAACGTTTATAATTCTTATGATTACGAAAATAAGGAATTTACAGACTGGTCAGGTAAAATGGATATGTGCTTTTTTGCGAATCCGTACGATTCTATGACTAATGAGCTATATACAACTCAATATATAAGTAAATATTGCCTTATATTATACATCTGTTATTACTATTTTGGGAAATTAAAATACGACTTATCTTTTTTAAAGAATGTGCTTACGGATAAATTTTGGAAAATATTTGCAGAGAATAATAATAGTTCAAAGCTTTTCAAAAAATATTCTTGTATAAAAGGTAAGAATATTTTTGTATCCGGTTATTCTAAAATGGATGGCTACGCAAACGTAAGAAAAGAAACATTAAATCGTAAGACAATTATTTTGTCTCCTCATCATACTGTAAAGCGTATTAAAGGTTTTTTGAATATATCTAATTTTTTGAGATTAAGTGATTTTTATCTGGAATTACCTAAAAAATATCAGGATATTGATTTTATCTTTAGACCTCATCCTTTATTATTTGTTAATTTATCTAAAGATGATTTGTGGGGAAAAGTAAAAGTAAAAGAATACATAGATAAAATAAATAAAATCCCAAATATGATATATCAAGAGGGTGGAGATTATTTTCAAACATTTGTGAATTCTTCTGCATTAATTCATGATTGTGGGTCTTTTATGGCTGAATATTTATATACAGGCAAACCCCAATGTTTTATATTAGAAAATGACCAAGAATTAAAAAACGAATTTTTACCATTCGGAAGAAAAATATTAGAAAATTGCTATACGGCATGCACAGAAAAAGAAATTATAGAATTCATAGACCGTACTGCATTGAATGATAATGATACAATGAAAGTAAAAAGAGATAGATTTGCCCAAAAAGAAATAATGATAAATTATCCGAATGCAACAGATATTATTATAAAAAATATAAAATCTTCATTGGAGAAATAGTTATATGAGAATAGAATTAGTGCAAAAGTTAATAGATAAAATTAGGGGTAAAAAAAATCATGAAATAAAACCTGAAAATATTTCAAAACCATATATAAAACCAAAACGTACTTATAAAAAACTTATTACAACTACAGGTTTTGGACATTCAGGTTCGGGGGTAATTATTGATTTACTTTCAGAGTTTGATAATACCTCGGTATATGGAGGACACGATAAAAATGGCGGTTCTCCTCTTTCACAAACAGGTGGGATAAACAATATAGAAGTGGATTTCATACGAAGATACGGTGGGGTTTTTGATTTAGAAAAAGCTTTTACAGATTATAATGCGAAATCATTCATGCATGTATTAAATTTTATACATTTATCTGAATACTACTATAAAATGTCTGCCAGTCATATATATAACGACAAATATATGGAATTAACAAAACAATTTATAGAAAAAATTACAGAGGGAAAAATTTATGTACCGGATCCACTAGCAGGACAACCTGCATTTAAATTTCAAAATGATTATACAAACGATTATCAAAACTTGTTAAATCCTTTTGTATATAATACATCTTACAAAAAAAGGCACTATTATATTGTAAAGAATCTTAGTTCAAAAGAATATAGAAAAATTGCAAAAGAATATATTCAATCAATTTTCAACATGATAAATTCAAAAGACTACCTTGTTCTAGACCAATTATTATCTGACAATACTGCTGATATTAGCAAATATCATGATTATATTGGCAATTACAAGCAGGTCGCTGTATATCGGGACCCTAGGGATGTTTATGTTACTGGTTTTCTTTTAAACGAGAATTGGATTCCAAATAACCAAAAAGATTTTGTACTTTGGTACAGAAGTAAAAATATAGATAAATATATTGCGAATGAATCGGATAATTCAATCACGGTAAGATTTGAAGATTTGGTTCTTGATTATGATAATACAGTCCCAAAAATTATAGAATTCTTGGGACTAAAAAAAGAAAATCATATTGCCCCAAAAACACAGTTTCGACCTGAATATTCAAAGAGAAATATAGGTTTATTTAAGAATTTTGAAGATCAAGACGCTATAAAATATATAGAAGCAAATTTGAGCGAGTATTGTTATGACGCATCAGAGTCAAATATGCCTCAAACCCTTGTGCGCGTAGAGAGAGAGAGAGTAATAAGCTTAACAGCTTATAAAACAAAGTCAGCTCCAAAGGATTATTTAATTACTGAAAGGAACATGTATGACAAAGATTTATATAGGTATGAGTGCGGATTTGCTACATCCCGGGCATTTAAATATTATAGAACAGGCAAGAAAATTGCTTGACGAAAAAGGCGGCGGAGACCTTATTGTCGGGCTTTTGACAGATAAAGCTATTGCAAGTTACAAAAGGCTTCCATATATGACTTGGGAGCAAAGAAAAGTCGTTGTTGAAAATGTCAAAGGAGTAACTGAAGTTATACCACAAGATACGCTTGATTATGTCCCTAATTTGTTAAAGATTAAACCAGATTATGTTTTACATGGTGATGATTGGAAAACAGGCATTCAAGCACATACAAGACAAAGAATAGTTGAAACAATGGCTCAATGGGGCGGTGAGGTTATAGATATCCCTTATACTCAAGGCATTTCTTCAACAAATTTAAACAAAATATTAAAAGAAGTTGGTACAACTCCTGAGATAAGATGTAAAAGGTTAAAAAGACTAATAGAAAATAAAGATATAGTCAGAATTTGTGAAGCACATAACGGTTTATCAGGTCTTATTGTTGAAAATACTTTTGTTAATAATAACGGCAAAAAGGAAGAATTTGACGGCATTTGGATTTCTTCATTGACTCAATCAGCAGCAAAAGGTAAACCGGATATTGGTTATCTTGATACAACTACTCGCTTACAAGGTATGCAAGATATTTTGGATGTTACAACAAAACCTATAATTTATGACGGAGATAATGGCGGGCCGGCTGAACATTTTGTGTTTACTGTAAGAGCATTAGAAAGAGAAGGCGTTTCTGCAATTATTATTGAAGATAAAACAGGATTAAAGAAAAACTCTCTATTTGGAACAGAAGTTGAGCAAACGCAAGATACAAAGGAAGCTTTTGCCGAAAAAATTAAAGCCGGTAAACAGGCACAAATTACACCATATTTTATGATTTTTGCAAGAATTGAATCTTTAATTCTTGAGCAGGGAATGGATGATGCCATCGAAAGAGCAAAAACATATTTAGAAGCAGGTGCAGACGGCATTATGATTCATTCACGACAAAAAGAATTTGATGAAATTAAAGAATTTGCGAGACGATATAATGAATTACCAAACAGAAAACCACTCATTGTAGTACCGTCTTCTTATAATCAAGTTACTGAGGAAGAATTAATTGAAAACGGTATAAATTTAGTAATTTACGCAAATCATCTGTTAAGAGCGGCATACCCTGCAATGGTTCAAACCGCAGAAACAATTCTTCAAAATCACAGATGCAAAGAAGCTTCTGAAGAATATTGTATGAAGATAAAAGATATTATTACATTAATTCCGGGGGCGAAATAAAATGCAAGTACAAGATTTTTATAACATTCTGATAGAAAATAATGTGAATTGTTTTTGTGGTGTACCTGACAGTTTATTAAAAAGTTTTTGTGCATATATAACAGATAATGCACAAAATCATACAATTACTGCGAATGAAGGCAATGCTATAGGACTTGCTGCAGGACATTATCTTGTAACAGGAAATCCGGCATGTGTTTATATGCAAAATTCAGGTATTGGAAATTGTGTTAATCCACTATTATCATTAACAGATGAAGAAGTTTATAATATTCCTCTTTTGATACTTATCGGTTGGCGAGGAGAACCCGGAAAAAAGGACGAACCACAACATATAAAGCAAGGTAAAGTAACAGATAAATTACTCGAAGTTATGGGAATAAAATATGAAATATTGCCTGAAGATTTTGAGCAAGCTAAACCTATTATTCAAGAAGCATTTCAATATATGAAAGAAACTCTAAAACCTTTTGCTTTTATTATCAGAAAGGGTACATTTGAGGATTATAAACTTATCAATAAAACACAAACTCCATACGAATTAATAAGAGAAGATGCTATTGAAACTGTTATTAAGCATCTTAATGAAAAAGATATTGTTGTTTCAACGACCGGACATATTTCAAGAGAAGTTTACGAAATAAGAGAAAGACTGGGACAATCTCACAAACAAGATTTTTTGACAGTAGGCTCTATGGGACATTCAAGTTCTATTGCTTTAGGTATTGCATTAGAAAAACCTGACAGGAATATTTATTGTTTTGATGGTGATGGAGCATTTATTATGCATGAGGGAGCTATTGGGGTAAATGCTTCTAAAAAACTTGAAAATTATAAACATATAGTGTTTAATAACGAAGCTCATGATTCAGTTGGCTCACAACCAACAGTTGCAAATAGAATAAATATCTCACAAATTGCTTTAAATTCAGGTTATAAAAAAGTTTATTCTATTTCTACAAAAGATGATTTAATAAAAAATTTACCTGAATTTATTTCTGATAATAGCACATCTTTATTAGAAATAAAAGTAAAATGTGGTGCAAGAGCTGATTTAGGCAGACCGAAAGAAAAACCTCAAGAAAATAAAAAAATATTTATGGAAAACTTAAATCAAATAGAATTTGTTTACAGAGGTGCAATTGAAAATTTATCAAAAATAATAGAATTAGAAAAAGCAAAAAACATACTTGTTTTCACAGGGAAAAAGTCATATGAAAACATAAAACCGATCATTGAGAATGAATTAGAAAATTGCTATATAACATATTATAATGACTTTTTAACTAATCCAAAAGAAGAAGATCTAAAAAAAGCTATTGAAACATTAGGACAAAATTTTGATATAATTATTGCAGTTGGCGGTGGTAGTGTTATAGATTTTGCAAAATCTTATAAATTTTATTTGAAATCTGATTTAAAATTAGTAGCAATACCGACAACTTGCGGAACAGGCTCTGAAGCTACACAGTTTGCCGTTTTATATAAAAACGGTGAGAAAGTTTCATTGGATGATAAATCGATATTGCCCAATTATACAATTGTTGATAGTCAGTTTGTTGAAAACAATCCGAAATATTTAAAAGCTTGCACTGCAATGGATGCTTTTTGCCAAGCAATAGAAAGTTATTGGGCGGTAAAATCGACTTTATTGAGCAGAGAATACGCAAAACAAGCAATAATTTTGTGCAAAGATAATATAGTAAATTATGTAAACACAAATGATGTTATTACTGCAAATAATATGGCTTTAGCTTCAAACATTGCAGGGAAAGCTATAAACATTTCAAGAACAACTGCATCGCATGCACTATCATACAAAATAACTTCTGAATATGGTATTCCACACGGACATGCAGTAGCTTTGAGTATTGCAAATTTGTTTGAAGTTAACGTTAAAACAGGAAATTATAAAGAACTACAAGAGGTATTTATAAATAAACCGGAAAAATATTTCAAAGAATTGTTTGGCAAAATAGATTTGAAATATAAATGTAATGAATTAGGTATTAAAGATATTGAAAATATCGTAAATTCGGTAAATATTGAACGATTGGAAAATAATCCTGTTAAATTAGAAAAAGAGGATTTAGTAAAATTGTTGATGATATAAGGAAATAATAATGATTAAATTTTTAGATTTGGAAAAAGTAAATAACAGATTTAGGGCTGAGATTGATGAGAGAATTAAATCAATCTTAGATAAAGGCTGGTATTTGCAAGGAAAGTGGGACAAAACTTTTGAAGAACATTTTGCCAAATATTGCGGGGTAAAACACTGTATTGGTTGTGCTAACGGTCTTGATGCTCTGAATTTAATAATCAAGGGTTACGGGTTTGGTACAGGTGATGAAATTATTGTTCCCGCAAATACTTATATCGCTTCAATTCTTGCTATTTCCGAAAACGGCTGCACTCCTGTTCTTGTTGAACCCGATATAAATACATATAACATTAATCCTAAACTTATAGAAGAAAAAATCACCTCTCGCACTCGAGCAATTATGGTTGTTCATTTATACGGTCAAGCAGTTAAAATGGAGAAAATTTGGGAATTGGCTAAGAAATATAATCTTAAAATTATAGAAGATTCCGCACAAGCACACGGTGCTGTTTATACCCCCCTATGCCCTTCGGGCACTTCCCCCGCAAGGGGGGCAGATGCTCACAGATATTATGCTACATATGTAAAAGAATTTGCTCGAAAAATGCGCAGTGAAATGACGCTGCAAGAAGTCAAATTGTGGCAACAAATAAGGAATGAGCAGTTAGGGGTTAAATTTAGGCGTCAAGTTGCAATTGATAATAAATATATTGCCGATTTTGCTTGTTTGGAGAAAAGACTAATAATCGAAGTTGATGGCTCTCAACATGTTAATAACGAAGCAGATAAAATCAGGACAGAATATTTGGAAAAGGAGAATTTCAGAATAATTCGCTTATGGAATAATGATATTGATAAAAATATTTCAGGCTGCATTGAATATATAAAACAAGAACTTTCTATTTGTCCCCCTTGCGGGGAAAATGGCGCGGAACGCCATAAGGAATTACTAACGCAATCTGCCCCCCTTGCGGGGGAAGTGGCACGTAGTGCCAAAGGGGGGAATAGAGTTGGTAATCTTGGTGACGCAAGCGGATTTTCATTTTATCCGGGGAAAAATCTCGGATGTATGGGTGATGGGGGTTGTGTTACTACAAATGATGATGAATTGGCTGCCAAAATCAGAGCTTTAGCAAATTATGGAAGTGACAGAAAATATCACCACATTTATAAAGGCATTAATTCCAGATTAGATGAAATACAGGCAGCAATATTGGATGCTAAACTTCCTTATCTTGATAAAGATAACGCAAGACGCAGAGAAATAGCAGATTATTATTGTGAAAATATTAAAAATCCAAAAATAATCACCCCCCTACGTCCTACGGACACTTCCCCCGCAAGGGGGGCAGATGCCCACGTTTGGCATATTTTTCCGATAAGATGTGAGGAACGCGACAGGTTACAGAAATATTTGGAAGAAAACGGGATACAAACAAATATTCACTATCCGACACCTCCTCATAAGCAAGGTGCATACAAAGAATGGGAAAATCAATCTTATCCTATATCTGAAGAAATTCATCGTACCGAATTGAGTTTGCCAATTTCGCCTGTTTTGACTGATGAAGAAGTTGAAATGGTCGTGAAGGTTGTAAATGAATGGGTATAATATGTTAGTTTAGTTATTAATTCCTGTACATTTGTCAGTTTGGCATATCTGGAAATTTCGTGCTATAATCCTTTTATGAGTGAGTTATCTATAGGTGTGGATATCGAAGAAATTTCGAGGTTCAAAAACAAATCTCTTGAAAACGATATTGATTTTTTGAACCGTATTTATACTAAAAAAGAGCTGAATTATTGTTATAAATCGACAAATTATGCTCAGCATCTTTGTGCCCGCTATTGCGCTAAAGAAGCTGTTGTCAAAGCTCTTTCCGATTTTAAAATAAGTGATGTTTTTTATAGTGACATTGAAATTTTAAATAATAAAAACGGCGCACCATATGTGAATATTTCAAAATATCCCAATTTAAAAGTAAAAGTTTCCTTGTCGCATTGCAAAACTTATGCGGTTGCAAATGTTTTAATTATAAAGGATTAAAATTAAAACTTTACTTTTATATGATTTTATAATATAAGAGTTGTAAGTTGTCGTGGGGGTGAACGGAATGAAAAAGTTTATATCTTTTATATTGATTTTATTGCTGAATTTTCTTACAATTGGACCTGTATTAGCTGAACTGGCGGAAGAAAATGAATATCAGGATCTTGAAACCACTGTTTTTTCAGCATCTGTTGAAGATGAAAAGGTATTTTTAAGCCCGAAAACTACTTATGTCCTTGAGTTAGAATCGGATTTAGATTTGAATGAAACAAAAGCAAATGATGAGATATTTTTCACCCTTGTTTCAAAAGTAACAGCATCAAATGGTATTGTATTGCCTGAACATACACGTTTTGCAGGCAAGTTTGTAAAAATCAAAAAAAGTCAGCCTATGTTTAAAAGAGCAAGAGGTTTTATTATAATTGATAAAATAATTTTCCCTAATGAGAAAGTTTATACAGTCAGAATGGAACCTAAAAACGGGAGTGATTTAAAATCTTCGCAGTTTTTAAATGCTATGAGAGTTATTCCTGCCGGTGTCGGGATTTTAACTTTTTCTATAATAAGTGTTGCGGTAGTTGCTATAGAATCCGTAAGTGTGGTTGGCTTAGTTGTAGTTCCGAGAACTTGTAAAGGTTTTGGAATATTAATCAGTTCAATGGCAAAAGGTCTGAATTATAAAATGAAAGCCGGAAGTACTATTAAATTTAAGCTGGATACACCTGTTTATATTCAGGCAAGTGATATATTGTCAAAATAATATATGTACAAAATTCTTTGATGTAATTTCTTTTACCCTTATTTTTATTATGAGTTTTGTAACAATAAATATTGAGGCAAAACTAAAGGTGTCCTTGCTAACCATACAATTTTTGTAAATATATATTACAAAAATTGCGCAGCTTGAAATTATATATAAAAAATGGGGTTTATATATGCAGAGAGGTAATTAAATAAAGTAAGTATATGAAAATTCCGAAATGGGTAAGCAGTGATTTCAACAGTTTTGATAAAGATAAAAGTGGTATAATCACACAAGAAGAAATTGATACCCACAAATCATCAGGCTCAATTTTTGACAATACACAAAAAAAAGGGTTCAAGGTTGAGGCTGGGATGGATATCAATTCATTTGTAAAAGAGAATCGTTTAATTTATGGTTCTGCTGTTCAATTTACAGATAATGAATATACTGAAGGTCGTAAGATTCTAAAAAATAAACAATTAAAATCGACAAATAAAAGAAGAAAATTTACTGAGGATGATGTTAAAAGTATTCAGGTAGAACAAGGGGAATTTGCAATAAAAAAATACTCAAAAAATGCTTCCAGTTTGCAAACATATAATGTTTGGGGGTGTGTTGCATTGACTATATATGATAAAAAGACAAAAACCGGTTTTATTGCACATATAGATACAGTAGATAGGGCAGACAGTTTAGATAAAGTTCTAAAAAACAGTAATTTTAAACCTGAAACGTGTGAAGTAAGAATTATTGGCGGTCAAACTGATTTATCCGAAGGAACTATCGAAATCGTAGGTGAAACAATAAAAAAATATAATTTACAAGTGGTTGAATACGATATTTTAGGCAAAGGAAGAAGAGATATTCAATTAGATTTAAAAACAGGAGAATTATTTGATTATAAAGAATTGCACAGAAAATATAAAGTTGCACATGATAAAAACATAAATGAACTTTATCTTATGCCTAATGAGCAATCAGATAATATGGAAAAAACACCTTAAAAAGGTTCTTTTTATGTGGAGTTGGGGAGATTCGTATTATTGTAAAAATAATTTAGGTATTTGGTTTAATTTGCTTACAATTTATAAATATTATTATTTTATCTTTTGAATCGGTTTAATATTTTGTAATAAAAGGCAATTTTGAGTAATAAAATATTTTTATATATTTGTAGGTAAGGAAACAGGATTAGTATTCATGTCTGAAATAGGTAGTATTCACCCGATATATTTGCATAAGCCTTATTATATAAATAATAAGAAAACTAATTATGCAGATTATCAGAGGTGCAATATAAATTTTGGTGCAAAGCAAGAACCAAAATCGAATATTTCTGCAAAAAAAATTGCAAGAATCGCATTTGGATTAAGCACGATTGCTGCAGGTATAATATTATTTAAAAAATGGAATACAAAACCGGTAAAAGAACTTGCCCAACATATTGATTTTGTGAAAGCTGATAATATTGAAAGCGCAATAAAATTTGCTCAGGAAAATTTTGGGGTAAAACTCAGTGTGAATGGGCAATTAAAAACAGCAAACTGGATAAATGAATCTCTGGTAAATTTATCAAATAAAACAAAAGGTAAAGTATTGCTGCCTAAAGAGATAAAAATATGCAAATTGCCTGCCAAAATACAGGGCAAATATAATCCTTTTACAAGAACGGTAAAATTGGCGGAAAATTATTTTGGCAAAGCTTTCGAAAGAGATTTTGAAAAAGTAAAGGCTATGGGACTTTTATCAGAAAGACTTATCACTCTTTATCACGAAATCGGTCACGGCATACATTTAACAACATCTAATATCTTGAATGAAATTTTTGGAACATCAAAATATAAAAAAATTATTTCAGATTGTAGAGACGATTTAACTCAATATCTTGGCGGGAAATACTTTACAAGATGCGAAGGTGAGGCATATGCTCAAATTTTCGGTAAAAAAATGGCAGAAGGTAAATTGCCTGATTTTGCAGAAAAAGTTTGGCAAAAGATCGGCGGGAAATACTAATTAGAGTGTGTTCACACAAAATTTTATAATATTGTCATTCTGAGGCTTTAGCCGAAGAATCTCAAAGCTTTTAAAATTTATAAGATCCTTCGCTAACGCTCAGGATGACGATTTGTGTGAACACATCCTAGTCTGAATGTAGAATTTATTCTGCTGAATATGAAATTTTAATAATTTGTAAAATTTTATCCTATAAATAACAAATAATTATTTTTGTGTGTTTATATATTACAATACAAATGTTAGGGGGAATAATGATAAAAATGCTTACATCAAAACCTGATAATTTTAAACAAATAGATAAATACCTTTCCCGTTCGGCTCAGCCAATGGAAGAAAATTTAAAATGGCTAAAAGATCAGGGAGTAACTGATATTATAAATTTCAGAAATATGAGTAAGTTTGATTTTGATGAAGCCGGATATGTTCAAAAATTAGGCATGAATTATCATATTATGCCTTCAGTAACAAAATTTATAGAAAAGGAAAATGTCGAAGAATTTTTAAATATTCTTGAAAAAGTAAAAAGTAAAAATGGGAAAGTTTCAATTCACTGTGACCACGGTGCAGACAGAACAGGGATGTTTTCATATATTTACGAACGACTAAATAATATCGGAACGCGAAAAGATAATCTTGAAGAATTAACAAAACACAGATGGCATAAAGAAAAATATCCAAATCTTGTCAAATGGGCAGAAGATATTATTGATACTTTTAAAAAAGATAAAGTAAGCTAAATGATGTTATACATACAAAAATAGTTCTGTAGATTGCAGGCAGGGTTTTCAGCCCACAGAATTTTTGAGTGCAAATAATTGGATAAAAAGTTTAGTTAAACAGGTATTAAGGTTCTCAAAGCAGAATTTTTGGATAAGGTAACTCATATAATTTCCGACCTGATAAATGCAAAGAAAAAATCGGTTTGAGAAGAAAGAACAGGGAAATTGAGAATTATTTTGATGTAAAAACTTTACTGACTTACTTTATAACGTTGCTTTAATTCCGGATATACGGGAAATTGCTGTTCTATTTCATTAGCAATTTTTTGCTCTGGAGTAAATCCTTCTTTTATTTTTTGTAACTTTGTTACTATAATATCTACAATATTTATGAAAGGCTTCCCCTCTTTATCACTGAATAACATTATATAATTATTATCAGAAGTAGGATTTAAAACCTCAGTTATGGCATGTTTTTCAAATATTTGTTTTCCTTCTGTATCCACATATGAACCTGGAATAGGACGTCCCATTGCATAATAAGTTCTAGAATGTACATGTTTATTAAATTCGGGTATAAATTCTTCTGGAAGTTTTTTTCCCATGCGGGGAACTGAATCAAAAAAATTTGTTATTCCAATTCCTTGAACTTTTTTAAAATCACCCAGCATTGTCATAAATTTATACGGATAAATCCCTTTCATTGCATTTGACAAGGGTTCTATATCTTTACCTGCCATCGCAGTTTCAACCATACAATTCCTAACGGCATTAGACGGATTTATTCCAAAATTTTGTTTGCCAATAGAATCAATTCTCATAATGTGCAATTGCTCCTCTTTAAGTCATACAGGTATATTATCACAAAAATTTACAAAGTAAAGTTTGTAGTCGGTAAGGTACAATGTTTTTGCACCAAATATTCAAATTACCTATTTTTGTCCTTTTGTATGATTTAGATTTTGTCGGTATTTTAGCCAAAAATTTACCCCTTTAAAAGTCTTTTTGCGGACATTTTTGTTACCAAAACCTGACATTCCGGACATTTTAAGTCAACTTATTTCCGACTTGATAAAATTGCTATGATATACTAAACTTGGCACTTTTCCCGACTAAATTTATTTACCCCTTCCGACCAAATGTCCTGTTAAAAGGTACCGCCAAATGTCCAAGACTTATAATAATAAAAGCCCGAACTTTAATGTTTACGGGCTTTTTAAATGGAGGAGGAGGTGGGATTCGAACCCACGGAACGCTTGCACGTTCGACAGTTTTCAAGACTGCTCCGATCAACCGCTCTGGCACTCCTCCAAAACTATGTTGTTTCGTGTAGTTCTATTCTATACAATAAATATTCTTTGTCAAGCTCTCGTTATTCTTTCATATTTAGTATCTTTTAATTATAAAAATTATAAATTCTAATGTTTCAATGATATTTTTTTATAAAATATCTTAAATTTTTTATTACTATACTTTACAAAGGTAAAATAATGTGAAATAATATGTGTGTATAGCAATGTAACAATTTGTGAAGCATGGTAGCAAAAATTATTTTCTGCGTTTTTAGTAAAAGCAAACAGTAATTTTATATAGTGTGGAGAAATAATATGTTAGCAGTTCAACAAGTATCAATGAATAGTTATTCGCCGAAATTATCTTTCCAAAAAAATGATAAACAAATTTTTGAAGATGATAAAGCATTTTATGAACAGCAAAAAAGAGAAATTGAAGGACTTTTGTCAGATGAAAGATTACCTAAGAGAATGAAAAAGTTCTTAAATGCGGCAAATATTATTACTGACGGGTTGATTGCCGGTTTTACCGTTGCGTGTGCAACAATAGCAAGTGCAACTTGCGGTAAAAATACATTATCAAGAGTTAAATCAAATAAACTAATTCAACAATCCGTTGCAGGTTTCAAACCATTTGAGGAATATGCAGGAAAAGGTTTCAAAGTTCTGAAACATCAGGCAGCAAATCTTGTAAGAAGGTTATTTGGCGAAGAAAAAGGGCAAAAAATTGTTAATGTTGCAAAAAAAGTTATAAATTCAGTAAAAAATTTCTTTAGTAAATTAAATCCGTTCAAAAGTGAAGAAACTTTTGACAAGGCTACAACCAGAACCGCAACCGGTTTAGGTGTTGGTGCCGGTGCAGCAAGTGCGTATGCAAAAACTGTTGAAAAATCTGAGCAGGAAAGTGGTGAAGAATAATGAATACTTCTGTCAGACCGGAATATTTTAACAGTAATATGTCTTACGAGCAGAGAATGCAAAGACGTCGTGAAACTCAGGAAGTTGCGGCAGGTGTTGGCGCAGCAGGTGTTACCGCACATGTTGGGGCGACAAGATACGCAGGACGTCAGGGTTCTATGGGTATGCTTCGTAATATGTACGAAAAAATGATTAAAACATCTAAAGTAACTGCTCAAAATAATGAATTAGCAACCGGGATTTGGGCAAAACTTGTAAGAGATACTAAACGTTTTGGAAATCACGCAATGAATTGGTTGAAAGGTTTTGAAAATGCCAAGTTTATCGGTCCAATCATAAAAAGTCCGATTACTAAGAAATTAGCCGGTGCATTTGGTGCTGTTACTGCCGTATTTGTTTTGATTTCCGGTTTAAGTGAAGCTTCTAAAAACGGCAAAATCGCAGTTGCAGATTTAAAAGAAAAGCTTGATATGGCGGCTTAAATATAAATTTGAAATATATAAGAAATCGTGCTAGATTTATTCTATGCACGATTTTTTATTAAAAAAAATATATACCGAAGATTTGGAAAAAGAACTTATAGACATAGGTTATGATAAGAGTTACGTATTCAAAGGTAAAGAGAAATTTGAATATATAAATCTTAAAATATTTGCTATTACCTCAACTCAGGGGAATATAATAAAACAATGTGCACTTTCTGCGGGTGCGGATTGTGCAACAAATAAACAAGTGATTACGGGTCAAATAGATATTTCTGATTGTATTTTAGGCGGTAATGTAAGCCAATTAAAAATAATAGCTCAAAAGCTTAAATTACAGCCTTTCGGATTAAAAATCTTAGGTCAAAAATTAGAAGAATTACTTAAAAATTCTTCTGTTGTAAGTTGTAAAGCAAATACAAAACTGGTCGGGATATTAAATGTTACCCAAAATTCGTTTTCTGATGGAGGTAAATATTATGATATTCAGGCTGCAACAGAGCATTTGCGCAAATTGATAAGTGATGGAGCCGATATAATAGATATAGGCGCTGAATCAACAAAACCCGGAGCAAAGGAAGTAAGTGCGGAAGAGCAGTTGAAAAAACTTATACCCATACTGGAATATATAAAAGAAAAGAATATAGATATTCCTGTCAGCATAGATACGAGAAATAGTGAAGTCGCGCAAAAATGTATTGAACTGGGAGCTTCATTTATAAATGATGTTTCAGGATTTGATTATGATGATAAAATAGCTGATGTGATTGCAAAATATCCTGATGCGAAAATTATAGTGCAGCACTCTAAAGGAACTCCTGACGTGATGCAAAACAATCCTCAGTATGATAATTTAATGGATGAAATTTATAAATCTCTGAAAAGTAAAGTGGATTTTGCAATTTCAAAAGGTATTAATAAGGATAATATTATAATAGATGCCGGTATTGGATTTGGTAAAACAAGAGAACAGAATTTTGAAATTATACACAGGTGGAAGGAATTTAAAACAATCGGCTGCCCTGTAATGTTAGGTGTATCAAGGAAAAGTTTGCTTAATATCCCTGATGCCTCAAATGCGGAAAAAGATTTATACACTCTATCATTAAATAGTATATTGCTAAATGATGGAATAGATTATATAAGGGTTCATAATGTAAAAATTCATAAAAAATTGCAGGAAATATTATTATAATTTTTTATGGAACAGGATCATATCCTCCGGGATTTCCCGGGTGACAGCGACAAATCCTTTTTATCCCAAGCCAGCCTCCTTTAATGACTCCGTATTTCAAAATTGCCTGTTTCATATATTCAGAACAAGTGGGCGTAAAACGGCAAACCGGAGGGGTGAATTTAGAAAACCATTGATATATTTTTATTAAAAATAACAAAATTTGTTTCATATTATTTCATTGTCCAAATTTTTATATGCTGTCCTTTATATACGATTTCGTCGGTTTTTGAACCATATTCCAAATATTCGTCTGTCAAATCCCCTAATTGATCTGTACTTCTTATATAATATAAATTCGGAATTTCAACAAACTGTTCTTTTTGTATATTATAGAAATAATGTTTTTGGTGTCTGTATGTTCCGTCATCGGCGACTTGTTGGCAATAAATTCCTGCAACGTATGTTGTACGGAGCTTTTTCGCAAATTCTATAATCCCATTATCAGATGTGTTTTCATTTGTTTTATTGTTGATAGGGATTGGTTTTAAGTACTTTTCTTCTTTTTTTAATTTTACTGTGTGCAGATTATTTACGGGGGTATCTTTTTTAAACTTTTTATTGCTATGTGGCTTTATATTGTTTTGCACTTCACTGTTTATTTTTCTTGATGTAAGTGCAGTATTTGTTTTGTTTGGCCGGAATTGATATATTGTGATTATTCCTGCAATTGCCAGACATATTATTGCTATGGTTGAATATTTCATTTTATCTCCTGATGCATAATATTATAACATGATATCTGATAAATCTGATGTAAATTAAATATTTCGTGTTAAAATTAATTAAAAGCTAAAGGAGCCGGTTATGTTCAGAGCGTTTTCTCAAAAATATATAACACCTAAAAATGTTTTATTTTTTATAATTTTAATATTATTTTTGTTTTTTATATCAAAAATTCCTGATATCGCATTAATGTTTTTTGCGTCATATGTGATTGCGTGTTCTTTGGAACCTTTGGTACAGAAATTATCTTGTAAAATGCAGCGAAGCACTGCAAGTGCTATAGTTCTTTTAGGTTGTTTATTAGCTGTTATGTTGTTATTTGTTCCTTTATTTATTATTGGGGCAAACGAAGTAAGATCTTTTACTGAATCATTCCCTCAATATATGGAATTGGTAAAGAATTTTATTGAACATACTCCGTTTTTAAGTAAACAAAATCTGTCAAATGCGGATATGGGCGGAATAATTACTAATGCGTCAGGATTTTCTACAAAAATTTTGTATGAAACAATCAATATCGGCAGAAATTTAGGTTCGGCATTTGTTTATCTTTTGGTATCAATTCTGATAATTTATTATTTTATGGTAGATAAAGAATTGATAAAAAATAATTTTTTAAGATTATTTCCTGTACCTATGAGAAGCAGAACTGCAGAAATTTATGATTCGATATCCTTAAAAATTGGCGGATATGTAGTTGCTCAGGTTGCGACAATGGCAAGTATCGGCGTTATTGTTACAATAGGTCTTATGCTGATAAAAGTGGATTATGCTTTGTTATTGGGATTTATTTCTGCCTTATTTGATATTGTGCCGGTTGTTGGGCCTACGGTTGCATTTTTTGTATGTGTATTTGCGGTGTATAAGGCAGGACCTGTTGCTATGATTCTTACTGCATTGATTTTCGGAATTGCTCAGCTTATCGAAAATAATTTTGTAAGACCTTTTGTATTCAGTAAACTATTAAATATTCATCCGCTGCTGGTATTTTTATTCATATTTTTGGCTGCTAAATTCCTCGGAATAATAGGTGTTGTTTTTGCTCCTGCAATTGCAGCTTTGGCAGTTGTCTTAATTGAGGAAATTTATATGAAATCTATTGAATAAGTATGAATTGTAATTATTTTGGCTTGTATGTGTCATTTGTTCATTGTAATATGGTTATGCTATGCAGTTTATGGATAAGGTAAAAATAAGAATAGTTTCAGGAAAAGGCGGTAACGGAATTGTTGCCTGGCGTCGTGAAAAATATGTAGATAAAGGCGGGCCGGCAGGCGGCGATGGCGGAAATGGCGGAAGCATTTATCTTGTTGCTGATGAAAATTTATCTACTTTAATGGATTTTACATATAAAACTGTATTTAAATCAGAAGCCGGTGAAAATGGCTTCAAGAAAAGTATGCATGGCAAAAGTGCAAAAGATTTAAATATAAAAGTGCCTGTTGGTACAGTTGTTAAAGACTTAAAAACAGGTAATATAATTGCTGATTTAGATTCGCATGAAAAAAAAGTTTTGGTGGCAAAAGGTGGTCGGGGAGGTCGTGGCAATATTCATTTCTGTACTCCGCAAAACAGGGCTCCTCAGTATTGTGAACCGGGGGAACCGGGAATTGAAAGAAACTTGCAGTTAGAGTTAAAGCTGATTGCTGATGTTGGTTTGTTGGGAATGCCAAATGCGGGGAAATCTACATTTATAAGCAGAGTATCTTCTGCAAAACCAAAGATTGCGGATTATCCGTTTACAACTATTATTCCTAATTTAGGTGTTGTAAGAAAACATGATAATGACGGTTATGTTATCGCTGATATCCCCGGGTTGATTGAAGGAGCTTCTGATGGTGTCGGGTTAGGACATGATTTTTTACGCCATGTTGAAAGGTGCCGTTTTTTACTGCATATTGTTGATGGAACGGAAGAAGATCCTGTAAAAAATTATAAAATTATAAACAGTGAACTTCAAAAATATTCTCAAAAATTGGCTGATTTATTTCAAATTACAGCAATTAATAAAATTGATGCTATTGAACCTGATAAGCTGCAAAAACTTAAAGAAGAATTTAAAAATGTGGGTGTAGAAAATATTTTTGTAATTTCTGCAGTAACAGGTGAAGGGTTAGATGAACTTAAAAACGAACTTGAACACAGAGTAGATACGATTCCAAAACCTGTTGTAGATTATGTGGTTGAAGAAGATATTGAAGCAACAAATAATGATGACAGTTATTGGGAAGTTTATAAAGCCGATAAAAACACTTATGTTGTTGAAGGCGGAAAAATAATAAGAATTTCGCAGGTTATAAATACAAGAAACACAGAACAAGTTATCAGATTACAAAATACAATGCGTGCAATGGGTATTATAGATGAGCTCAAACGTATCGGAATTCAAAACGGTGATACTGTCGTTGTCGGTAAAATTGAACTTGAATATTGGGATGACGAAATGTATAAGCAGGAATTTTAGTTATGTCTCATGAATATTATTAAATAGACTTATAAGATTTTACATGCTATAATTCAGGAAAAACAGGAGGATTTATAATGGCAAGATTAATCAGACCTACATTAGCTATAAGATGCGTACAATCAGGATGCAAATGCTTATTTGAAGTTGCTAAAGTGGAAGATGGTAAACAACAGGAAGTTGTTTGTCCTCAGTGCGGCGAACATTATGTTTATCCGATTTATGATGAAGAAAATAAATAAGTTTTTTGCTTTAAATCTCAAATATGTTTAATAATACAGATAAAAGATACAACCAATTTAGTGCGTATTTGAAAAATCGTTTTGGAGCAAAGGTATATAAAATTACCATTGATGCAGGTTTTTCTTGCCCGAATCGTGATGGAACTATTTCCTCCGGTGGTTGTATTTTTTGTGATGATACAGGAAGCTTTTCACAGGCACATTCAAACCTTCTATCTATAGAAAATCAGGTTGAAGAAGGGGTGAAAAATCTTTCTGCACGTTTTAAAGCTGAAAAATTTATGTCATATTTTCAGGCTTATACAAATACTTATCGCCCTGTAAATGAACTTGAGCGTATTTACAGAGCATCTTTAAATCATCCGGATGTTGTCGGAATATCTATCGGTACTCGCCCTGATTGTGTTGATGAAGATAAATTGGATCTGATTTCTGATATTTCAAAGGATTATTATACTTGGATTGAATACGGTTTGCAGTCAAGTCATGACAAAACCTTATTAAAAATTAACCGTGGACACGATTATGATTGTTTTTTGCGTGCTTATGAAAAAACAAAAAGCAAAGGTATAAATGTATGCGTTCATGTTATTTTTGGTCTTTGGGAATCTCGGGATGAAATTTTAAAAACTGCACAAAGGCTTGCGGATTTAAAAATTGACGGGATTAAAATACATATGCTCTGCGCATTACAAGGAACTAAGCTTGCTAAGATATATGAAAATAATGAAATAGATTTTATGAGTGAAGATGAGTATGTTAGTCTTGTGTGTGATTTTTTGGAGATTCTCCCTTCTCAGACTACCGTTCATCGTCTTGCAGGTAACGGATACAGAAAATCTTTGATTGCTCCGCGCTGGCTTGGTGCAAAACTCGATTGCTTAAACAAAGTAGATAGAGAATTTTTGAAACGACATTCCTATCAGGGAATAAATTGTAATTAAGCTGATGATATACTATTAATCAATTTTTAATGTGTTTGGAGTACCAATTCCAAAGAAATTACGAATAAATTTATAAGCCCCGTAAACAGCCAAACCTGCCGTACAACCTTTTGCCACAGGTTTGCCTCCTAATAAAGCTCCAAGTCCCAAACCAAGAGGAATGACACTATTAATAAGTGAACCAAAGAATCCTTTAACATATCCTATTCCTTCGTTAAAGAATCTTTTGTATGTTTGGTCAAGCTCTGTTGTGAATGACCAGTTCTTAATTTTTTCTGTAAATTTGCTCATATTTGACATATACATAGAGTTATTAAGATAATATGCCGTAGATTTTGCATCCTTAGTACTTGCATATAGATCTGATTGAACTTTACCTAAATAATTAGCATCATAAGCAATTATTCCCAATGCCGCAAGCCCTGCGCCTTTGGTAATTACTGTTGATACACTTGGTAACACACTTCTGATTCTTGTTAGAATAGTCATTTTATTTCCTTTATCGTTTAATCACTTCATTGTTGAATATCTATTTTTTATTATTAGATTTTATCTGACTTTTTTTCTTGTCATCTTTTTTATCTTCAGTCTTTATTTTGGTTCGTTTGTCGGGATCAACAGGAACATCTTTATCAACTCTTTGAGCAGACATATCTAATAATATTCTTGAAGCATCAGCTGCATCATATCCATATCCTTGCGGATTGGTTTGCATTTGTTTTAGTACACCTACTGTAAAATCGTCTCCGTTTACAATTCTACCTTCTAAAGCACTTAATGCAAGAAGTCGTACTTCCTGAACAGGGTCTTGCAGCATCTTGTTAATTAAAGCTGTTAAAGCTTTGTCATCTTTTCTTGACGGATCTTCGTCAAGTCTTTCGAATACCTGCTTCGCCGCAGTTATACGCTGAGATTTGTCCTGACTGTTTAACATATTTTCAAGATTTTTTATATAATCATCATTTAATAATACAATACGTTTTTTCTCTGTTTTATTTTCATTTGTATTATTTGTATTTGACTGATTATAAGGACTTATCGGATTGTTTGGATCTAACAAACCGCCTGCACCGTATTTATTATCTTTGTTGTTTGGATCAAAAGGTCCGTTTGGTCTGTACGGATTATTCGGGTCATTAGGATTTGCACCGTACGGGTTGTTAGGATTATTTGGATCTAATGGGCCGCCTTGTCGGTATGGATTATTTGGGCTGTTTGGATCTTGCGGATTGTATCCTGAATCTGTCCTGTATGGATTGTTAGGATTTGTCGGGTCAAAAGCTCCGCCCGGTCTGTACGGATTGTTCGGATTGTTCGGATCTGCTCCATATGGATTATTTTTGTCGTTAGGATCTAACAATCCCCCCGGTTTGTACGGATTATTTGCCTGATTTATTCCGCCGTGATTTTGACAACAGCAAGGGCATTGACCCATTTGTGTTGTGTAGTAATTTGACGGATAAGCTCCAGCCGGATAATAATTTGGAGCATTTACATTATATGTTGGAGCCTGTGCCCCCGGAGGGGTTACTGACGGATTGAAAATTTGTATATTAACTCCAGTTGCCCCCGGAGATGTTGTAATCTGAGGAGGATAATATGGAGGATTATATGGCTGATTAGGATTTTGAACCTGTTGAGAATTTGCAGGTGCAGATGGTGCACAAGCACAGTTGTAACTTGCGTTATACTGAGGCATCATTTGATTTTGATTTTGTCCTGTAATCTGCATAGTACTTTACCTACCTAATCATACATGTATATAAAGTATATTTTGTAAAAATAATTGCTATTTTATAAAAAATAATGTTTACAAAATGAAACATTAAGTATAAATTTCATCTTGTATAAATCTTGACAAAAATCTTAAAAAAATAAATAATAAAATAAGATTGATTATGAAAAAGAGAGGATAATTGAATA
>ERZ842401.2652-NODE-2652-length-23584-cov-5.434570_pt1 | contig 23584 bp, 15 predicted proteins | sample MGYA00521270_ERZ842401 | MGnify/ENA primary metagenome ERZ842401 (study PRJEB31892, sample SAMEA3878208) | bioreactor metagenome | biome: Moose rumen | place: Sweden | collected 2011-10 | study: EMG produced TPA metagenomics assembly of the PRJEB12797 data set...
AAAACGAGAGAAATGCAAAAGAAAAGCGAGCTTTTCTTTTCATTTCCGAGTGCAAAGAAGTTTCCTTGAGCAAAGCGAAAAACTTCGGCGAAGCCAAAGTTACGAAAAGTCATGAGCATATCAAAATAAAACTGAAAAAACTTTTTGCTGTTTTTGCTGTCACTGCTGTCACTCGGGCCATCACGAAACTGTTACCGAGCCCCTTTCGCGTGCTGTTTTGAAATAAGCGTCATCTTTCGCTCTGATTAACGTCAAATCCCGCTCTGATTAACGTCAGATCAGAGTGAGATTTGACGCAAAACAGAGCGGGATTTGACGTTAATCAGAGCGAAAGATGACGCTATTTTAACCACATGAGGTTGGTCGTTGACTGCTTCTGGCCCTTTCCGTAGGCAACGCCTACTGCCTTGGCAGCATCAATGCGGGCTTGCTCCAACTGAATCTGGTCGTGGTATTTCTCGCGCATCTCGAAATCGATGTCGCTGCGCACCTGACCCTTGATTTCCTTCATCATCTTGACGGCGTCGTCGTAGCAGGCGGCATCGGGATCAATCTGAGCCAACAGCGCACAGGCATCAAAAGCTGCCTGCTTGTCTTGTCCGGCTGCCCATAAGCCCTTGGCACGGTTCAGCAGGAAGAGGTTCATGCGGTCGAGGTTCTGACTGTAGAGCTGCAACCCGTACTTGGCTGCCTCGCTGCCGCCCTTTGAGCAAAGAGGGATGGAGAGCACCATGGTCAGTGCTTCCTCAAAGTTCTGCAGCGAAGCCAGGCGCTTGGCCTCCTTGATGATGTTAGGATACTGGGTGTCGTAGTAGTTCAGCATGTTCCTCTTGCCGCGATTGATGAGACTGGTGATCTCGCCATTGTGGGCATTGATGCGGCGGAAAGCGTTGATATAGCTTTTCACCTCGCCTGTGCCTACGCCGTCCAGGGTGATATAGGCCGTGCCGAATTTCTTCTGTGTATAGGTGTCGGCCATGTAGAAGGTGAGACCCAGGTTGTAGACGGTCTGGATGGGCGGTCCGGGCAGGTTGCTCTTGTCAAGAACGTCGCAATGAACTGTCAGCACGAAGGGTGTCGTCGGGGCCTCCGTGGTCAGTCCGTTTTCGGTTGCCACTCGGTTCAGCGTCTGATAGAGAACACTGCTTGCTGCTGACGGCACATCAGAGAAATCTTCGTCCAACTGTATAGAAACGGGCATCACGCAGTCTTGCGCATGAACACTGGCTGCAGCCCAAAGGCACATGGCCATTAAAATGCTATTTCTCTTCATGTTTTTGTCCTCCTTTTTTTTGATTACTACTTTTCGCCTAAGACTAAAAGACAACGTCCAAGACCGCGGTTGATGGTCTTGACCGGAATGCTATAGGGTGCTGCGCCCAGGAAACGGGCCAGGTCGCGGGCAAAGCCGTAGGTGTCCTGCGCCATGCCGTTGGCTTTGTACAGCGGAATGCGCACCTGCTCGTAGAGAATCATGGTCTCGGTGGCATCTGACTTGCTGAAGCGGTGGTTCACGCAGTGCTCAGCCAGCCAGTTGTCGATGACCTCGTTCAGCTCATAGCCGTCGTACTCCTTCTCAAAGTCCACCGCACTGCTGTCGAACACGCGCAGGTCGAGAATCACTTCGCGGCCATTGGTGAGCAGGTCGTCGAAATGGGCCTGCAGGCGCTCCACAAACGAGTCCATGTGGTCTTGAACGGCCTCTTCGAGCAGCACGGGAATCTCGGCTGAGAATGAGCCCTTGCCTGTACCCTCGGCACCAGCAACCTGCTTGTTGGAATAGGCATCGAGGGCACGCAGGTTGTAGGTGATGCTGCTCTTCGGTCCCACGGTGTTCACCGTCCAGTCAATCTCCAGAATGATGTCGGCCTTTGCCGTGCGGCGCAGACGGTCCAGCGGACTCTCGGTGATGGCAGAGCCACTCTTCTTGCTGGTGATCAGACGGTCTTCAGCCGAGAGGTTTGAGATGCTCTTCAAGTTCTGCTGCAGGTCTTTCAAGGGGAAGCCTCGGTCGGCCATCAGCACGTTGATCTTCGAAATGACGGCATTCAGCTGCTTGTCGGTCGACACGGCAGCCTTGTAGTCGGGTATCTTTTCAGGTGTTCCCTGATTGTCGAAAGTCTGTTCGAAGCCATGCTCCTTGCACCACGCATCACTGGGCACGACCATCAATGTAGGCTTCTTTGCCTGTCCCATGGCCGACATAGAGCAAACGGCCAGCAGGGCAATAGATAAAATCGTTTTCAGTTTCATATTGTTTTCGTTTTTTTATTCAATCACATTATCAGCCTTCAGACGGGCTTTCAGTTCTGCTCTCAAGACACGGATAGTCAGGTCGTAGGCATAGCCCAGCTTGTCCTTCGACTTTCCGCCGGAACGTTTCTTGGTGTCGCTCAGTGACACATATTTCTTATAGTCACCACCGTCAGCAAAGAAACGGTTGAAATAGTCTTCATGGCGCTCCTTGGCATTTGCCTCGGCCACCAGCGGACGCATGTCGCACCCCTGGGCACCCTCCTTGACACCATCGAAGATGACAGCCCACACAGCATTCTTCATGGCCTGTTCCTTGGCATCTGAACGTTTACGGCCATAGCCCTGCACACGCAGCGTCTGCGAACCGTCGAGCTCAACACCCATACACCTGACGGAGCTACGGGCATACACGGGCTGTGTCTGGGCTTCTGCGCAGGTCAGCGACAGCGCAGCAATCATTGTCAACAATAACTTTTTCATACGCTTCAGCAATTAATTGATTAGAAACCTGAGGAGAGCGTGCGCACCACGCCGGCTTTTTCCAACTCCTTGCGGAGAGAGGTCTTGTCTACTTGAATGATGGCACCCGACTTATAGCCTTTCTGGGTCTTCACCCGTTCGTAGGAACCGGCAACCACCGATGCATAGTTCTGACAGGGACCGTCGGCTGCAAAGAATTCCTCGCAGAACGTGGCGTTGTCGGCCTCTGCCGTGGCTGGTGCCATCGCTGGCTGACGGGCGCCGCTCTGATTGCCCGAACAGCCACGGAACACGATGCCGTGAACGGCAGCACGCTTCAAGTCCTCGTCTTTTGCGTTCTTCTTATAGACAAACACTTTGACCAAGACAGTGCCCTCCGTACCGGAACCGGCACCGGTGATGTCGTATTTGGGCATCTTGTCGCCCTTGGCCATTGCTCCCATGCAAACGGCAAGGAGCAGAATCATCAAACTTAATACTCTTTTCATTGCTTTAGGATTTAAAATTTTTTTCTGTTAATGGTTCGTTTTACGTAATTCTATCAATGGGTCATTTCACGTATCAGCATACCTTTGGCAAAGTCCTTGCCGCTCACCTTACGGAAGGTGGTGTAGCCCAGGGTGGCTCCTTGTGCGCCTTCTTCAACAGCCATGTAGCGGTTGTCCCAAATCAGGTTCTCAATGGGCTCAATCACACCAACGCGGTTGTATTTGTGGGTGCCGTTCTCCATCTCGACAACTTCGAGCACCTCAAACTTGGTCTTGGCAGTCACGCCTTCCTTCATGCCGACATAGGCCGTCAGCGGCTCTACCGACAGAAGGGGCGACTTGGTGCGGAACTCCTCGTAGTTGCGCTGCAGGTCGACTACGTTTTCATCAATGGCTCGCTGGCAGGCCTTACGAACCATCACAACGGGCTCGTCTTCATTGATACCCATGAACGAAGTAGTGCCACCGCTGCTTTCCACTTTGCCTACATACTTCAGCTTGTAGTTTCCGCGTCCAGCCTCAAAATTGGCTCGCTTCGCAGCATTGGGATTGGGCGTATACTGATCTTTGTAGAAGATGCCTGCCTGCTCGTTAGTCCATTCCAACCGATAGAGGAACGTGTTGATCTTCACCTTGAAGCCCTTGATGGTCTCCACCATGTCGCCGATATTATCGGTCAGGTCGTCAATCTGGGTTCCTGTATAGGCTGCTGCGATACTGCCCAGCACCTTCAGCACACTGCCGGCCGTCTTTGCGCCTTTGTTCTTGTCGACATAGCGGATGTCGTTCACCAGCACAAATGTGTTGCCTATCAGGTCTTCACCGGCATCCTGAAGCATGGCAACGCCACGGGCAGAGCGCATGGCGAGCTGCTTGTCGAACTCGGTGGCATTGTAGAGTCCGCGCTCCTTGACCAGTTCCATATCGCACTGGCCTGTATAGGAGTCACGGTTGAACCAGCGGCCTACAAGACGGCTGGCCACCTTATTATCATTCAAAAACGCAGTGATGGCCGGGTTCTCCTTCTGACTGCCTGCACCCGACAGTTTCGTGTTCATATTGAGGACTTTGACACTCAGGTTGTGGTCGTTGAACTTGTCGGGCACGGGAATCTGCAGGAATGCCTCCTTGATTTCGTTGGCAAACTGCTGATCGGTATGGTTGACCAACACAGAGTAAATTGAACTGCGCCTGTAGTCAGATACGGGCTCTTGAGCATATACGCTTCCCACCAAGGCGGCAAAACAACCTAAAAGAATATTGCGATATTTCATAATTGCTGCAAAATTAAAATGATTAGTAATTCCATTCTTCCTCGCCAAGCGTTGAATTCAGATTGTAAGAACGGTTCTCGCGAGTCACGTTCAACAGAAGGTTCTTCTTCTCTCCCTGTGTGAGCGGTTTTCCGTTACGCTTCAAAATTTCTTTTCTGACAGCATCCATATACATGGTGGATACCGGCAGGTCGAATACCAACTCGTCCTTGATGTTGAGAATATTGACGAAGGCACCTGTATGCTTGCTCAGATCCAAGGCATCAATCGTTGCCTTCAACGTGTTGGGGGCAAACATCTGTGCCCGGTTGACCGGGGTGTCTTCAACCTTCAGGGCCTGAGGCACAACATAGGCCAAACCATTCTCGAAGTTGTACACAACCTTGTATCCCACTTTGGATACTTTCTTGGTTGCCATATCCATGTGATAATACAGAGAGTCGGACTTCATGACCCACAGATGATTGGCACCACGTTCCGACGGGAAGACGACTCCTGCATATTCCGTTGGAATCAGAGGCTTGTTGTCGGCCGAGACAGCACCCCACTTCCCGTTTTTCTTGACTGCAACGAAATCGTAGATATTAGCGAGTGTCTGCTCGTATTGGAAGGGAACAACAGTTTCACCCTTCCGGTTCACGCAACCGTATTTTCCGTCTTTCTTCACGCTGAATACTTCCTTGTCGCCTTCTTTCTCAGGGAAACTTATATCACCGAAGCCCGACAAGCTCTCTTCGTTTCCGTTTGCTTCGTTAAACACTTCCCACTTGTCGGAAGCGTTCTTGGCTGCCCACAGGCCGAGAGTCTGACTGTGCTTCAGCGAAGAGTAGCCGGAACGAAGCACGGTGCCGTTCTTGTCGATGAACGACCACGACGAACCATTGACCGGTGCAATGTCGCCAAAGAAATCGCCATGACTCCAGAACTTGATATTGTCAATATGAGAAGTGAACTTAGCTGCCTGGAATCCCTTCCCTGAATTAGTGTCGTGGTAACCGCAAAGGGTCTCCTTCTTCTTGATGATATAATATCTCACCATACCACTACGGGGCTGCATCACGAAATCATAGAGGCCGGTCTTGACCAGTTCTTTGCCGTTGCCGTCCATCACGCCGCAACCATAGATGCTGGAACCATTGTTGCCGAAGCCCAGGAATGAGCAGTCGGTCAACAGGGTATCTGTCGTGTAGTGGTAACTGTACTCCAGTCGTTTACCCTCATAATAAGGATATTTGCGCGTGCCGTCGTACGAAAACTCATACAGGCCTCTGTATTGGGGGCTCACCAGCATATTGCCTTTGGCATCGATGATTCCATATTTTGCATTCATCATATAGGTCTTCTTCTCGTTGACCGTAGCCGTTCCGCCCAGTGCAATCAGTGCCCTTCCATAGCAGTTGGGCTTGGAAATATGAGAGTAGTTGGCTGGCAGGACAATACTTCCCTGATGGTCGGCCAAGCCCATCTTCTTCCCGTCCTTTATCAGATAAAGGTCGTCGTTCCACGACTGTATCTGAGTATATTTCAAGGGCAGAACAACCTTACCCGTGGCATCAATCATACCAGACTTTCCTGATTTCGCCACAATGGCAACCCCATCCTTGAACGGCTGAGCACTTTCATACTGGCATTTTATGACCTCGGTTCCGTTTTGGTCCGCAAAGCCAACCCTGCCTTTTTTGTCAACAAGAATTTTTAAATCCTGGGCTTGTACGTTCATGGAAAATACAACAGCAGCCAGACACAATAGTTTGTTTAATCTCATAAACATTTTCTTGGTTTATTTATAATAATACTGAAACTCTATCATTCCCAAAAGAGAGCAAAACAATATGAGTCAGTTGCAAAAATACATATTTTTTTGAAAACGAGAACAAAAAACGTCAAAAAAACTGACATAAATGATATCACAAAGCTCATTTATGCCAGTTTTTTGAAGATTCTTGTACAAACGATGATTGAATTTGCTACAAATATATGGCTTACCACCAGCCACCGCCTCCACCGGGGCCGTGACCGCCACCACCGCCAGGACCACCACCACTGCCACTGCTGTATGTGGTAACTGTTACCGACGAACCGCCGCTGACCGTTGCACCGTAGTTGACCATGCCGTTGAGCACCGAGGTGCCGCCGGAGACCGTCACACCACTCTTCACCGTGGGCTGCGTTGCGGCCGAGACAACCAACGTGCTGACGCTGAGGCTCGACGGGGTCTTGAAGCAGTAGGTGTTGCTGCCTGAGGTGAGCGAGTACCACACGTTCTTGGTGATGGACGATGCCGAATAGCACGACTGCGTGAGCGTGGAGCCGCTCTCCAGCGGTCCGCAGGCAAAGATGATGCCGCCCGACACGGTCAGCTTGTAGCCGCCCTCGGTATTGGCATCGATGGCCATCTCGGGCGAGTTCTTGCCGATGGCATAGACAACGCCACCGCTGATGTTGAAGTTGCCGTTGGCATCGAGACCGTCGTTACCAGTGGAATAGCCCATCACGTAGCCACCCTTGATATTGAAGGTAGAGGCTGAGTTGATGGCATCGTCGCCACTCTGGGCATAGGTGCTACCACCTGTGATGTCTATGGTGCTCTTCGATTCGATGGCCTCGTGGGCACTGGCCGTAGCCACGATGGTGCCTCCGCTAATGGTCAGCGCGCCATCGCTCTTGATGGCCTTGGCCGAAGCCGTATAGGAACGACTATAGGTATAGTTCGATCCGGTTGAAGTGGCTGTGATGGTGCCGTCGCTGATGGTCAGTGCGCCGTCGCATTTGATGCACTTGCCGCCCGTTCCTGTCGACTTCAGCGTCAGCGTGCCGCCGCTGATGGCCATGTTGCCGTCGCTCTTCAGTGCGGCGCAGCCTTTGGCATCCTTCTCAGTAGTGTCATAATAGCCTGCACCCGAGGTGGTGACGCTGATGTCTCCGCCCGACACCTTCATGTCGCCAGCGGCCTTGATGCCCTTGGTGGCCTGCTCGGTTACGGTAACGGTCAGTGTGCCGCCCTCAAGATAAATATTACCTGAATCTTCATCTTCATGACCTGTCGTTTCGCCTGTCGAGGTGGTGCCGTCCAGATCGGCTTGGATGCCGTCGTCGCCCACACCGCTGATCTTCACGGTGCCGCTGGTCATCTGGAAGTACTCGTTACAGCTGATGCCGTCTTTCACCGCACCGGTGATGTTCAGCGTCAGGTTCTTCACCGTGATATAGTCGCCACTCTTGATGGCGTGGGCCGTCTTACCGACCACGTTCAGTGTGCCTTTACCCTGCAGCTGAATCTGACCTTTGCTGTAGATGCAGGCTTTCTGTGAACCGTTGGCACCGTCGGTCAGCGTGTTGGTGGTCTCGTTCTTGGCACTGATCTGGATGCGCTTGCCGTTGGCTATATTGATGGCAGCACCGCTGGGGTTGATCATCGTCAGGCCTGCCAGCGACACCGTGCACTTATACGAACCAGAGAGTGCAAACTCACCGTCGGTAGTCGTGCCACTGAGCTGATAGGTGATTTCGTCATCGTCGACGGCATCGGTATTGGTCTGGAAAATGGTGACGTGGGCTCCGCTCACCGTAGCCGATATGTACTGGGCCACATTGCCGGCCACATAGACGGTAGCCGTCGAGCCGTTATACGACACCGACACCAGGTTATTGGTCACGGTGGTGTTGTCGACCGTCATGCTGCTGATATCGCTCAGGGTAAAGGTCTTGCCCATGATGGTCAGCGTGGTGCCGTCGGCATAGCTCATCTTACCCGTCTGCGATGCAGGGAACTGATAGACGGTGTTGCCTACCGTGACATTCAGCGTCTGTGCTCCGGCAATGGTCGTGAGCAGCAACGCAAGAACTGATAATATATACTTCTTCATAATCTACAATTATTTCATGCTCATTTTATAACGCTTGCCATTGGCCTCTACCACATACACGCCACTCTTCAATGCCGTGCGTGCAGCTGCCACCGACTGATAACGCCCCATCTGCATGCCCGTGAGCGAGTAGACAGTGACCTGACTGCCCTGCTGGGCTGTCTCTATCTTCGAGATAGAGGTGGTGCCTGACTGATTTGCCGAGAAATACATGCTGGTCAGGTCGGCCAGTGTAAACGTCTTGCTGCCGTCGGCATTCGTAGCCGTCAGCACACCGTCGGCAATGGTCAGCGACAGCGACTCCACCGACACCGTCTGCACTGTGCCGTCAGTCTTCTGGAAAGCCAGATAGGAGTATTCGTCGGCACTGACAGCCAGTCCTATCAGCAGCATCAAGAATAAAAACAATCTTCTCATCATCATAACAAATTTGATTTTTGATTCGGAATATTTTCGCTGCAAAATTAACATTATTATATTTATAGCCCAAAAATTTTCAGCCAAAAGACACTATTTTTCAGCAAACAGATACAGAAAAAACGCTGTTTCAAGGGCTATAATGAGCAGAAATTCGTAATTTTGCACCATGAATTATCAAACACATACCTGTCAGAGCGGTCTCCGCATCATCCACCTGCCGTCATCGTCGTCTGTCATCTACTGCGGCTTGGCCGTCAAGGCCGGCACGCGCAACGAGCTGCCCGGCGAAGAGGGGATAGCCCACTTTTGCGAACACCTTTCGTTTAAAGGCACTCGCCGGCGCACGGCTGTGCAGATCATCAATGCCCTGGAAGGCGTGGGCGGCGAACTGAATGCCTTCACCAACAAGGAAGACACCGTCTACTATGCCGCCACCACGCGGCAGCACTTCCGGCAGGCTGTCGACGTGCTCTGCGACATCGTGTTCTGCAGCCAGTATCCGCAACACGAAGTGGAGAAAGAGCGCGAGGTGGTGTGCGACGAGATTGAAAGCTACGAGGACACTCCGTCGGAACTGATCTTCGATGAATTTGAGAACCTGCTCTTCCGTGGGCACCCCTTAGGACACAACATCCTGGGCACCAGCCAGCAGGTAAGGCTCTACAACAGCGAGGATGCCCATCGGTTCACCCGTCGCTACTACCGTCCTGACAACTGCATCTTCTTTGCCAGCGGCGACATTGATTTCAAGCAGTTGGTAAAGATGCTGGAGAAGGCCGGTTGCCCGGAAGGCTCTGAGGGTTCTGAGAACTCTGAATATTCTGAATACTCTGAATATTCTGAATACTCTGAGTGCTCTGAGTGCTCTGAGTACTCCGAGTATTCCGAGTACTCCGAGAGTTCCGAGTACTCTGAAAAGCTTTCTTCGCCCATTGTTCGCCATCGTGGCACCCATCAGGCTCATGTGATGATCGGCTCGAAAGCCTTTGCCGCCGACGACCCACGCCGCTGGCCCCTGTTCTTGCTGAACAACATTCTGGGCGGACCTGGGCTGAACTCACGCCTGAACCTGTCGCTGCGCGAGCGCAACGGACTGGTATACACCGTGGAGAGCTCGATGGTGACCTATAGCGACACAGGAGCCTGGTCGGTCTATTTCGGTTGCGACCCACACGACGTGAAGCGCTGCTGCCAACTGGTGCGCCGCGAACTGGACCACTTGATAGAGAAGCCGCTCAGCGAAGCACAACTGAAGAAAGCCAAACTGCAGATTGCCGGTCAACTGGCCATTGCTGCCGACAACCGCGAACAGTTTGCCCTCGACTTCGCCAAGAACTTCCTGCACCAAGGCAAGGAGCGCGACCTGAACGATATCCTGGCTCACGTAGATGCCATCACCACGGCCGATATACAACAAGCGGCCGCAGAGCTGTTTGCTCCCGGCCGCCTGTTAACACTCATTTATGATTAGCCTTATTTAAAGACTCATCAGTCTTACTTAAAAACTGATTGCCTTACTTAAAGACCCTAAAAACTGATCGCCTTACTTAAAGACCGACTTTGTGTAGTACAGTCCCTCGGTAGGCTCAAGATACCAGTCGGTAGAATCTACCTTCTTCGTGCCCCACTCGTTGAAGCGGCTATAGACGTAGCGCACACACTTCTGCTCGCGCGGATAGCGGAAGTCGTTGGGGATGATGATGGCATGGGGATCCTCACCCAGACGGGCAATGTGTACCTCCCAGTTCATCGTCTTGTTGTAGATATAGGGCAGATTAGCATCGACGGCAAAGCTGAAGTCGGCCGGCACCTCGATGATTTCCTGAACAGCAGGGATGTGCTCCTCTTCCTCCACCGTATTGATAAATGCACGCTTGCCGGTCTGTCCGAAGATGGCATGCACCTCGGTGGTGGCGTTCAGTTTCTGTCCGTTGATGTTGCGCAGGTAGAGCTCGTCTTCGGCACCTGTTCCCTCCAGGCTGTACTTCACGTGGGTCTGGTCAACGCGCTGGGCCTTGATCACCACGTCGTTCAGATCGTAGTCGCCCAGACGGCGATCCTCGAAGGCCATCGTGTAGACATTGCGGTCCAGACGGATAGAGTCCTCGTAGAGTGTCACGCCACCGTTGATCTCGAACACCACGTCGTTGAAGTCCTTGTCAACAAGATCCTCAAAGCCTATATAGGCCTTACCGTTGGCACTGAACACGGCAGCACGGCTCTTGTTCACGCCCAGATAGTTGTTCATGGTCTTGCGCTGTGCACTGTTCCATCCATAGTACCACTTGGCATAGAGGTTAGCCTCGTTGTTCAGCAGTGAGTCGGCATAGAAGTTCACGGCACTCTTCACAGGTGTATTGGTCTGAGAGACCAGCGTGGGATGCTCGGGCACGCTGTCGACGCGGAACATCAGACCGATGCGATAGCCGGCAGGGAACTGATAGCTGCCCGTTGTGCCCTTTGCAGGCTCACCGTCGCCAAAATAGGCCAGCGTATAGGTGCGGCTGCGACGGGTCACATTGCGCCAGTTGGTGTATTTGTTCTTGGCGTATGCCACGCGCTCTTCAGGAGTAGCGCCGTTGTTCAGGCCCACCATGGCATCGGCACATTCCAGCAGTTTGAACTTAGGCAGCGACTTCAGGAAAGCAGCACGAGCCTCATCGCTCAACCCCTCAATCTGGGCAGGGTTGTAGTAATAGTAGTAGAGCGACTCCCATCCCAGCAGGTCGGCACCGCAACGCACGGGTGTCACCGTAATGGGCTTCTGTGTACCGTCGGCAAAGAAGTAGTTGCCAGTGTTGATGTAGTACACGCTGTTCTCCACCTTCGACAGGTTGTCGGTATTCTCAGGCATGATGCCCGTGAGCACCTTGTAGAGCTCATTACGCTCGTCGGTGGTGAAGTCGGCCACGTCTTCCACCGTAGCCTCAATATCGTAGAACTTGTCTGCCCAGCCTGAGTTCTCCCACTGGTCCTCGCGTGTAGCGTTCGAGTTCCACTTGGTCGACTTGTCGGGCTTCAGCATCATGTTCACATTGTCAGAGTTGCGACCTTCTGAAATCACTGTCGGAGTGCCTACGGGTGCCTTGGCAGCACGTGCCTTGCGGCTGCTGGCCTCGGTAGTAAAGCTCACGGTCTTGTCGGAAAGAGTAAAAGGCAGCACGCGATAGCGGTTGTCCTTGCTCACGCAGGCTGCATAGAGGGTGTCCAGATAGTTGGGCACGTCGAAGACCAGGGTGCACTCCTCACCTGCTTTCACCTGCTTCTCGTTCAGAATCTTGGCAGAGCTGGCATCAATGAAGGGGTTGGCCGTCAGCACCTGCACGCGGTCGGTCTTGAAACCTTTCTCCTCGGCAGCGTTGGCAACGATGGTCACCTTGCCACTCTTCATCATTTTCCAGTCTTGATTCTGGTCGAATTCCACGCCAAAAATGGCTTTCACATTGTCAGCAACGGCCTGCTTTTCCTTGTCAACTTCAGGTTCAGGATTGTAGAGATCCTTCTCTTTTGAGCAACTGACAATGGTCAGTGCCGTCACCAAAAGAAATACAACTTTTTTCATTTTTGTAACAGATAAAAAGACTAATATATATATTCAAATTTGCCGCAAAAGTACAAAAAAAGTCAATGCGCGAATACGCGCGAAGACAATATTTAATACATTTAACGTGTATTAAAGATTGTTTAACACACATTAAAGATTGAATAACGCCCACTAAAGAGCGAGAATCTGTCAAACGGCCACCGCTACAGAGTCAGCAGATGATAGGTTCCGCCGGCAAGGGGACGGACGATGCCTTTCATTTCCAACTGGAAAAGGAGGCCGGTGAGTTTTCCTATGGGGACGTTGGTCTTCACAGAAAGCATGTTCAACTGCAGGTCGCCAATCTCAGAAAGTACGTTGACGATGATTTGCTCTTCTGCTGACAGATTGGGAAAAAGCTGGCGCTCAATGCCTTGCTCTGCTGCCTTTTGGCGCTCAACATCCATCTGCCAGCCCATGGCCTCCACCAAGTCCTGAGCCGAAGTGATGAGCTGGGCCCCGTTGTTGCGAATCAGGTTGTTGCAGCCCTCGCTATAGGGTGCTCCCACGGCTCCAGGATAGGCAAAGACAGCGCGGTCGTAGTCTTGTGCAATACCGCAGGTGATGAGTCCGCCGCCCTTGGCAGCGCTCTCCACCAAAATGGTGGCATCGCAGATGCCGGCCACGATGCGGTTGCGCTTCACGAAGTTCAGCTTGTCGGCCCGTGTCTGCGACATATATTCGGTGAGCAGTCCGCCTTGTTGTAACATCTGCTTGGCCGTTTCGCGATGGCGTGGCGGATAGAGCTCGTCCAGTCCGTGAGCCAGCACGCCAACGGTCTCAAAGCCCTGACCGAGGGCCTCGCGATGGGCACACACATCCACGCCATAGGCCAGTCCGCTGACCACCAGCGGTCGCAGTCCCATCGCATGCAGATCGGCCATCAACCGCCGTATCAAGTCGTGACCATAGGTTGTGGCATGGCGCGTCCCTATGACGTTGATGACGCGCGTCTGGTTCAGGTCGGCCGTTCCCATATAGAAGAGCACAAGCGGCGCATCGGGGCACTCACTAAGTCGCTGCGGATAGTCGGGCTGTCCCAGCAGCAAAGTCTTGATCTTATGCTTCTGAATGAACACCATCTCGGCCTCGGCGCGTGCCAATGACTCGCTCCAGTCCTTGAGTGCCTCGGCCAGTCGCGGCGAGCAGTCGGGCAGCACGTCGCGTATATCGTTGCGATGCTCATAGACAGCCCGTCCGCCTCCCAGCTCCTGATAGAGCTGCAAGGCCGTCTGGAAGTTAAACCCCGTCATGCGGGTCAGGGCAAGGGTGTAGAGAATTTCATCGTTCATCGTTAACAGCGGCTGTCTTTGTTCGCTATAAACTGCTGGAAGGCACGGTCGTAGTCTTCGCTGTTGGCCAGGCGACCATTAACGAGGCACACCAGCTCTATCTTGCCACGGAAGCAGAGCTGCTCACTGGGTGTAGTGTCAGCACCGTCCTCACTGCACACTCGGTAGAGGTCCTGATGGAACACGTACTTGATGCCTTCCTTGGTGAGGTTCAGTCGTGAGATAAACTCGTCGTCGGGGCGCAGTGGCGACTTGTATTGCAGTTGCATGCGTGCCACCACGGCATCGACCCCCTTCTGGTGCATCTCGGCAAAGCTGAGTCCGCACGCTTTCAGGAACAGGTGTCGGGTGTGCTCACAATAGTGAATGTACTGGGCGTTGTTCACAATGCCCTCAATGTCGCACTCGTAGTCGCGCACTTCCATGCGGGTTTCAAAGATGTAATCGTTCATTGGAATCGTTCTTTTTTCGATATTTCGTTATTTCGATATCTCGTTATTTCGTTACAACGTGATTTCGACGTAAATACTCATATCCAAAGCGGCAGCGCAGACAGTCGCGCTTGTCACAATATTCTCGTTTCAGCTGGATGAGGGCCTGCGAGTCGCCTGCCGATGCGGCCTCCAGACCGCACTCCTTCCACATGCGCACGATGTGGTTCTGCTCGGCCTTCAACTGTTCCAGAAAGTCGAAGGCGCGGTCGCACAGTTCTTCTTTCTGGCGATGACGGCCTACGGCGAAGAGCATCGGAACGGCAGTATTGATGGTGAGCAGGTTCAGCGACGACCGAGACAGATGCTTGGTGCTCTTGGGACTCTCGGCACCAAACACGTAGTGGGTCTCCCAGTAAGGAGTGACATGGGTGGAGAGCAATTGCTGCACGGCTTCTACGGTCTTGCATTCCAACAGTTCGCTCAGTCCGCTCTTGCGGTCGTAGTAAAGCTGGGCCAACTGTGCAATGCGGATATGGGGGAAGTTCTGCGGACGCAGTCGCAGGAAGCGCCAAGTGGCAAAATTCATCGGTTTTATCGAGAATTTATGTGCCAGATAGAGATATTCATTGCGCAGTCGGGTGAAGTACCCGTCGTTCATTGCGTCGGTCTGATAGCGCTCGGGCACCGCTTGCAGATCCAGCAGTCCGGCCTGCCCCATGAAGATGGCCTCCACCTGAAACAGGTCGTCACGGTGCTTGCCCACAGCACTCAGCGGCACCTGCTGTGCCCACTGTTCAAAGGCCTCACCGTTGATGCCGAAGCCGAAGTTGCGCGCCAAGGTCATGAAGTAGGCATCTTCCCACGAGCCGTTGCATCGCCGGGCGCGCTCGCCGATGGCCACGGTTTTCTGCTCCAGCCGTTCGGTCTGCAGGGCTGCCATCCATGAGTGTACCAGCAACTGGGGCAGGTCGGGAATAATTCGATAGCAGGGCGGATACTGGTCGGAGTGAAGTAGCTCTTCGTAGTTCTCACTGACGCTGGCTGGCACCTGCAACACCAGCTGCGGCAGATATTCGCCGCGCGAGTTCATCACGTCGCTGTCGGCCACGCCCACCACATGGAGCACCACATTGTCGTAGGCCGCATCGCGGTCGTGCCCGTGCTGATACCAGTCGCTGGCCCGGTCGTGAATCTCTACATTGCCCACCCAGAGTGTTCCGCCAATGCGCACCTTCGCATTGAAGAAGTCGGGACCGGCATCGCGGCGGTTATAGAGACCGGGGTCTATGATTTCAACCATCCGCCCGTCGGTGGTCTCCATGGGTCGCAGGGGCCATAGCTTGTGTTTCCAGACGTAGTGCAGCAGCTGTTCCACTTTCTTTAGGATTTTAGGAGTTCAGGAGTTCGGGAGTTCAGGAGTTCAGACGATAGATTAGGAGGTTTTGCCTTTGGCAATAATATAGATGATGACGGGCGCACCCATCAGTGGGGTGACAGCCCCGAGGGGAATCACGCCGTTCTCGCCCGGCAGGAAGCACACCAGATTGCACAGCAGGGCGATGACCGAGCCGCACAGGATGGTGGCCGGCATCAGCACAAGGTGGTTGTCGGTGCGCAACAGCAGGCGCGTGATATGGGGAACGGCCAGTCCGATGAACGAGATGGGGCCACAGAAAGCCGTGCAGATGGCGGTGAGCAGCCCCGTAACGATGAGCAGCCAACGGCGCACCCAGCGGATGTTCACGCCCAGATTCTCGGCATAGCGATCGCCCAGCAACAGGGCATTGAGCGGTTTGATGAGCAACAGCGAACAGCCGATGCCCAGTAGCGTGACCGCAGCAAACACAGGCATGTGCTTCATTGAAACGCCGCCAAACGAGCCCATGCCCCACACCATGTACGACTTCACGCCCTCGTCGGTGGCAAAAAACTGCAACAGCGAGATGGCCGACGACGACAGGTAGCCGATCATGATGCCGATGATGAGCAGCATCACGTCGTTCCGGACCATCGTAGAGAAGAAAAAGATGATGCCCATGACCGTCATGGCACCGATGAAAGCGGCCAAAATGATGGCCATATAGCCACTCACGCCAAACGAGCCGGCACCAAACGAGCCACCCAAGAGCAGCATGACCAAAGCCACACCCAGTCCGGCTCCGCTCGAGATACCGAAGATGCTGGGGTCGGCCAGCGCATTGCGGAAGGCCGTCTGCAGCATCAGGCCACTCACGGCCAGTGCACCACCGCAAAGCAACGCAGTGATGGCTTGCGGCAGACGGCTCTCCAACACAATATAGCGCCACGAGGCTTTTACACCATCGGCATCGCCAAACAGAATAGACAGCACATCGCTGGCAGGAATCTTGATAGAGCCCACCAACAGATTCATGCCAAACAACACCATGATGGCCAGCAGCAGGAAGAACAGCCTCAGTCGCTTCATATTACATTTATGCGTAAATCCAGCCAATTTATGCATAAATTGCTCGGATTTATGCATAAATTGATTGGCATCTGCGCTTAATCAACTTTATAGTAATAACGCAAAGGCGGCAAGTTTGGTATGTCAGGATGCAAAATTTGTATGAAGTCCTGCAATAACAGGTCGGGGCGGAAGGGCGACTCCTCGTAGAACATGGAGGTCATGACATTGCAGCCGTAGAGCCGTCCCGTCTGGGCCGGGCGCAGTTGGGGATAGCCCGGCTGCTCCTTCAGCAGCTCAGTGCGCGTGATGGGCTGCGCTGCATCGTAGCGGAACAGCCACACATCGGCCTCGCCGCATTTCTCCAGAATGGCTTCGAATGGCAACGCCAGCGAGCCGCTGTGCTCATCGCTGAAAAAAGGATAGCGGCACTGCGCGTCGTTCAGCATGCGCCCAATGGTGCTGCGCCCGCCGGGCACATACCACACAGAGCCCGTCTGCTTGTCCATCAGCACCGAGGGGTTCACGTTCGACGTGGTGGCCAGTTTCTTCAGCAGGCCATAGTTGCTGTCAACAATCGAGAAGATGGAGTCGGCCTCCCTTTCCTTGCCGTAGAGCAGGCCGTAGAAGCGTATCCACTCGGCACGCGCCAAGGGCGACTCCTCCATATATTCGGCACACTCAATGAGCGGAATGTCAACCTCCTCCAAACGACCATAGCCGCCCGAGTTCTCAAAGGGAGAGAGCAGGATGGCATCGGCCTCGGCATCGATAATCTTCTCGATGACAGGAGCCATGCCGTCGCCACAGTCCAAGATGCGCCCTTGCTGCACGCCCTGCTGCACAAAGGGCACCTTCATGTATTTCAAGTCGGCCACGCCGGCCACCTGCGCCTGTGCTCCCAGCTGCTCGACCAGGGCGGCATGCACACTGGTAAACACCACCGAGCGTTGCAGGGGCACCCGTACAAGGGTGGCACCTTCCATGGTGAGCAGTGGTTCGGACGACTGCGCGGCAGGCTGCTGTTCGGTGGACTGCTGTCCGGTAAACTGCGACAGTGTCGCAGTGTGCTGAACCAGCCGGTAGCGGTGCAGCACTTTTCCCTCTTTCCACGGGTTCTTGATGCTCACCTCGGTATAGTCGCGGTGCTTCACCACCGTGATGAGCCGTGCATACTTAAAAGAAAGGGTATCGCCCTCCTCGGCAGTGCCCGACATCTGCCGGCCACCGCACGAAGAGAGCAATACTGCTATCGTAAATATAGAAAAGAGTTTCTTCATGTAGCTCTTTTTATGATGGCTTGCGCCATCGCATGACTACTTCACCATGACTTTGCGCACCGTGCCGTCAGGCATGCGAACGATGTTCAGACCCTTCACCTGCCTGTCGAGCTTGCGACCGCCCAGATCGTAGCGCTGCTGCGAGCCGTTCGTGCTGTTCAGCAACTGCAGGATACCCGTAGGAATCGGCTCTTCGCTCTCAGGCTTTTCGGCACCCATATCGTCGAAGCAGAAGTAGGCAGGCGTGTTCATGCCGTATGTGCCATTGTCGCTGCTGGTGAGTGCAAAGCCCAGCTTCTTCACCTTGCCCAGCGAGCTGAGGTCTACATAGCGCCAGCTGTTCACAACATAGGCGTTGTTTACGTCGCGCAGGTCGGCCAGATAGTAGTCCACTGTACCCGTCTCTGCACCGACAGTATCATAGCCAGTGATGGTCAACTTGAACCAGTCGCCCTCGCCAAACTTCTTGGCATAGGGATCGCCGCCGGTGATAGACGTGTAGGCGTAAGCCGAGTTAGTGATGTAGAAGCCGGGAACCTCAAAGCCCTCGTCGCTGCCAGTGATGGTGGCATAGCAAGGACCGTTGAACTCGGCAGCGTAGGCCACACCGTAGTTAGCCGAGTTGTGACCGCCACCTACAATGTTCTTCCACTGGTCGGCCAGCGTGGTGTAGATGTTATCGGTCTGATTGGCATAGCCGAACCAGTACCAGTAGTTATAGTCGCTCATGCAGCCCGTAGCAAACTCGAAGCTGCCGCTCTGGAAGCTGGTGCGCTCGTCATCATCCTCTGTGCTGACGCTCATGTGGCTCTCGGCCTCGATTTCAATGTTCTCAAAGTCGGCAACAGCCAGCGTGGGCACTGCAGGAGCCTCGCCGTTGAAGTCGTCCATGCAGAAGTAGAGCGGTGTGGTGTAGCCCCAGGCATTGCTGCGCGAAGCCTCCAAGTGGAAGCAGAGTTCCTTCACGGTTCCAAGACTGCTCAGGTCAACCCACTGCCAGTCGTTCACATAGTAGTGCTCGTCGGCATTCTCGCTGCGATAGTCGGCCAGATAGTACTCTATAGTGCGGTTGTCGTCATCATCGGCGGTGATGATAAGCTTGAGATAGTCGCTCTGATAGAAGCCCTGATCGCCGGCAACACTATTGCCATTGGCATCTTTCTCACCCGTCTGTCCGTCACCATTGAGAATAGAGTTGACGGTCACGGCGGCATTGGTGATATAGAAGCCGCTGAGCTGTTCGCCCTCAGGATTGTTCAGCACGCTGACGGTCATCGGAGCGTAGGCATCCTCGAAGAACACAGCATAGTTCTCAGAGTCGTTGTAACCCTTGCCCACGCATGAGTTCCACTGATCAGTGGTGTAAGAAGCAAAGGTAGTACCCGTATGGTTCGAGTAGCTGAAGCCCGACCATGAACCCCAGTCGATGCTGTAGTTGTTCGAGAACTTATAGCTGCCGCTGAGGAACGAGCCCTGATACTGGTCGTCGCCATAGAGGCCTTCCTCAATGGTGCCCTTCGTGTCAGGACCGCGCCAGTGGCTGTTCTCAGCCAGATAGAGATTCTCGAAGTCGGCCACCAGAGCCTCGCCGGTCACGATGATGCGGCAGGTGTCCTTGGCTTCGAACAGCTGGGCATCCTTAATGGTGACGTAGTAGTCGCCCGACTGTGCAGGAGTGATGTTCAGCACAATCTCCTCGCCCTCCAAAGAGGTCTCGACGGGCTCGCCTACTGCCTCATGCTTGCTGTTCAACCACGTCACGGTGTAAGGAGCACGTCCGCTGGCCACCATCACCTTCAGAGCCGTCTCGGTGCCAGAGGCAACCGTAGTCACAGGCTCGGTGCAGGCAATCATCAGCTCGATGGGCTCCAGCGGTGTGGTGAAGGCCTCGGTTGTCAGTACCTCGGTGGCGTTGCCACGTGTGCTCTCCACCAGCACGTAGGCTTTATACTCAGTAGCTTCTTCCAGCGAACCGATCTTCAGCGAAGCCTCGGCATCCTTATTCAGGGTGACCGTGTTGGTGCTTTCCTTCAAGGCCTCAGCCGTGGGAGCCTCAGCATCGGCAGTCAGCACCATGATGTATGCCTTTCCGTTCATGTCGGCCTTCACGGTGATCATGGCCTCATTGAAGGCCGTAGCCACTGCCTTGGGATAGCCCTCGGCAACGACAGGCACGCGAGTGATGTCGGGATCGTACTCGTAGGCACCGATAGAGATATTCTCCTCAGGACGCACAGTACCCTGAATGTCGGTGGCAACATAGCTCAGCTTGACAGCCTTCAGCAGATCGCCGTCGAGAGTAGCGCTGGGCTCCAGTACGTCGTTGCTCACAAACAGTGCCTGCTTGTTGATGCAAGCGGTGGCACCCGTCTTCTCAACGAACGAAGCGAAGTCGCCAGAGGTGCCCGATGAAGCGCGATAGAAGGTCTCGCCAGCCGTGTATATCAGGTTGTTCTGGAAGTTGATCTTGTCCACACCCAGGTTGCCGTCGTTATAGAGGTTCACGGCATAGCCATTGGTCTCGTTCTGAATGATGTTATTCACCACATTGATGTTGCCGTAGCCCTCATCCAGCTTAGATGATGCCCAGAAGGCAGCACCGCCATTTTCACCCGTCATGCGGATGGTGTTGTGAGCCACGTTCACGTTCTTGATCTTAGCGCCACTGAACTTGAAGGCCGAGTAAGAGGCATTGAGCGAAGTGAGGTTGATGACATTATTGGCAATGATGACAGGTGCCTCGGCAGTTCCTTCCAGCTGACGCAGGTTCATCACGGCGCAGTAAGCAGTGGGAGCCACGTTGAACGTGTTACCCGTAATCTCGGTTGCCTCGCTGTATTCATCGCGCAGCTGCATGTCGAGAATGCCCACAGAAGTCTTGGTGGTCACGCTGGCCTCAACAATCACGATGTTGTTCTTGATCTTCACGCCCAGCTCGTCCATCACATAGATAGACTTACCGCCATTGTTCTTGAAGGTGTTGCCTTCGATGATGCCACCTACTTCCTTAGGCAGAGCCACATAGCTGGTGCCACCCATCGAGACACCCATCTTGCCGCCTTCGAGCAGACAGTTCTTCACGGTGAGGTAGTCATTGTTGCGGTTCTCCTCGTCAATAATGGTATGACCTACCAGGCAGACATCCTCACCACTGGAAGCGGTGCAGACAGGAGCATGCAGGTAGCAGTTGTCGATGGTGACGTGACGGCTCTCGTCCTTCACCATCACCACGGCCTTATAGGCCTTGTCCTCGGTGCAAATCTCAAGATTGCGCAGGGTGACGTAGCTGGCTTCATAGAGTGTTACTACACCATAGTCCTTCTTGTGCTGGTCGTCGCTATAACCGCCAGTGGTGTAGTTGTCGTGATAGATCTTCACATCGCGCTCGCCGCTCTCACTCTCAATGGTGAGGGTGTTGGTGGCTCCCATGCCCTTGATGTAAGGCACGCGCACTTTCTCGTTGTATTCACCAGCCTTGATCTTCAGCACCACAGGACCTTCCATGCCCAGCGTGCCGAAGTCGTCGATAGCATTCTGGATAGTGGTGTAGTCGGCATTGGCACCCACGGTGTAGGTTCCGCTCTTGCCTGAAGCTACGGTAATATCGGCAATATCGGTTGCGGCTTCTATCACATTGCCGTTCACGGTGATGCTGTTCAGCACAGCCTCAGCCGTCTGACCCACCTCGGCAGTAGTCTTCACGTCGTAGGTCAGCCAGAAGTAGTAGGTTCCGCTGTTGGTGATGCTATAGCTCTCGCTGAACGGAGTATTAGCCGAGAAAGTGGTGGTGGTACCAGTCTGATAGATGTGGTAAGCCTCCAGAGCCTCACCGTTAATGCCATCAATATCGAAAGCAGTAATCACGGCAGGTGCCAGCTCGCCCTTGGCCTCAACGGCAATCTTCAGCATCTTCACATCGGTCTGACCCTTCAGCACCTCGCTGACGCTGATGTCCTCGGTGGTTACACCAGTCACCACGACGTCGGTCTTCTTATAGCCCTCGGCCGTGATGGCAAAGTTGGGCTTCGTATAGCTGCCCTTACCCACGTACTTTATGGTAACGGGGCCATCAACAATGATAGGACTAAACGGCTTTGAGGCACCCTTATTGTCCATCAGCAGCTTTTCTTCGTTTACCTCGCTGCCTTCATATATATATAGGAACGCAGTATAGGCGAAGTTGATGTTCTGACAGGTAATCTTGATACTCTCTGCTTCACCCGTAGGAGCCAGCGTAATGGTTGCCTCCACACCGTCGGCACCATCGCCTTCAGCACCGCCGTCGTCATAGATGGCAACAGTCTTGCCCAGTCCAAGAGCCAGTGTGCCGTGGTCGCCCTCGGTCATCAAGACTTGGTTCTTCAGCATGCGAGTGCCCTCGGGGTCGCCGGCAGTGGCGACAACGGTATTGCCGCTTACGGTAACGGCCTCAAGACGGGCATCGATGGTGGCGTTCTCCTCGGCATCGGCATTGATGTCGGCTTTCACCGTGAAGAGGTTGTCGCCCTCGGCAAGCGTGACTGCCTCGCCAAAGGTTACGTCGACCTCAGCGGCAGCAGCGGCCTCGCCCAGCTTGGTGTCGTCCTGCCAGATGCTAACCTTTGCCAGGTTGGCCTCGGTGCCCTTCAGGTTCAGCTTCATGCCACTCAGCGTGAGTGCATTCAGACTGCCATCGGTCTTCACATTGATCGTGAGCAGATCCTGGTCGGCAGCGCCAATAGAGGCATCGGCTGTAGAAGCCTGAGCAGCCTCGACAGCAGCTACCGCCATATTCTTCATGAGATATTCGCTGACGGTGGCCTTGAAACCGCGATAATAGTAAGAATAAGAAGTGTTCGGACTGAAGACGATGGTCATGGAGCCGTCGGCCGCCGTAGAGCGGATGGGCTTTCCGGGGCCGGTAGACTCCTGAGCGTTGTCGTTGAGTTCCCAGAGCACGGGGCCGTCGGTGCCCTGTCCGGCATAGATCTTAAAGGTAGACTTATTGCCATAGGTCGTAGAGGCATACTGCACGTTGAAGTCGCTGAACTCGATCTGTGCCACCATGCCCTCGTGCTTGGGCACAAAGATGTTGGTGCGCGTGTCGATGCCGGCCTCGCAATAAGAGCTGTAGGTGCTGGCGGTCTTGGTCTCAAAGGCAATGGCACTGTTCACGGTCTTCGTCACCGTGCCTTGGCTGGCCTGCGAGATGGCGATGTTCTTTACGGTACGGGTGACGGCATCTGCCGTAGCTGCTTCCGTCTTCTCGACATTGTTCACCAGAGCGGTGACGCTGACGAGCTGAGCCGACACGGTCTGGTCGTTCAAAGCCTCGTCGCTGATGGTGTATTTCAGCGTGAAGAGGTTGTCGCCCTCGGCAAGTGTCTGAGGAGCGGTGAGGGTGATATCGAAAGAGGAACCTTCGACCACAGCTTCGCCCACCTTCGTAGAACCAAAATAGAGCTCAGCCTTAGTGACAAGCGCGAAGTTCTCTCCAGCCGAGAAGGCCATCTTCGTCACCTGCATGGCAGGCTCGGTGTTCTGGGCCTTTACGGTGACAGTCAGCATGTCCTGACCCTCGTCGCCGGCAGCCACGGTCTCCGTAGAAGCGGCAACAGCGGTCAGACCGTTGAAGTCCATGGGCTGGGGAGTGAAGAGAGACACTTCAGCCTCGAAGCCGTCGGCAGCATTATCGTTGCTGGCATCGCTGAAGAGCACTACGGTCAGCGAGCCGTCGTCGGCAGTAGAGCGTACGATGCCCGTCTCGCCCTGCTGCAGGGTGCGGATCAGGTTCTCGACATTCACCT
>ERZ842401.2653-NODE-2653-length-23578-cov-6.669898_pt1 | contig 23578 bp, 16 predicted proteins | sample MGYA00521270_ERZ842401 | MGnify/ENA primary metagenome ERZ842401 (study PRJEB31892, sample SAMEA3878208) | bioreactor metagenome | biome: Moose rumen | place: Sweden | collected 2011-10 | study: EMG produced TPA metagenomics assembly of the PRJEB12797 data set...
GAAAGTCGGGGCTTTGCGATAAAAAAAGAGGATGTGCCTATTTTGACACACCCTCCTGTCGTGAGTATTATTTCTATCTGGAAGTTTGTTTACTTCACAACCACCTTCTTGCCGTTATGGATGTAGATACCCTTGGTGGTCGGTGTGTTGATGCGCTGACCATTAGTGGTGTACCATACATCGTTGCCAATTGCCTGTGCAACGTTGACATTAACTATGCCTGTCGGCTCAAGGTCATAGGCAGCTATGGCTGCTTGTACTGTTGCAGGGCTATAGCTTACCCATGGCGACACAAACATGGACATGGGAACTTCGTTCTCTTGCCATGCCCCGTTACGTAATGCCCATACGCTGTTTTTACCACCTTCGTCACGCACCAGCGACATCATGCGTATGTCATTGTCCTCGCCATTGTTGTAGGTGGAGAAACCACTCATCACTACAAAGAACGGGCGTACGATGGGCAACGGAAACTTGTCATCGTACTTGAATTTCGTAGTATAGGTAATGCTTTTTTTCGTAGAGGTAGACAAGCCACTCGGAGTCATCGTTATGTCAGACCCCTCAATAATTGCACCAGGAGTGCCATCGGCTGCTACTTCGTGGATTGCCATTTTGATGCGTGTGGAAGGCTTATACTTGTTTCTCGCACTAAACAGCACACACACCTGTGTGATGGCTGCCGTGTCGAGCGGGGCATCAAACTTCTCAGCCCAAGCTGTAATGCCCACATCGTTGCAGCCTGCATAGTAGCCTTTGCCACCAGCTATTGCATGGTCATACACACTCCACATGTCGCTTTCCTCCTTGGTGATGTTCCAGACCGAATTAGAACTGCCCACCTTGATTTCCTGATTGCCAGACTTGTAAGTGGTCTCACCCGATTCGTTGCCTGCGGTCAAAGAGAACTGATAGAAAGCCGATTGTGTACCTGTCAGCGTAGTGTCTATCTGTAGGGTGATTTCCTTCTCGGTTGATGTTGCCACCACATTGCCCTTGGCATCGCTTACTTCCCATCGCCAATAGTCTGGGTCTCCTACAGAATTGTCACGCAGGGTAAAAGGCTTGCCTGGAGCAACCAGTAGCGTACCACCCACGGAACGGTGATATCCATTGACATAGGCCACACGGGCAGTGGGAACTTGTGGTAGCACCTTGACGTAATCCGTCAAAGTTTTACTCTCCTCTTTATCGCCACTTCTGACAGTCAGTGTCACGTCATAAGTGCCTTTTTTTGCGTAGGTTACTATAGGGTTTGCTTCGGAGGATGTAGCAGGTGTTCCACCTGGGAATGACCAATTGTAGGTAGCGCCTTCTGTGGAAAAGTTGCGGAAGTGGACTGGCAATCCGCAACGCTGCGTCACTGTGATATCATCGCTGCCTGTTTGGTAGAGTCGGAAGTCTTCGGCGCTAAAATAAGCATTAGCCGCTCCTAATCCATGGAAACGGAATCCCAGGCGAGCCATCTTGCCCGTTATACTTGTAAGATCTTTGGTCACCTGATACCATGTGGCATTAGCATAGTCCGCCTGAGTTTGCTGCCATTCAGAAAAGCGGATGAGCGTCAGCGTGTCAGTGCCCTCTACGGCAATAAGTTCTGTGTCGTAAAGGTCACGGAAATTCATGTAGACATAGAAACCGACCTCGCTGCCCTCCTTGATTTCTTGGGGCTGAGCCATCAGCATGACCTCATGGGATGCCACGGTAGCATTACCTTGACAATAGAGACGTTTGGTGCTGGCAGGGTCAATGGCTTTGTAGCCTGCCTCGGCAGATAGCGTGCGCCATGTTGTGGTGCATACTGTGTCAATGTTCCACTGAGGGAAATTGCTGTCTTCATAATTGTCGCTAAAATAAACGCGTTGTGCCTCTTGGGCACTGAACGCAGCTGTCAATGTCTGTGCCTTTTGGCTGGTTACAGCCAGCAGGGCAGTAGCCAGTAGCATAATTCTATTCATATCTTTTACATTTTGTGGTTAAAATTCATGGATGTGCCACGCGCTTTATGACCGTTCCGTCTGCACGACGCACAACATAAAGCCCGCGTTCAGGAATGGCTGGTAACCGATGGCCACGCAAGTCAAAGTATTGTTCGGCACCCTGCTCGTCACGGCGCGTTAGGACGATGCCGCTGGGAGGGGTGTCAACAGTAGCCAATGTGAGACTGGGCGCAATGGCAAATGAGACAGACACGCCAGAAGTGGCCTCCCACTTGTAGATATTGACAAAGCCGGCCATGGGTTGGCCGTTGACGATGCGCGTCTCCAGCGAGTCACGATAGACATAAGACGTGTTCTGCCCACCATTCTCACGCAGCAGACTGGCCATGTAGATACTATTGATAGCATGCGTATTGGGGTCCATGGCATAAGAAGGAATGCCACTGACAACAACAAAGAACTCATCGCTGACGGTAACGGGTTTGCTGAATTTGAAGTTGGTGAGTTCCGCTTGCAAGTCAAGCTGTTCCAGATGGTCTGCCTGCGAGGTTTGCTTAATATTGCTCATAGGCAACGTAGCCGTGGCTAATACCGTACCAGGCATGCCGTCGGAGCCCTTGGCGTTTATGGTGACCTCAACATTGGCATTAGGCTGATAGGTCTGCGTGCTGAGGAACAAGATACCCACCTTGTCGATGGTGGCAGGCGAAAGTGGCTTATCGAAATGCTCGGCAAATCGATCCATGCGCCTTGTGTTTGAACCGCCATAGAAGCCCTCGCCTGTACCTACCAGCAGGCGGGATAAAGCAGACACCTCATGGGGCTTGATATTCCACACGTAAGAGGCAGAGCCACCTACTTGCATACTGCCCCCCACAGTACTATTACCCGCCTTGTTCGCCACGGTCAGTGACAAATCATATTTGCCTTCTGAGGGATACATCAGCACCACACTCTTTTCCTTGCTCTGCTGTACGTTAGCACCCGTGCCAAAGTCCCACAACCACTCCGTTGGATAGTTGGTCGAGCAGTCGGTCACGGTAAACGGTGTGTTGTTGGGTACCAGATAGCCACCACCCACACAATTGTAGACTGCCCCGGCAACATCGAAAGCTGCCACTGGAGCTGCTACCTTGACAGAGACGAAATGCTGGCGCTCAACCACAGCACCGACACTGTCGGTTGCACTGACGTTGCTGACCGTCAGTCGTACATCGTATTCGCCTTCAGCATTGTATGTAACTACCGGATTAGCTTCTGTCGAAACAGATGGGTTGCCACCAAGAAACTCCCAAAAATATTTCGTCTGCCCGCTATAGCCAGTCACTGTGGAAAGGTTGACAAAGTGCACCTGCTCTCCTTGATTAACTTCCACCTGCATGTTCTCGCTTAGCTGAAGCAACTGGATGTCATCGAGAAACACCAAGTCGCCACTGGGGCCTTGGGCGTGGTTGTAGTGAATAACTATCTGTATCTTTCGGCCAGAAAACTGACTCAAGTCACATGTCACGTTTGTCCAATGGTAGCGATTGTAATCTGTATGTTTGGCTATCCAGTCTTTACCATCAAACACGGTGGTAATTTCTCTCGTGTCGACATCATTCACACTTACCGTGAAGTTATAACGGCTCATGATAGTGGCACCAGTGCCCTCAGTGGACATACCACAGCACAACCAGAAACTCAACGTGGTGCCAGGCAACACCTCTACTTCGGGTGATGTACCTATCTCATCCTGTTCTGCAGCTGACTGCAAAATGAGCAGCGACTTAACCGAGCTGGGATTGTAGGTTTCACGATAACTCTCGTTGAAAGGCTGGACATAGTCGCCAGCCCACATCTTCCAAGAATAGTTGGAGGCAGCCTTGCCTTTCCAGCTCCAAGTTGCAAACTCCTCATCATTGTCAAAGCCACAGCTGTAGTACACGTTGTCCGTTGTTTCTGCAGCACGAAATGCAGCAGATATTGTCTGCGCACTGGCTTGACTGGCAAATAAAGGAACAGATGCCAATAAGATACTTTTCAAATACAGTTTCATAAAGAATTACTTAATTTATGTGGTTATTGTCATATTGTTTAGGCTTCTTTATCTTTGCAAAGATAACAAAAAAATTATACCGCTATTCTATCTTCTGTCAAAATTTACAAAACATTAACGGCAGAGAGTATTTTGCTGACTATTACGGAAAAGACAAGAGCAGAGCCATACAGCTCCGCTCTTGTCTTTATAAGGATTGCGTGAAGTTACACGTTGTTTACTTTACAACCACCTTCTTGCCATTGTGGATGTAGATACCCTTTGTGGTCGGTTTGTTGATGCGCTGACCATTAGTGGTGTACCAGACATCGTTGTCGGCATCAGCGTTCACACCAGCAATGCCCGTGGTACCGTTGCTGAAGGCAGCAATGGCAGCCTCAACGCGAGCGGTAGCCTCGTCAATCTCCTCCTGCGAGTCAGAAGCGAGATACGGTGTGTTCTCGTTGTAAACCTCAGCCAGAGCTGCGATGCTTGCGTTAGCAGCATCAGCCGACTGCCAGTCAGGCTGTGCAGCGTCGAGCAGCTCGGCAGCCTTCTTCAGGGCAGCCTCTAAGTAAGTAGTAACGGGCACGTTGTACCAGCGTGGGTCACCCACCTTCTTGCCAATCTGCTGGCAGATACCCAGTGTGAAGTCGCCGGGAACCTGTGACAGCTTGCGGAAGAACGGCTTGCCAGTAACTGCTGTGCCGCTAAGGTCATACTGTGCACCATTGTTCGTACCCTCGGCACTCGGAGTGTAGCTACCGTTTTCGTCAATCGTGATGTAAGAGTTGTTGTTGAACTTCACAGCGCCTGCATCATAATACTCAGGACTAATCTGCACGATGCCTTGTGCAATATTCTTGCCGGGGAAGCAGTTCACCCACAGGTTGCTCTCAACATTAATCTTCCACTCATCATAACGGCCAGCAGGTGTACCATTGTTGTTGACGGCTACACCATAGTAGCGACTCCAAGTATAAGAGCCACCTGTCCTACCAAGATCATAGAAGGTGTTGTTCGAGTAGTTGATCTCACCCTTGTCAGTGTATCCTGCATAGCTGACATAACCATTCGTGCGGTCTGAAGCTACAGAATAATACAGGAAGTAATTAATGTTACCCGTTCCATCTCCTGACTTATAGAAAGTAGAATTCTTGACGGTTGCCTTCTTGGCAAAGCCCTTGCTGAAGTACAAGATACCAGACTTTGCACCGGCAGTAGTGATATTCAGATTCACGATACAGTTGTCAACAGTCAGATCCTCCACGCAGATAGTATTGGAATTTTGATAGACCAGAGCGTTTGACAATTTCTGGATGTTCAAGCCCGACAGTTTCACAGCAGGTACGCGGTAGAAGTTGCCACTGCCATACTTCTGATTCTCAGTTGTTGCCTGATTGAGCCAGATGAAATAGCCATTAGAAGAAGGCAGACTACTTGCGTCAATCGTTGCACCGTTACCATTGATGATAATACCATCCTTTGGCTTGATTGTGCTGTTAATCTGGTAATTGCCGCCCTTCTCCAGATTCAGTGTTACCAGACCTTTGCGGAAGTACTGCTTCGGCTCTGCATCGTTAAAGGCTTCAGCCAAATCAGAACCAGACTCAACATTGACAGCGATGTCATTGTCAATAGGAGCCAACGATGGGTCGTAAGCCACGAGCCAGCGCGGGTCACCAGTCTGCTCAGCAGCCTGTGCCGTACCTGCACCGATGTGGAAGTCGCCATTGGCAGCGTCAGCAAACTGCGGATCGGTGGGCAACTGGTTGCTTGCATCATACTGAGTATTGCCTGCCTCGGCAGCGCCATTGAACCAATAAGTGTTGTTGTTGAACTCGCAAGTGTTGTACGAAGAAGCATTGCGACCGCCTAAGAGACGACGTGACACTTGGCCATTACCACTGTTGTACCAGATGTTACCAACTACGTGGAACTCAGAATAGGCCTGTCCGGCAACACCACTGTAGTTGCCCCACTGACCATTTTTGCCCACATTGTAGAATGTGTTGTTCAGATAGCTGATGCTCTGTGTCTCGGCGTTCTTGTCATAACCATAGCGGTCCAGACGAGCCGAGTTGTTGTAACGCAGGAAGAAATTGTTCTCCTCTGCGCCAGTCTGGTAAACGGTAGAGTTCTTCATGGTGAAGTCCTTAACGCCACCGGCCTTGAACGAAATGAAAGCCTGATTATCGGTAGCCTCTGTAGCCAGGCCTAACACAGCGTTGTCGATGGTGAAGTTCTCCACGCACAGCTTCTTGTTGTCATCATAGAAGATAGAGCCCTTGATACCCGTGATGGTCACATCCTTAATGATTACATTGTCAATGTAGATGTAGTCACTTGGGTTAGCTGGAGCACGGCGAGGAGCCGGAGCAGCAGCGGGAGCCTCAACGAACTTAACCAATGCGCCACTGACAGCCGAAGCGTCAATCGTAGCACCGTGACCGTTGATGATGATGTCGTTAGAACCTTCCACAGCCTCACTGATGGTGTAGTTAGCAGCCTCCAGGTTCACCGTGATGTTCAGCGGGTTCACCACCTTCTCCTTCTCTGCAATGGCAACTGCAATGTCAGTGCCGGCAGCAGGATTCACTACGATATCTGCAAAGTCCTTGTCGGCATCCTCTGCCTCCACGAACTCAACGAGCCAGCGCGGGTCACCCGTCTGCTTCAGAGCCTGCTCTGTGCTTGCACCTACAGTGAAGTCACCAGTCTCGACATTAGCAAACTTCGGATTGGTCAGTAGAGCTGTTCCACTCTTGTCATAGTTTGCCTCGCTTTCAGAGATGTTTTTGTCTTCATTAAAGTAGGTATTGTTGCTGAATTCCATGGGGTTGCTGCCATTGAAGCGTCCACCAGCCATACGACGGATAATGTCTTTACCACAATTGTACCAGATATTATCCTTTACCTCGAACTTAGAGTAAACCTGTCCGCTAATGCCGTTATAGTTACCCCACTGACCGTCAGACTTCAGCAGACCGTAGAATGTGTTGTTCAAATAAGTCATGGTCTGGAACTCGGTGTTCTTGTCAAAGCCATAGCGATCCAAACGACTGTTATTGTTGTAGCGGATGAAGTACTTGGCCACGGCGTTGTTCCCATAAACGGTAGAGTTCTTGATGGTGAAGTCTTTCACACCACCTGCCTGGAATGCAATAAGTGACTCAAACTGTACTGCCTCGGTGGCCAGTTCAAGGACACTGTTATCAATGGTCAGGTTAACTATGCAGTACTTCGCGTTATTGTCATAGATGATAGAGTTCTTGACACCCTTCACGGTCACGTCCTTGATGGTGATGTTGTCAACGCGGAAGTATGAATTAATCTCCTCCACAGCAGGCGTAGCGCTCAGCTGGATGAAGGCACCCTCGTTGGCAGAGGCATCAATCTTCGCACCCTCAGCACCATTGATGGCAATGCTACCACCAGCCTCAATTGGAGCGTTGACAGTGTACTCTGCACCTGCAATCAAATTGATAGTAACGTTTCTGATGGCCTTTTCGCCAGCAACAGCAGCAATAGCGTCATTAATGTTACCAGATTCCGGCGAGATGACCACATCAACAGGAGCTATCCATGTTCCCCAACGCTGGTCACCAGTGTTGTTCTTGGCTTGCTCACTATCTTCGTCAATGGCAAAGTCACCCTTTGTGACACTACGGAACTTCGGATCGGTAGTGAGTTGAGTGCCCTCGTCATACGAGGTATTGCCTGTCTCGGCAGCGCCATTGAACCAATAAGTGTTGTTGTTGAACTCGCAAGTGGCGTACGAAGAAGCGTTGCGACCGGCTAAGAGACGGCGTGCCACTTGGCCATTACCACTGTTGTACCAGATGTTACCAACTACGTGGAACTCAGAATAGGCCTGTCCGGCAACACCACTGTAGTTGCCCCACTGACCATTTTTGCCCACATTGTAGAATGTGTTGTTCAGATAGCTGATGCTCTGTGTCTCGGCGTTCTTGTCATAACCATAGCGGTCCAGACGAGCCGAGTTGTTGTAACGCAGGAAGAAATTGTTCTCCTCTGCGCCAGTCTGGTAAACGGTAGAGTTCTTCATGGTGAAGTCCTTAACGCCACCCTGCTGGAACGAGATGAAGGCCTGATTCTTCGTAGCCTCTGTAGCCAATGCAAAGATGCTGTTGTCAATGGTCAAGTCAACCACGCAGTACTTCGTATTGTTATCCCAGACGATAGAGTTCTTGACGTTGTTCACGGTCACGTCCTTGATGGTGATGTTGTCAACGCGGAAGTAAGAATTAATCTCCTCCACAGCAGGCGTAGTGCTCAGCTGGATGAAGGCACCCTCGTTGGCAGATGCGTCAATAGTTGCACCGTTACCATTGATGATAATGCTACCACCAGCCTCAATAGGAGCATTGGCAGTGTATTTGCCGTCCTTAGTCAGATTGACGATAAGGTTTACGAAATCATTGCCCTCAGCAGCCTCGGCAATAGCTTCTGCAATGTCACCAGCTTCTGGCGAGATTTCCAAGTCGTTAGTCAGACTGCCAGTACGGGTCAGCTGCAAGTAGTCAAGACTCAGCATATTGGCATTACCGTCATTCTTAATGACAAGTGAAGTGCCTGCAGGGATTGCAACATTTTCCACCGTCTGGGCAGTAGTTTCAGTAGCCCCCCATTCTGGAACATCTATGCCAACAGGCTGCAAATCGCCGTTAGCATTGCGCGTATAGAGCACAGGAGCTTGTACAGGGTTTCCGTCATTACGCCCATAGATGTAGACAGTATAGTAACCACCTTTCAGCGGTTCAGTATAGAAGTAGCTTCCCTCTGCCAGACGCTGGCCGATGCCCATAGAGAATCGGTTAAACAACTCGCCAAGCCAACTAATGGCAGAAGTAATTTCTCCCTCAAGAGTCATGTTCTCAATTTCGCTTGCATAGCTGATAGTTTCGTCCTTGGTATAAATGACATCATACTCTCCGGAATTTGAAATGTTGAGATAACAAGCATTGTAATTATTCACTTTCGGAGCAGTATAGTAGTAACCGTCAGCCTCATTCTTTACAGCGACCGGGTAATATACCATCTTTGTGTCGCCCTCGTAGGTTTCACCAGAAACAGTGTCAAAAGCAGGATTCTCTACGCTGTCAAAATGCTTCTTGACAGACCATGTATACTTAGGAGCCTCAGTAAACACGACAGTAATTACCGTACCGTTTTCAGCAATTATCTCTGTTTCCGCGTTATCGGAAGCATATATGAACTTAACACCATCATCAGTGATAATGGCATTCTTGTCGGCATCCAGCAGACTAATCGTATTGCCTACACGGCTGTTACGCGTTACAGACTCCTTCAGTTGGTTTCCTGCACCGTCAACATATTGGATAGTGTAGTCTGCAAACTTGATGTTCGGGTCAATGGTAGCCGTAATCTTCAGATTGTCAATCTTGACACCTTTATTATTATTTATATAGCCAAATACGTCTATCTGCGATGGGGCATTGGCTTCCTGCCAGAATCCATGCTCCTCACCATCATTCTGAGCTACAATGTTGTCATTAGCATCAGTAACCGTCCAGTAAGCTTGGCTTTCAAACACGTCAATGCTCACCTCCACATGCAACCACTTATTTGTCAGTTCAGACAAGGCATAGGTGTTACCATTGATAAGACCATTATTTCTATCTGAGCCAATACGGAAGATAGCACCTTTAGCGCCATAAGTGTTTTTTGCAAATCCTGCACCAGCCCCATTAGTACCACGCACCTCTGCATCACCAATCGTCAGGATACCACGGCCGCCTTGTGCGTTCCAATAGTCAAATTCAAACTTCACATTGGAGGCCTTCTCTATCAGGTTTGCAAACTCATAATAGGTAAAACCATAGCCATTTTGAGCGTTGCCGGCATTATTGAACGACAGGACGTTGCTGTCTTTGTCATCATCCTTTTCAATAGCCACAGACATACGGTATGTAGCTGTAAAGACTGTATTACCATCTTCGAAATCGTAAATGGTGGAAGTAGAAGTCGGTTCCGGTTCAGCGGCCTTGGCAAACTCCACTTCAATACTATTCATCTGGGTGTTGCCAGCAATAGTGACAACCACCTTTTCTGCTTCACCCGTCCAGACATTGCTGTCAAAAGTACCTGTATCTGCACCATTCCCAGAATTCCACTTTCCATTGTTTATGGTAATCTTACTAAACTTTTCACCTTCAGGAGCTTCAAAAGTCAGAGTACCACCATAAGCACGAAGTTGCACCTTTCCACTTTGTGCCCAAAAACGGTTAGGCGTATTGGATGTACTGGGTGAAACCGTCAGTTTTGCCCCAGTCTCTGCATCGGTAATTACAAGGGGCTTTATGATATCGCCAGAATTATCACTATTTGCAGATACAGGGAATTCTGTTGAGGCAATGGTGTTAAACGCAAAAGTATTCAGACTGAATTGGCTTTGAGCAATGAGGCCATAGAACTGAATAGTAGTGCCACGTGCGGCAACGGTATACACTTTCCCGGCAGTGAGCTTCACTGTTTTTGTGGCATATCCAAACTTGCCTTCACTTGCCTCCTTCTCAATAACCAACTCACTGGAAAGTACGCTAAAGTCTTCTTGGTCGTAGACTTTCAAGTCTTTACCGTCGTTGTCAGCATAGACGCCAATGTTGTCATTTTGAGCGGTTGACTGGCGACGATAGTAGAACGTCACTTCTGCATCTTTTTTAGCGGTAATAACGAGTGGAGTTGAACCACTATTGTCAGTACCCGTAACTCCGTTTGTTGCCGAAGGATCAGCTTTTACACGCACTTGAATGTAGTTGGTGAATTCTTGTCCACCAATGGTCTGCGCATCAGTTTTTAGGGTTGTTGCGAAGACCGTCTTCACTTCAATGAAAGCGTCGTCAACGTAGGTTGACCCTGCTTCAACAGGCGTTTCGCCGGTTGCTTTCCATACTCCGGCAAATGCCGTCATGGCCAGCAAGGCAACGAATAGAAGAGATAGTTTTTTCTTCATACTTGTTTGTTTTAAGTTAATATTAATTGTTTATTGTTAATTGTTTTCTCGTTTATGAGCTATAGTCCTAAAATAGTATTAGCATCAATGCCAAGCTTTTGGGATAGGAGGCGGGCGGTTCTCAAAGGCGGTTCGCATTTCCCCGTCACATATCGGCTGATGCAGCTACGACTGACTTTCAGCATATCGGCCAGTGCCTTTTGGTTCAGTCCCATTTCATACATACGTAGTTTAAGGACAGAAGCTAACGTCGGCTTCGCAATGGGATAATGAATATCTTCATAGCACTCGATGGCCTGTCCCAGCATATCCATTTCCTTCATCATGGGGTCAGAGACAGGTGTGTTTTCATCCGTCAGTCTGTAAAGCTCCTCAATTCGGGCTATGGCTTTTTCATATTGCCTTTCGTCTTGTATCGTATTCATAAGTGTTGTATGTCTTTTATCTTGTCATATTCTTGATGAGTGCCAACAAATCTGATTAAAACCTGTGATATTGTGAATTTTACAACTACCACTAAGCGATAGTTATTACCTTTTATATTAAAAACATAATGTTGGTTCCCAACACTGTCTACAGAGTTAAACGTCTTTTTCATGTCAGCGTAACATGTCCACACTGCTTTAGCAGTTTTATCATACCAATACTCCAGTGCATCTTTTGCTTTTGGCTCCTTGGTATAATACTCTACTAATGTTTGTCGTTTAATTACTCTCATGAGGCAGATTTTGTATTCCAGCTATGCTGTACTCTTCATACTTGTTTGTTTTATATTAATTGTTTATCGTTAGTTGTTTCGATTGTATTATATATAATAATGTACGCGATACAATGTGCCCGCTGTTGCGAACACACCATAATCCGATGCAAATTTAAAGGAATTTTATGAAACGAGCAAATATTTTTCCTTTTTTTTCGTATAAAATGTGTTACTGTTAGGAAGTTTGGGTAACAATAGGTAGCCATAGGGGGTAAAGATTACCTAAGTTTAACCCTATAAAGTTAGGTAACCTTTACCCCCTAAAGTTAGGTAACTTTAACCCCTTAAACTTAGGTAACCTTACAATGACGGGAAAAAAGGCTATTGTCTGATGGCTTGTTGGAAAGGTACGGCGGGCAATCCTGACAGGGAACGGAGGTTGGCAGTGAGGGGGTTGTCTTTCCAGGCATAGCGCACACTGGCAGGCTGGCTGATGGGCGATGTCAGCACGACGGTATTGCCATTAGCGCGGCCCGGAACATTGGTGTAACGACCGTCCTGTCCGGCCACCTCCAGTTCGCAGACGTCAGCCACGGCGGCCAGCGGCTGGTCGAAGGTGATGGTGACGGTGGAACCGTCGGCCACGGCACTGACGGGTTGCGGTGAGAGTTGCACCTTCTTGCCAAAGACCAAACGGTCGAAACAGAGTCCGATGCGGGCCGCCGTCTCTTTTTTGCGCAGCGGATGAATATCGACCGTTTCACCGAGGTCTATGATGCAAGCCAGCTCAGCATGAGGGTCGGCCTGTGCCACCGTGCGCTGCGCCTCGCGCAACTGTGCCCACCCGCTGTTCTGCGGTTGTTGGCTGGGCTCCATGAAGTTGGCCAACTGTACGATGACAAATGGCATCTGCGCATCTTGCCAGCGGTCGCGCCAGCAGCCCATCAAAGTCTGCAAGTAGTCGGCATAAGGTGCAGGGTTGCCTGTATTCGACTCGCCCTGATACCAGACGATGCCATTGAGTGCATAGGGTGCCAAGGGGTAGAGCACGGCATTATAGAGCGTGGTGGGCATGTTTTGCAGCGACACGTCGCCGCCGGGACAGGCAGGCATCTCTGCTCCGGCATGGTGCAGCCATTGCTCGCTGAGCGTTATGACGTCGGTTGGCATGGGGTTCTGGCTGAAGCGGTCAGGGCCAAAGGCCAGCAGGTAGGGCTTCTGCTTGATGAAATGGGCCGTACCATATTTATTAATGAAACGGACGGTGATAACGTTGTCACCCTCGCGGAGCAGTCCTTCCGGGATGTCATAGCGCCGCGGCGGATACTGATAGTAGGTACGTCCTATCTCGCGGCCGTTCAAGTAGGTGTAGTCAGCGTCGAAAAGCGTGCCCAGCAGCAGTCGGGCCGGTTTGCCGGCATGCGCCTTGTCCACATGGATGTGCTGGCGCAGCCAGATGCTACCCACGATGCCCCGTCCTTGATTCGTTTTTGCCCATTCCATCGAGTACTGGTTGACGGTCTGCCAGGCAGAGTCGTCATAGTCAAGCGCCGTGAAATGCTGTTGCACACCCGGATCTTTCCGGTCCAGCAGTTCCTGCCAGCGGTTGTTGGCCCGCTGGTTGGCCTGCTGCTGGGCGCGCACCAGCTCGTCGTCCTGATAAAGCCGTGTTTTCTCCACCAAAAGCGGATAGCCGCGCTGTAGGGAGTCGGCCGAAATCCACGCTTCGATGGGCGTGCCACCCCAACTATTGACAATGATGCCCTGGGGCACCTTGGTCTCCTCGAACATGCGGAGGCCCAGAAAAGTGCCAATAGCCGAAAAGGACCATGCGTTCTGCTTGGTCACAGGTTTCCAGTTGATGCTGGTGGGCCGGATGTCATCCTGCACACCATGGGTGTTCGTCTCGTTCTGTACGCGGAACAGACGAACTTTAGAGTTGTCGAAATGCTCGATTTCATCGACATATTGAGGATAGACACGCTCAATGGTGACATCAATGTTTGACTGGCCGGAGCAGAGCCATACGTCGCCCACTAAGACATCGGTGATTTCCATCGCCTCCTGCCCCTCACCTTTCACCTCTAAGACATAGGGACCACCTGGTTTGGTTTTAGGCAGGTCTATGCGCCAACGTCCGTCAGCCGAGGCCGTCGTTGTGTATAGCTTTTTCTGCCAACGGACGGTTACCTGTTCGTTGGCATCTGCCTTTCCCCAGACGGGGATGGGTTTCCCGCGCTGGAGCACCATGCCCGGCTGGAACAGTTGTGGAAGTTGTACCTTGGCGTCGGCTGCTACGATGCAGAAGACGGCCGAAAGAAGTAGGAGTGATAATCTGCGTATCATCATGACGTTATGCTATTGGTTTTGTTGCAAAATTAAGAAAAAACTGCCGACTGAGCAATATGAAACAAGCTTTTTCTGCAAGCTTGCAACAAAATGCAATATGTTTTGTAACATGCGAAAACGTCCGTTTCACCGCAAATCACTAATTTTGCAGTCGAGAAACTAAAAACAAAAACAAGCATAACAAATGGCAACAAACAACTCCCAAGGCTCAAATGGCTTTTACAAGCTCTCTTGGCTGCAGCGCATTGGTTTCGGCTCTGGCGATCTGGCGCAAAACCTCATTTTCCAGACGGTAGCATGCTACCTGATGATTTACCTTACTACCGTATTGAAGTTAAATCCGGCTTTTGTTAGTGGACTGATTCTCGCCGTCCGACTCATTGACTGTTTCTGGAGTCCTGTGGTAGGACGTTATATTGACAATCATAATCCCAAGTTAGGCAAATATCGCTCTTATCTTCTGTATGGTGGCATTCCTCTTACTGTTGCCGCCTGCTTGCTGATGCTCCCTCAGGCAGCCACCTGGTCCATGGGCATGAAGATAGCCTATGCTACTATCAGCTATACGGTGCTGAGCATGATATATTCAATAGTCAACATACCTTACGGCTCTATCATGGCAAGCATGACCCGTGATAATGATGAAGTACTTATTCTTACTTCCACGCGAATGGTATGTGCCAATATCGGTCAGATCATTGTTCAGGCAGGCTTCCCCATCGGGCTCGCCATGTGTGTCCATACGGCAATTGACTGGAATCAGGCTACGTTCATGGCTATTGGTACCATTCCGGCTTTCGTCATCTTGCCTTCCCTGCCAATACTGAAGAAATGGTTGGGCAAGAAAGGTCTTTATTATACGCTTCTCTCCATCGGTCTCGTCGGATTTGCCATCTTGTTCACCATTGGTAAGTTCTTTGACGTTGAAAGCTGCAACACCATTGTTCAGATTGCAAAAGTGATGACGGGCGTGGGCTTGCTCGTAGGTTCGCTGATGTGGGCGCTTGTACCTGAAGTCATCACCGAGGCAGAGTATCGTACAGGAAACAGACCTGCCGCCACGGTAAACGCACTGGCAGGCGTGGCTTTCAAGGCAGGTTTCTCCATTGCCGGCTGGATTACTCCGTTGGTGATGGGATGGATTGGTTTTAACTTTGCCACGGAAAAGTCTGCTTTGGCAACTGATCCTATGGCATGGTTTACGGTTACGTGTACTTTTGCACTCGTCGGTTTTGTTCTCTTGATGCTTTGCTTTATGGGCAGCAAGGAGAATATTACCACGACGCCGGAAAAGCCTGCTTCGTTCGGTGAAATGTGGCAGGAGTTCAAGGCAAGCAAATGCTTGCAGCTGGTACTTAGTATCTTTGTTGTGGTATTCTTGGCATCATTTATCAGTGGCCCGGTAAATGCTTATTATCCGAAGCTGGCCAATTACTCTGAAATCGCCCAAAATGCTATCCTGTGGTTCACGACCATTATTCCTGCCATCCTTCTTGTTGTTGTAGGATACCTAATCTATAAATATCCGCTTACTGATGAGCGACTTGATGAAATGAATAAGGAGATTGAACAGCGCAACAAGTAATATATGATGAAGTCTATTAAATTTGCCGCATGGGCAATCATGGTGTCTGCGACGGCTACGGCACAGACAACCCTGAAGGATGCCTACCGAGACTATTGGTACACGGGTGTCAGCGTCAACCAATGGGAAGTGCAGGCTGACCTGTCTGGAAAAAATGAGCACAACGTGACTGGCCAGGTGTCGAGCGACCAGACCCGCAACTGGGACATCATCACCCGCAACTTCAACTGGGTGGTGGCTGAGAACTGCATGAAGTGCGAGGTCATCCATCCCAAGGAGGGCATCTACGACTTCACACTGGCCGACCAGTTTGTGGACAAGGCCAAGGCTGCCGGTCTGAAGGTGCTGGGCCATTGTCTCATCTGGCATTCCCAATGTGCGCCGTGGTTCCACTACGATGACAAGGGTAATCTGGTCAGTGCTGACGTTCTGAAGAAACGCATGCGCGAACATATTTTTACTATCGTAAACCACTTCAAGGGCCGTGTGGATGCCTGGGATGTGGTGAACGAGGCCTTCGAGGACGACGGCACACCGCGCAAAAGCCTGTTCTATCAGATACTGGGCAGCGACTATATTCCCTTGGCTTTCCAGTATGCACACGAGGCTGACCCCACGGCAGAGCTGTACTACAATGACTTCTCCATGAACAAGGCGAAGAAAGTGGAGGGCGTGACCAATTTCTTCCGTCCCTTAGTGAGGGTGGGCGTGCCCGTCACCGCCATCGGCATGCAGGGCCATCTCATTTTGGAAGACAACAACTACGTGCAGGAGTATGAGCACTCCATCGAGACCATCAAGAGTGTGGGTGTGCCCACGTTCTTCTCGGAGCTTGACATCTCCGTACTGCCCAACCCCTATGGATTTTCGGGTGCCAACGTCAGCGACCGCTTTGCCTATCGCCCCGAAATGGACCCCTACAAGGACGGCATCAGCAAAGAGATGGAACAGCAGGTCGAAGACTTCTGGGTGAGTTTCTATCAGATGTTGCTGCGCCATCATAAAGACATTCTGCGCGTCAACTTCTGGTGCCTGAACGATGCCAACTCCTGGCGCAACGACTTCCCCATCAAGGGACGTACCGACTATGCCACGCTGTTCGACCGCAACAACCAGCCCAAGCCTTTCGTCCAAAAGCTGATAGAGCTGGTGCAGCCCACCCCTTTACCCTCTCGAACGGAGAAGAAGGCTAAGCAGACATCCAAAAGACATACTAAATAAAATAAACTGATATGGAGAATTTTTCTAAGACAAAGCAGCCGGAACTCACTTCCCGTTCGGCAGGAGAAGGGGGTGGGTTACCCCGTTACCTTTTCCCCAGTGACTACATGGCTGACCCCTCTGCCAATGTGTTCAACGGACGCTTGTACATCTATCCCTCGCACGACTGGGAAGCCGGTGCAGCCTTCGATGACGACGGCGGACACTTCCAGATGAAGGACTACCACGTGCTGTCGTTTGGTGACGTGGAGCACGACGAAGCCGTTGACCACGGTGTCATCCTCGGTGTCAAGCAGGTCAAGTGGGCCGAGAAGCAGATGTGGGACAACGACGTCGTTGAGAAAGACGGCAAGTACTATCTTGTTTTCTCTGCCAAGGACTACAACGGCGTGTTCCACCTTGGTGTGGCCATCGCTGACAAGCCCGAGGGTCCGTTCGTGCCACAGGAGCACCCCATCCGTGGCTCCTTCTCCATCGACCCCTGTGTGTTCAAGGACGATGACGGGCAGATATACTGCTATTTCGGCGGACTCTGGGGTGGTCAATTGCAGTGGTATCAGGCTCCCGTCAGATATACAGGGAAGCCCGAAAACTCCGTTGACCTTGGTCCGGCAGCTGACAAGAAGACCCAGCTCTATGCACCTGCGGACGCACCGGCCCTGAGCAGTTTCGTCGTCCGCATGAGCGACGATGTGCTGCAGTTTGCCGAGTCACCACGTTCCGTGGTCGTGCTCGACGAGAACGGTGAGCCCATGAAGGCTGGTAACCCGCACCGCTTCTTTGAAGCATCGTGGATGCATAAGTATCAGGGCAAGTACTACTTCAGCTACTCCACCGGCGACAGCCATCTGCTGTGCTATGCCATTGGCGACAGCCCATATGGGCCATTCCGCTATCAGGGCGTGCTGCTCGATCCCGTAGTAGGCTGGACCACGCACCACAGCATAGTGGAGTACAAGGGTCAGTGGTACCTGTTCTATCACGACTGCGTGCCCAGCAACGACATCACACACCTGCGCTCCCTGAAAGTGCAGCGCCTGTTCTACAACGAGGACGGAACCATCATCAAAGTTGTTAATGAATAACGACGAACTCTTATCCAACTATTATGCTCTGCATCGCGATGAAATCGCAGGTTTCATCGCGATGCGAATAGCCGACAGCGAGGAGGCACAGGACCTGGTACAGGATCTGTTTCTGCGCCTGCTCAGCGGCCAGCGGCTCATTACTCCCCAAACCCTACCTTGTCTGATTTACACCATGGCGCGCCATCAAGTAGCCGACTACTACCGTCGCCGCCATGTCTATGAAGAATACGAACACTATTTGAAAAACACCGATTCCACCGAGGAAATGGAGTCTGTCATCTCTGCCCGCCAGCTCATGGAGCGCATGGAGCGGTCGCTGGCTCGATTGTCCGAGTCCTGCCGCGAAGTCTATCGGCTGCACATCTATGACGGAATGAAGGTTAGCGAGATAGCACAAGAGCTGTCCCTGCCCTACAAGCAGGTGGAGAACCGACTGGGTCAAGCCCGTAAGACGATACGCCAACAGTTGCGGGCCTGCATCTGAAAACAGCTAAAAGAGCAGCATCTGGAGGTGGCCGGGACTGAAAATGTCCTGTGCCACGTCTTGCAGTTGCGTGGCCGTGAGAGCATCTATACGGGCATACAAGTCGTCAAAGTCCTGCAAGCGGTCGTAGTGGAGAAACTGTTTGGCAAAATCCAGTGCGCACTGCTCACGGTTGTCGCGTCCAATGGCCAGCTGGCCTTTCAACTGTCGTTTGGCGGCTGCCAGTTGCCGGTCGCTCAGCGGATGCTGCATCAACTTGTCCAACTCGCGGTTGACAAGCCGCAAGCAGCGCTTCACATCGTGGTGGTCGCAACCAAAATAGACGCTCCAGACACCCGTGTCACTGTAGCTCACCATGGAGCTTTCCACGGTGTACACTAATCCATACCGCTCACGAAGTGACAGGTTCAGTCGTGCATTCATGCCCGGTCCTCCCAACAGGTTGTTCAGCAGAAAGAGCGGCAGCCGGTGTGCCTCGTCGCTGAAAGCATAGGCACGGCTGCCCAACATGACATGAGCCTGATGGTACCCACCCTCAGTTCTCCCAGAATGGGCAGGAATCTCTGTGATGTCTTTGTCTTGGGGCATAACCACCTCCCCTTCCGTTCGCGGGAGGTTGGAGGCGGATGTTAATCTTTTCACCAATCGGGAAAAGGAGACGTCGCCATAGACGAAGAAAATGGCATTGTCAGGGCGGTAGTGGCGACGGGTGAAGCTGCGGGCATGGTTGCCTGTAAAGCTCTTGACGCGCTCCCGTGTTCCTAATATATTATGTCCCAAGGGATGCCCCTTAAACAACAGGTTCTCGAACTCGTCGTAGATGAGCTCGGCGGGCGAGTCGTTGTAACTTTCTATTTCATCACAGATAACGTCGGTTTCATGGGCTATCTCCTCATTGGGATAGACGCTGTTGAACACGATGTCGCAAAGCAGGTCAACAGCGCGGGGCAGAAACTCTTTCAGGATGGCGGCGTAGAACACCGTGTCTTCTTTGTTGGTAAACGCATTCAGGTCACCGCCTACGCTTTCAAGGCAGTTCAGGATCTGGAGCGCCGAGCGCCTCTTGGTTCCCTTGAAGGTGACGTGCTCACAAAAGTGGGCCATGCCCTCCTCGCCAGCTGTCTCCTGGCGTGAACCGGCATTGATGCCAATGCCGCAATAGACAACGGGCGATGCTGACGGCAAATGTATCACGCGCAGTCCGTTTGACAGGGTTGCAATATTGTAATTTGTCATAATCGGGTGCAAAGTTAGCAAATTTTTCGCTTTTCACTTTTCTCTTTTACCTTTTTATTCGTACCTTTGCAGGAAAATCTTAAAACTATGCGAAAAGTAATAGGAATCGGTGAGACCGTGCTCGACATCATTTTCCGTCACGAGCAACCCATCAGTGCCGTGCCAGGCGGCTCCACATTCAATGCCATTGTGTCTCTTAGCCGGGCTGGTGTGCCAGCCAGTATGATCAGCGAAACGGGTAACGACCGCGTGGGCCGCAACATCATCCAGTTCTTGCGCGACAATGGTGTCAATGCCGACTACATCAATGTATATCCTGAGTCCAAGTCACCCCTCTCGCTGGCTTTCCTCAATGAGCAGAACGATGCCGAGTACATTTTCTATAAAGACCATTTGCACGACCGCATCGACTATGCTTTCCCTGATGTGGGGCCTGACGACATCGTGCTCTTTGGCAGCTATTTCGCACTGAACCCCGTCATCCGGCCGCAGGTGTATGGTTTCTTGGACTATGCCCGCCAGCACGGGGCCATCCTCTATTATGATGTCAATTTCCGTGCCTCCCATCGCAATGAGGTCATGAAACTCACCCCCAACCTGTTGGACAATCTGGAACTGGCAGACATTGTGCGCGGTTCTAACGAAGACTTCGAAATACTTTTCAAAAAGAACGATCCGGATGCAGTGTACCGCTCGCAGATTTCGTTCTATACCAAGAAGTTCATCTATACCCGTTCTTCACAACCCGTAGAACTGCGTGCCGAGGGCGGACTGAGCAAGCAGTACCCCGTCATCAAGACAGAAACGGTGAGCACCATCGGCGCTGGCGACAACTTCAATGCCGGTTTCATCTACGGTCTCATCCGCTACGGCATCACCCACAGCGTCATTGACCGCGGCCTCAGCGAGGAGCAGTGGGACAACGTCATCGGCGAAGCCCTGCAGTTCTCGGCAGACTGCTGTCGCAGCGTCTCCAACAATGTCACACCCGAGTTCGGTGCACAGAAGACAAAAGAGCTGACAGAATCATTAAATCAAGAATAAAAACCATGCAACAGATTACCGACAACATTTTCTATGTGGGCGTCAACGACCGCAACAAGTCACTCTTTGAGGGTCTGTGGCCCCTCCCCAATGGTGTTAGCTACAACTCGTATCTCATCAACGACGAGAAAGTCTGTCTCATTGACACCGTAGAGGTGGACTTTTTCACCCAATTCATCGAGCATATCCAAGAGGTTATTGGCCAGCGTCCTATTGACTATCTGGTCATCAACCACATGGAGCCGGACCACAGCGGCAGCATTGCACTTATCAAGAAGTACTATCCCGACATCCAGATAGTAGGCAACAAAAAAACATTCCAGATGATGGAGGGCTTCTATGGCATTGCCGATGGTACTGTAGAGGTGAAAAACGGCGATTCCATCGAGCTGGGTAGCCACACGCTGAACTTCGTGCTGACCCCAATGGTCCATTGGCCAGAAACCATGGTGACGCTCTGTGGCACCACCCTTTTCTCTGGCGATGCCTTCGGCTGTTTTGGTGCTTTGAATGGCGGTATCATTGACTCGCAAATCAACTGTGACACGTTCTGGCTCGAAATGGAGCGCTACTACTCCAACATCGTGGGCAAATACGGCACACCCGTACAGAACGCGCTGAAGAAACTGCAGGGAATTAAGCTCAATTACATCTGCGCCACCCACGGCCCTGTGTGGCATGAGTATATTGACAAGGTAATCGCCATCTACGACCGTCTGTCGAAGTACGAGACAGAGCCAGGGTTAGTTATCTGCTACGGCACCATGTACGGCAACACCGAACGTGCTGCAGAGGTCATTGCCCGTGCTGCCTCGGAGGCTGGTGTCAAGAACATCGTGGTCTATAATGTGTCGAAGACCCACCATTCCTATATTATCCGCGACGTGTTCCGCTATCGTGGCCTCATCGTCGGCGCCCCCACCTACAACACAGCCCTTTATCATGAGATGGACGTGTTGCTCTCGGAGCTGGCGGGCAAAGACATCAAGAATCACCTCTTAGGCTGGTTCGGCTCTTATGGATGGGCCTCCAAGGCTGTCAGCGAAATCCAGAAATGGAACGATGAGCGCTTGCACTTCGAAGCTGTCGGCGAGCCGGTGGAAATCAAGCAGAGCCTGACACCCGAAACCAAAGCAGCCTGCGAGGCGCTGGGACGCGCCATGGCAGAGAGGCTGAAGCAAGCATAAGGCAAGAAAAGGCAAGTCCCCCCGCACTTTTTAAGTGTTAAATAATATATGGATGTCATTCAATATATTATTGTAGACCACACGCTGGCACGAATCGGAGATGCTGCATTTGCTGACTATCTCTGCCATGCCTACTGCTATGGTGGTCACTGTACGTTTGACAGAAACGGACAGTCGTTTTGTTTTGAGGCGGGTGACTGCATGATAATCCCTCGAAGGGGCGACTTGGTGAAAAACCTACAGGAAAGCGAGGATTTCAAAGTGGACGTCATCTACGTGACGCAGCAGTTTATCGAGCTCTCGACGCCACAGAGCAATTATGGCATGCGCGGCCATCTGTCCCTGTTCCAAAATCCTATCATGAAGCTCACGCCTGAGCAGCAGAAGGTGTGCAAGATGAACTTCGATGCCGTGATACGGAGGCTGGCACAGACGGAGCATAGTTTCCGTCATGATGCCTTGATGAATGCCGTGGAGTGCATGATTATCGACTTCTTCGACTTCCATGCCAAACTGTATGGGGCCGACAAGATCACTTCGCAGCAGCACCAGTTGATGGAGCAGTTTATAGATATGCTGGAGCGAGGTGACTTTCGCAAGAACCGTGAAATCAGCTACTATGCCGACCGGCTTTGTGTCACCACGAAGTATCTCTCCGAGGTGTCGAAGAAGGTCAGCGGATTGCCCGCTGCTTTCTGGATAACCCGTTATGCTTCACTCGACATCAGCCGACTGCTGCGTAATCGCAACCTGTCGTTTACCGACATCAGCGACATGTTCGGCTTTTCGTCACTTTCACATTTCAGCCGCTATGTGCAGACCAACTTGGGAGCCAAGCCATCTGATTTCAGGGAGTAAAAGCGCGAAAACGCAAATTTGGTAAATTCCCCCGCCAATTATGCAACAAGCCATTCGAGTATTTTCCGTACCTTTGCATCCAGAAACTTAATACATTTAGCTAAATAAACAAAACAACAGGTTATGAAAGCAATGAAGTATATTCTGGCATCGGCCCTGTGTATGCTGGTGTCAACCGCTTGCAGCGGAAGTAAAAAGAGTGATGCCAACGTGAATGAATTGGCTACGGCTGAGACAAGTGGCGAACAGACCGTCAATAAGGACGGCAAGACACTGGTGGTGTTCTTTTCTCATGCTGGCGACAATTATTCAGTGGGCAATATCAAGGTGGGTAACACGAAGATAGTGGCCGACTATATCAGCGAGCTGACGGGTGCCGACCAGTTTGAAATCGTCACGCACAAGTACGACGGCATGGCCTACAAACCTCTGTGCGACCTGGCCAAGGAGGAACAGCAGAACGGAGAACTGCCTCCATTTGAAGGCGAAGTGGAGAATATTGACCAGTATAATACCATATTCATTGGCGGTCCTGTCTGGTGGGGCACCTATCCGCAGGTGATGTTTACTTTCTTCAAGAAGTATGCAAAAAAGTTGGAGGGTAAAACAGTAATCCCATTTACGACACATGAAGGCTCTGGTCTCGGAAGTTGCGTCAAGGACTTGAAGAAAGAATTGCCTAACTCCACAGTAACAGGAGAGTTCTCCATGTACGGACATGATGTTCGTAGTGGAAAAGCCCGTGTTGAGAAGTGGCTAAAAAAGATCGGATTTTAATCTGACCTGTTAGGAGGATTTCCTTGGCATTGAGCCTCGCGCGTGCGCGCGTAATGGTACGCTATGGCCAAAATAACCCGCCTATCTTGCGTTAC